>Ga0247608_10004665_pt1 | contig 15202 bp, 13 predicted proteins | sample 176DNAGHGlowgp2_FD_193490 | JGI IMG/M metagenome (GOLD analysis project Ga0247608, IMG submission 193490) | Sheep rumen microbial communities from Palmerston North, Manawatu-Wanganui, New Zealand - 1766 DNA GHGlow gp2 | ecosystem: Host-associated > Mammals > Digestive system > Stomach > Rumen ...
ACCGTAACAGGAGTCGATGACAAGTTGATGGCACGTATTGACGAACTCATGGAGCGTGAACAACTATTCCTAAACCCGGAGTTGAAAGTGGGTGACGTGGCAGCAATACTGGGTGTGAACAGCCGCTACGTATCGGACAGCATCAATGCCTCACGTGACTGTTCATTCGCACAATTCATGAACAGACTACGCGTAGAATATGCCCAGCACATGATGCAGCAATCACCCGAGAAAAAACTATCAGAGGTCTGGGTGACTTCTGGTTTTGCCAACGAATCAACCTTCTTCCGCGCCTTCAAAAGCATAACTGGCATCACACCCAAGGAATGGATCAACAACATATCGACAACCTGAAAACACAGAAATCGACTTGCAAATACGGAAATTGCAAGTCGATTTTCTTATATTGCAAGTCCTTTTACGGCATTTCTCATTATCTTTGTCACAAAATAATTATTACTAACAAACAAATATCAACTATGAAGAATAGAATACTTATTTTGATGACGTTTCTCTGCGCATTCGTGACGGGAGCTTGGGCGCAGTTTACAGCAAACTCGTATTTCTTGACCGGCAGCATTGCCGGATGGGGGCTAAACTCCAATTATGAATTAACAATGGTCGAAGAAGGTCTTTACAAGATTACTGATGTTGAGCTTACGACAAGTGACTTGTTGAAAGTTGTTAAGTCAAACATTAATGGTACGACTATTGCAAACTGGTATCCGGATGGTATGGATAACAACCAAAAAGTTGATGAAGACGGAACATACACTATTTATTTTCGCCCAGCAGGAGATGGAACAGAAGCTGAAGGTTATACATACATTCCATATGAAGGAGACGGGAGCGGACTAGATTCTCACGGCTGTACACACGGTGGCTATATATTTAAATTTGAAAAACAGGCCACCATCCACGACACTCAATATGAGACGGCCTGCGACTATTTCGTATGGCATGGAACGACATACACCGCCAGTGGAGAATATACATACGATGATGGTACGGATATTTATAAACTGAACCTGACAATACACTACTCCACCAGCGAGATTTGGGAACGCGAGGTGTATATCGGCCAGCACTTCGAAGAATATCCTTTCGAGTTCGATGTTACTGCCGACACCCCACTAACGCAGACAGGAACCAATACCAATGCAGATGGCTGTGACAATGTCATCACACTAAATCTAACCATTGTAAGCCTTGATAAATACTACTACGATGGTGAACTCGGCTTTATCTATACACCAGAAAGGACAGTGTTCAAGCTGTGGGATCCGACAGCTACATCCGTCAAGCTGAACCGTTACGCTACAGGAACGGATGGTGAGGCAGGCGCACAGAGCTACGGCTCGTGGGAAATGACCAAACTGATGGACGGTAGCAGTTGGACGGGCGTGTGGACGTGTACGCTTGATGGTGACATCAAAGGAAGCTACTACGCCTACAGCGTCGATGGAGAGGAGATTCCCGACCCGTGGTCGCAGGCTGTGGGCTTCGATGGCAAGCGCTCGATGGTATTCGACGAATGGGATGCAACGGCAAGTGGATGGGACTCCGATATCCATACGTTCTATGAGTCAGGCAACAAAATAGAGTACATCGACGTGGCGGCATTCTCAGCCGACCCGACGTGTGGCGTCAGCGAAGGTCATCGCGGAAAATATCTGGCTCTTACCGAGTACGGCACGACATACGAGAATGCTGGTGAAGAACTGACCTGCATGAGCAAACTACAGGCAGAAGGCTGCAAAGCCGTCATCGTGACGATGACCAACCCACAGACGGTGCCCGATCCCTACTCCACCAATCCTTACGACGGCACAACAGCCATCAACGAACTGCAGCAGGCTATCATGGCCGTCCACCAGACCTTTGGCATGTCGTTCTTCGTACGCTTTGACTTCTCAACCACCCCCGTTAACGAGGTACTACGCGAGAGATTTATCTTGGAGGCCTGCCAGTACTGGGTCAACGAATTTCACGCTGACGGCATCGTGCTGGCTGCTGACATCGACACAGAGACGAAAGCCCTCATCCGCGAAATGCTCGACGGCATCGACCCAAGGGTTGTTCTTGCCACCGATGACGAGATTGCCGCGCTTCAGATTCCTGACGGCATCAGTACAATTCACAATGCACAAGTCTCAAGGCACAATTACTACACACTGGACGGTCGCAAGCTGCAGGCCATGCCAACCGTAAAGGGCGTGTATATCGTCAACGGGAAGAAGGTCGTGATTATGTGAGCGAAGGTAAAGGTACGACAAGGATTTATTTATTCATAAATTAAAGAGAAAAGTATGAAGAAGATTTTAGTATTTATGGTTCTGATGGCTCTGGCACTGACGGCCGGAGCTCAAAACCTGAGCCAGCAGCGCCGGGCACAACTGAAGGCCTCGTCAACGAAGTTCACGCTCGTCAAGGTTGGGAAGAACAAGAAGAATTGGTTTGCCTTGATGTACTTCCCCGTGTCGTACGGAGACTACTACGGCGTGACAGGTGTGAACAAACGCCCGCGCAACGAGAGCATCACCGACGTGATGATGATGTCGGACACGGACAAGAAGAAGTTTCTCAAGGCGCTCAACGCGTTCGACAAGAAGATGAAGTTCCACATCGCCAGCACATCTGAGCTCTACAAGGCGCTGAACTTGCACTACAACATTCAGAGTGAGAATGGTCCGTACAGCATTGCCACCAAGGGATTCTACCTTGTAACTGACTACACGGGTTACCAGCGCATGAAGGCACTCGCCAAAAAGTACGGAACACCAGGCGGCGGCGGAGGCGTGGGCTGATGATGGTACATGAAAGCGAATCGAGTTATTAACTTAAAACAAGTATTACAATGAAGAAGATTTTAGTACTAATGGTAGCCGTCTTCGCCATGACGATGACGGCAAATGCACAGAAGATTACAGAAGAAGAGCGTAACAACGTTATCACCAATCTTATCGGACGCATGAAACCTGTGGATGGTTCTTGGCTCATCACGCCAGAGCCCATCTCGTACTACGAATTCTGGGTAGTAACGGGCAAGAAGAAGCACGACGCCCATACCAGCGTCTCGAAAGCAGCCAAAGTGACACTAGCCGATCAGCAATCATTTGTGCTAGCTCTGAATCAGGAAGCAGGCCGCCCGTACTTCTCGCTGCCTACGAGGGCTGAGATTCAGTTAGCCCACAAAAAAGTGGGCTTGCACGGCGATCTGAGCCAGCTCTCGACTGCCACCGCCGGATGCTTCTGGATTAAAATCTCGAAAAAGATGTTCAAGGAACTGACGGAGTAGTTTTAAAACCACGGATTTTTATCACAAATTAGAAAACTAAAACTAAAAACAAAAACGATGATGAAGAAGATTTTTGTATTAATGGTAGCCGTTTTCGTCATGACGATGACGGCGAGTGCACAAATCGCAGAGGGGACCTACATGATAAGTCATGCCGATTACCCCGCCCACGTGCTGACGACGAAGAACGCCAAGCCTGGTAACCGTGAAGCCGTCGTTCTGACGAAATGGGCGAGAAAAGACAACCAGCTGTGGCAAATCAAGAAGAACGCGGACGGCACGTACGCCATCCTCTCGTTAGCCAACCCCGCCTACGGCATCAACGTCTGCGAGGCCCTGATGCAGAACGGTGCGGAAATCATCACGTGGAACTGGACGGGATATGCCAACGAGAACTGGAAGATTGAGAAGCAGAGCAACGGCGCCTACCTCATCATGGTGGCGCAGGACAAGAGCTTCTGCATCCGCCCGAAGAACGGCAAGGTCAGCGACAACGTGCCTCTTGAGCTGACGAAGGCCAAATCGGATAGAAAAATGGAGTGGAATATTATAAAGGCCAGCAGGCAGAAATAAGGGTTTATACGAAAAGATACAGTCAATACCTACTCGCGCTGGTGCTTCGCGGCTCCGGACCGGACTGCTGAGCATCTAAACATCAACGACCACGGAGTGATTCTGAGACTCACACACTACCGTGACCGAAAGAAGAAGTAAACGACCACAGATGATGCGTATTAAACGGATTATATTATTAATTTAAGTTTCGGAAGTTCCGTTTGCTTTGTAGATAGAGGGAGTTAGAAGAAGATAGAGGTAGATAAAAGACATTTGCTTTACTGCAGAATAACAACAGACAGAGTAATGTCCTCTATCTCCTGCCGCTGACAAGCGGCTATCTCCCTTTAACTTCATATATCTACTTAACATGCGAAACTTGAATTATGAGTCCACTTTATAAAGTGGACTCAATTACTATTTCTTTGAAGCCCGTTTCCTGTTCTTAATCTCTATGTCCTGAATGACATGGCCAAGCTGGTCGTCACGGGCAATCAAAAGGATGTCAGCATCGAGCTGGAGGGCATAGAGCACCCTGAGCAGCACGCCCACAGAAACCGTCGGCAATCCCTTTTCAAGCTTTGCCACCGTAAGACGGCTGCACTGTGCCCACTCTGCCACCTGTTCTATACTGAGGTCACGACGTAGCCGGGCAAACCGTAACTGCTCTCCAGCAGACCAAAGTGGAGGTTTGGGCAGACCAAAGTGGAAGTTTGGGCAGCCCCAAAGTGGTCAGCACCTGACAGCAAAAGATACTCCGCCCGTTGAACAACACACTTTCCCTGCCAGAAAACCCCTGTTTACCCCGCCACAAACCAGGACGAAGGTGCCGTCTAACTGTCACGAAGACACCGTTTCGTGGGGAGCGAGATGCCGTCTTCGTATTTCACGGCGACCGCCGTCGTGCCGTCATGCCAGTAGATGAAAAATGGAAGAATTCTGAAAGAAATCGCGAAAAAAACGGTAACCCCTAACCTGCGAGGCTTAAACAGCTGACATACAGACGCTTAAGTGTGTTAGGAGTTGTTTCAACTCCTAACCAACTCCTAACATACTCCTAATCTGACTCCTAACCCACTCCCCCACCCAACTCCATGTTCAACTCTGTGGCAGGGTTAAGAGTTGGGTTAGGAGTTGGTTAGGAGTTGGTTAGGAGTTCGGCAAACTCCTAACACGCTGAAAGCCCTTTCTGCAAAGGGCTTTCAGGCGATTGGGTTAGGAGTTAGGGTTTTTTAGCGACTATGGATAAGGGAAGAAAAAAATGGCTTTTCCGTAAAAAAAAGACGGGGCTGAGGTGTCTTATATATAGACGTACCCCAGAACGGGGGGGCAAACAGGAATAGACTGATATGCTTGAACAGAGAATACTTGAAGGGCTTTTCCGCCAGAACTACCACAAGATGACACATCTGGCCAGCGTCTTGCTGGGCAATGACGAGGAGGCTGAGGATGTGGTGCAGGACGTTTTCCTGCGTGTGGCCGACAGCGACGTTGCTCCACGGAATGACGGCTATCTGCTGACTGCCGTGCGCAATGCCTGCCTGAACAGAATCCGACAGATGCAGCTCCACGACAGGGTGAAGGGCTTGATGCCGATAGGCGAGGAGACAGACTTGCAGCCCATTGACCGGCGGCTGGAAGTGCTCGACGGCATTGCCGCCTACGTGGACGGCCAACTGGCGGAACCGCATCGGAGCATCGTCCGCCTCCGTTTCGACGAGGACCTGACCGTGGGCGACATCGCCCGGAGGCTTGGCCTGAATCCGAACACCACCTACAAGTATCTTGTGCAAAGCATTCAGCGAATCAGACATCACTTTGAACATCACTAAAAAAAGAAAGACTACAGCTATGAGAACGCCCTATGAAAACATCCGCCAGCTGCTGGAGATGCTCGACAATCCCGACGCATACACCGAGCAGGAAATCCGGGACATCATCAACCGTGATGATGATACGCGCAAGGCCTACCGCCTCATGGTAGACGTCAAGCGCAGCAGCCGCCATCGCCACAACGACCGTCAGGCAGACACCGATGCCGCCTGGCAGAGATTCTGTGCTGCCACACGCCCTACGGCGCAGCGCCATGCCTCATTTTTCGCGCTTCATGCCTCACTCCAGAAGGCTGCCGCCGCCTTCGTCGGGGTGCTTCTTGTGTCAGGCATTGCCTTTGCAGCCATCCACATGGTGCGCCACCACCAGGAAGCTGAGGCCCCCATGACAGAGGTTACGGGAAGCGCGACCGGCCCTGCCACGACGGTGCTTGCCGATACGCTTGCCCACGACAGCGTGGTCGTGGAGCCGGTCACCTACGACAACGTGCCGCTGGGGGAAATGCTGCCGGAGATTGCCGCCCACTACGAGGTCAAAGTGGCGTTTGCCCGCGACGAGGTCCGTGGGCTCCGATTCCGCTTTGTATGGAATCCACGCCTGGGCATCGACCAGGTTGTCAGCGACCTCAACCAGTTTGAGCGTCTGACCGTCACGCTAAGTCACAACAAAATCACCGTAGAGTAGTCAGCCGCCATGAACAGAATCGCTATGCTCGCTCTCCTGGCCCTGCTGCTGACCGTCGGCACGCAGGCACAACAAAGGGTAAGTCGTAAATATGATGGTGTGTCGCTCTCTGAAGCCCTGGGCCAACTCGCCCGGCAGCAGACCGACTACGACATCATGTTCCTCTACGACGAGCTTGAGGACTTCCGCGTCACCACCACCGTCAGGCACCAAACGCTGCCCGATGCCATCCAGCAGATGATAGGCTTCTACCCCATCCGTATGACCGTAGACGACAGCCACACAGGAAGAAAGAAAATCTTCGTGGAGTGTACGCACAAGACCGGCCGCCGCCTGACGGGCACCATCGTCGACGAGCAAGGCCAGCCCGTGGCCTACGCCAATGTTTACCTGCTTCACCCATCCGACTCAAGCGTCGTCGGTGGCGGCGTGAGCAACGAGGCTGGCTTTTTCGTCGTCCCCTACGAGTTGCCCGTGGTGTTGATGCGCGTCTCGTATGTCGGCTACAAGACCATTTTCAAGACATGCCGGCAGCCGACGGTGGGCACCATCCGCATGCAGCCCGACAACTATACCATCAAGGGTGTAGTGGTGCAGGGCGAGCGCCCGAAGGTGGTGCTGCAGGGCAATTCGCTGGTGATAAATGTCGAGGGCACGGTGATGGCCCGCCTGGGCACAGCCGAGGATGTGCTGTCGCGCGTGCCCACCATCTCGAAGAAGGGCGAGGGCTACGAGATTCTGGGCAAGGGTGCGCCGCTCATCTATCTGAACAACCGCAAGCTGACCGACCTGAACGAGCTGCGCAACATCCAGTCAGACATCATACGCTCGGTGGAGGTCATCCAGAATCCCGGTGCCCGCTACGATGCGTCGGTCAGTGCCGTCATCGTCATCCGCACCCGGCGGGCGGCAGGCGAAGGACTGGGCGTGGAACTCTTGTCGTGGAGCCGCAAGGGACGGGGCTATGCCAACAACGAGCGCATCAACCTGACCTACCGCACGGGCCGTCTGGAGCTCTTTGCCAACCTCTTTGGTGCCTACAACAAGCGGTGGAGCCGTGGCGACTTCGGGCAGACCATCTTTGCCGACACGCTGTGGAGCGTCAGCAACCGCAAACAGTCGACGGCACGCAATCCATACGCCGAGGGGCGCATAGGCTTCAACTACCAGCTGAACGACAGCAACTCCTTCGGCGGATTCTACCAGCACGTCTACGACTATGTGAAGACCGCCTACGACAATGCCGACGACCTGCTGGCCGACGGCACGCCCTACGACCAACTGCACAACGTCGGCACGCGCCGCGACAAGAACGCACCCAAGCACCAGGCCAACCTCTACTACACGGGCAAGCTGGGCCGGTTCAGCATCGACTTCAATGCCGACTACACCGACTATCAGAACCAGAGCCGCAACGAGCAGCAGGAGCTGAGCCGCAACTACGAGAACCGCGACGTACACACCGAGACACGGACGCACGGACGCATGGTGGCCGAGAAGCTCATCGTGAGCATGCCGCTATGGAAGGGCCAGCTCTCCGTCGGCGAGGAGTATACCAACACGCGCTGGCGCAGCAGTTTCGAGAACACCGAGGGCTACATACAGGGCAGCGACAACGAGCAGCATGAGAGCAACATGGCGCCATTCGTGGAGCTGCAACAGCGGTTAGGCCGCTTCCAGCTGCAGGCCGGTCTGCGCTACGAGCATGTCGCGTCCGACTACTTTGCGGGCGGTCAGCGTCGCAGCGACCAGAGCCGTACCTACGACGACCTCTTCCCCTCCGTCGCCCTGTCGACCGCCATACCGCTCTCGAAGGACAAGTCGGGTAATGCCGTGCAGCTATCGCTCAGCTATGCCAAGCGCACCAACCGACCGGCCTACTGGCTGCTGACGGGCGACGTGGTCTACGAGAACCGTCTGAACATGCAGCGGGGCAATCCTTATCTGCGGCCCGTCAAGTACCACAACTTCAACATCATGGCGATGTGGAAGGGCATCTACCTGACCTCCAACCTCGCTCACTGCGTCAATCCCTTTATGACCGTGATGGAGAGCACCGAGCAAGACAGTAAGGTGAACATGGCCACCATCAGGAACTACGACCATACCAACTGGCTCATCGTCACGCTGGGCATGCAGCGCGACGTCCAGCTGGGCAACGGCGTGACGTGGACACCGCAGTACAACGTCACCGTGATGAAGCAATGGCTCACGACAACCTTCAACGGCCAGGACAAACAGCTCGACCAGCCCATGCTGTCACTCCAGCTGGGCAATATTGTCACCCTGCCGCACGACTGGATGTTGCAGGCCGACTTCAACATGCACACCCACGGCTATACGGGTTCCAACTTCAAGATAGAGGCCACCAACCCGATGCTCTCACTCAGCGTCAGCAAGGACTTCTTCCGTCGCCGCCTGAACATCAAGCTCACCGCCAACGACCTCTTCTACCAGGGCATTGGGCGCGGCACGTACTACTTCGACCGCATGATACTCCGCAAGACTGAGGACAACGACACACGCTGCGTCACCCTTTCTGTGCGTTACCGCTTCAACGTCACCCCGTCGAAGTACAAGGGCACCGGTGCCGGCAATGCCGAGAAGAACCGTCTGTGAACCTCCACGGTGTTTCGCGACTACACGGCAGCCATCTTAGGTACTCCCGCTCGAAAAAGCACAAGATTCTCTTGGCTTTTTCCTCACTTATTCGTACCTTTGCGGCGTGAATACACCTTATTAATATTATTAACAACAAAAAGAACTAAAAGAAACATGGGACTCATTGGCTCAATCATTATCGGATGCCTGGCCGGCTTCTGCGCCGGCAAACTGATGAAAGGCGGCGGCTTCGGATTCATCATGAACCTGGTATTAGGACTCTTTGGCGGACTGGTCGGCGGCTGGCTCTTCGAGCAGCTGGGCATCGCCTGGGGCGGTGTGCTGGGACAGCTGGGCACAGCCATCATCGGTGCGGTGGCCATCCTATGGGTAGCCTCGCTCATCAAGAAATAAATCACGTGCAGCAGTACGTTTTAGCAACCCGTCGGACATGAAGACACGAAGATGGCTTTTCGTGCTGGCATGGTGGCTGTCGGCCGTCAGTATGTGGGCAGGCAACTGCATCTATGCCGACAACGTGCGTTCGCTGGTGAGCATGGTCAATGGCGACTGGCTCAACCGGCCTGTCATGCAGCTGGGGTCGGCCGACGTGCTGACCATCAGCTTCGACGAGCTGTCGCACACCTACCACCGCTTCGTCTACCGACTGGAGCACTGCGAGGCCGACTGGAGCCCGTCAGAGGAGTTGTTTGAGAGCGACTGGCTGGTGGGCTTCAACGACAACCCCATTGAGGACTACCAGAACTCCATCAACACCACGGTGCTCTACACCCACTACCGGCTGAGCATACCCAACGAGCAATGCCGCCTGAAGATGAGCGGCAACTACCGGCTGACGGTCTACGACGAGGACAACGGCGGCGAGCGTGTGCTGAAGGTTGAGTTCTACGTGGTGGAGCAGCTGATGAGCATCGCCCTGCAGGCCACCACCAACACAGACATTGACCACAACAGGAGCCACCAGCAGCTGAGTCTGAACCTGCTGTACAACGACATGCAGGTGAACAACCTGGACAACGAGCTGCGCACCGTGGTGATGCAGAACTGGCGCGAAGACAATGCCCGCCACGATGTGCGGCCTGACTTCATCAGCCAGCGCGGTCTGGAGTGGAAGCACAACGAGCAGCTCATCTTCGATGCCGGCAACGAATACCACAAGTTCGAGGTACTCGACGTGAGCCATCCAACCATGGGCATAGAGCACATAGCCTGGGACGGCAGCCACTATCAGGTGTACCCCTTTGTCATGCTGCCACGGCCGAACTATCTGACGGACATCGATGCCGATGGTGCCTTCATGATACGCAACAGCGACCGCACGGAGTCTGACTACACGTGCGACTATGTGTGGGTCAACTATCAGCTGCAAAGCCCGTGGCAGGGCGACATACGCATCGACGGCCACTGGACCACCGACAGCAATGGCGAGCACTACCGCATGGACTACGATGCCGCCAGTGGTACTTACCACGCAGCCATCTTACAGAAGCAGGGCTACTACTCGTTCCAGTTGCTGACCGCCGACGGCCGCATACCACCCTCGGAGGGCAGTTTCTACCAGACGGAGAACCGCTATCAGTTCCTCGTCTACTATAAGGGTACGGGTGAGCGTACGTGGCGGCTGGTAGCCTATCGCGGTGCAAAATTAGAATAGCCTTCGGCCTAATGAAAAGTGAAAGGCGGCCTTCGGCCTAGTGAAGAGTGAAAAGTGAAAAGTGAAAAATTTGCTACCGCATTGGGGGTTACTTTTCACTTTTCACTTTTCACTCTTCACTAGGCCGAAGGCCGCCGATAGTCGTCAGGAGTCTGCCGATAGTGGTGATAGAAGCAGGCTATGAAATAGTTTGGCGACACAAAGCCACACTGGTCGGCTATAGCCTCCACCTCCATGTCTTTCGTTTTCAGCAGCAGGGCAGCCTGTTGCAGCCGGAGCCGCTCAGCCAACTGACGTGGACTGCGGTAGATATTGTCTGCTATAAGCTCGTAGAGCTGGCCAGACTTGATGCCAGCCACGCCAGCCAGCTGCATCATGCTGAGGTGCTGGTGGCGGTGGGCTTTTACGTAGGGCACTATCTTCACCATTGCCTCCACAAACTCACGGTTCAGCTCAGTCTGTCCGTGAGCATTTTCTTCTACCTGCATGGTATGCGGAGTCAGCACGTCGTTCATAAACAGCTCGCAGCGGTCAATATAGTTGTGCAGCCGCTTCAGCAGGTCGCTCTCGGCATTGTTCAGCATGAAGCGCCGCCGCATATTGCGGTTGAAGTAGACACCGTTAGCCACGGCCACAGCCAGCAGCAGCACGCCCAGCAGCATGTAGACACCCGTAGTGCGCCACCACGGCTCCTCAACGTTGATGCCCCAGACAAAGGGCTCCTGTGGCCAGTAGTCAGGCATCATCGATGCCTGCAGCTCCACCTCGTAGTGTCCTGGCCGCAAGCCTACCAGCGTCATGTGCAGCAGTCCGTTGTCGTCGACCTGACCGCCTGACTCGGCATGCGAGAGCACACGCCAGTCGTTGAAGAGGCCCTTGACACGATAGCGGTAGTAAGTCTGTATGGGCCGCATGTAGTTGAGTCCTGAGAAGGTCAGCGACAGCGAGTTCTGGTCGTAGTTGACGCTGAACTCACGAATGCGGGTGATGGCCCTGTCGAGGATGACCCTTCCGTCAACCTCCATGCCCGCCTTGACATAGTTGCCGTTGACCATCAGCCGTATAAGCTTGGGATAGAGTTTGAAATTGCGCAGGCTGTCAAGATAGAAGCCCTCAGGCTTGAAGGTCAGCATGAAGTCGAGGGCCTGCATGGCTATGGTGCCGTCGGCCAGCCGTATGGCCCGCCCGTTGACAAACGACTCGTTGGGCACGTTGTCACGGTCGGTATAGCTCTCTATGTGGTACACCTTGCCGTCCTTGATGGTCAGCTGGCTGATGCCGTAGCTGGTGCTCACCCAGATGTCGTGATGCTCGTCCTCGACGATGGCGTGTATCATCTCGTTGGCCAGTCCGTCACGTTGCGTCAGCACCTGCTCACGCCCTGCCTTGCCCTGCAGCAGCTTCAGCCCTTCATAGGTGCCCATCCATGTCCACCCGCGGCTGTCGGTATAGATGCAGTTGACACGCCGTGGCAGCGGCTTACTCTTCAGCTCGCGGTCCATCAGGTCACTCAGCCGGCCAGCCTCGGGGTCTGACCACGGCAGCACTGTAAACGGCGACCGATAGGGCTTCGAGTACAGCAGTCCGCGCCGCTCAGTGCCAGCCCACAAGCCGCCCTGACGGTCAAAGGCCAGCGCATTGATATCCGTTTCCAGCCGTCGGCCGCCCGTCAGCGTCAGCACGCCGTAGTGCTCTTGATGGCCAGTGGCGGGGTCGTAGGTCCAGTAGCCCTTGTCGCAGGCTATGTACAGCAGTCCGCCGTTGTAGGCCATGTTGTTCAGGTGGTATGGCGGCTGCATCACCGTGGTCCACCGGCGTAGCTCTATGTCATAATGCAGCAGCACACCCTCCTTGTCGCCATTACGTATCTGGTAGAAGCCGCCCTCGTGCATAAACACCACCGACGACTTGTCATAGCGGCTGCACTCGTCCTGACTATATGGCCGCGAGTCATAGAGGTGGCGCCCGTCTCTCAGGTCGTAGACAGCCATCAGGCCGTCGGCAAAGAACTCCATGAGCAGGCTGTCGCCACTGGTCTCCATGTCCTGCAGTCCGTCGGCAAGGCGCACGGGCATGTCCTTCTGCAGGTCAGCACACCACAGTTTTCTGCTCTTCAGAAACCACACCCGGTTTGACGCGTCGCCAAACATATTGTCGGCAGCCCCCTTCATGCCCAGTTCGCTGACTACCGCCTGCACGTCCTTGACGAAGCGCTCGCTTAGCAGGTCAACACACGTCACCTGATAGCGGTCCTTCAGCCACAGGTGGTGATGCTTGTCAAAATACATGTGGTAGTGGCCGTCGTACTTAGGCAGCGCATAGACATTGTCCTGCACGGGGTCGATGTGGGAAAACGTCGAGCCGTCGTAGAAATTGATATGTCCGATGGTGCAGATGACCATACGCCCCGTTTTGGTACACGTCAGCGTCTGTGAGCCGTTGGCAGCCAGACCGTCAGACGCATCGAAGGTATAGAACACCCTCTGATGGCCGAAAACACCTAGGGCAGCTGTCAGCATAAGTGTCAACAGCAGCGTCATTCGCCGGCTGGTATGGACAAGCAAGGTCATCTTGCGGTTTTTAGTTTATTGTAAAATCGCGACAAAGATACGAAGAAAACTACATACCACCAAATTTATTTGTCATAATTTCAGTAACGCGTCGTCCATGGCTATGTCCTTGGACAATTGGCAATTGACATTGGGCCATGTCAATTGCCGACGGTCACGTCAAGCACCATCATCAGCACAAAGCCAATGGCAAAGCCGATGGTGCTGAGGTTAGAGTGCTCGCCCTCGCTGGACTCTGGAATCAGCTCCTCTACCACGACATAGACCATAGCGCCGGCCGCAAAGGCCAGCATGTAGGGCAGCACGGGAGTCATCAGCGAGGCCAGCAACACCACGGCAAGTCCGCCGAGGGGCTCCACGGCTCCGCTCAGGCTGCCTAGCAGGAATGAGCGCCACCTGCTGTTGCCCGCCGCCCGCATAGGCATGGAGATAATGGCCCCCTCCGGCACGTTCTGGATGGCTATGCCGATGCTTACCGCCAGGGCACTGGCCAGCGAAAGACCGGCAGCCCCCTCCTCGGCACCAGCAAACACCACGCCCACGGCCATGCCTTCGGGCAGGTTGTGAATGGTGACTGCCAGGGCAAGCATGGCCGTCCGTGAGAGGTGCGACCGAGGGCCTTCCGGTTTGTCGGTACCTATGTGCAGGTGGGGGGTCACGTCGTCGAGCACCAGCAGGAAGCCCACACCTAACAGGAAGCCCACGGCGGCAGGCACCACCCCCCAGGCACCCTCAGTCGCCTCCATCTCCATAGCCGGAATGAGCAGCGACCACACCGATGCCGCCACCATGACGCCAGAGGCAAAGCCCAGCAGCGACTTCTGCAATCGGGGCGACATCTCGTCCTTCATCAGAAAGACGAAAGCCGCTCCCAGCATGGTTCCCAAAAGGGGTACGATTAGTCCGATGATTAATGCCATAGTTAAGTTCCTTTCACTTCCGGGGTTCTTCGTTTGTCCGTCTTATTTCGTCTTTCCTGATACAGCCCGAACAGCGCCGCTTCCAGCGCTCGGCAAACTCGGCCGCTGCCACAGCCATTTGCCGCTGGCTTCGTCCTTCACGGCTGGGCCAGTCGTGCTGGCACGATGGCGCCTGGCTGCTCCGCCCATTGTTTCTCTTTCTTCATAGATATTATGGTCTGTTAGTAGGAAATGTGTGTACAAAGATAGCACAAAAAGACGAGACGAAAGAACAAAGTAACCGATAATTAATTACTTGCTATGATTTTGTGGAACACCATAGGCCCTGGTAATATCCTAAACTATTTTAATTATTGCGGCAAAAGCGTGCCTATCTCGCAGAATATCCTTACTTTTGCCGTCCGATATTTAGGAGAAAGCAAGAGAAACATCATGGTAAGGAAAGCTGCTAAGAAAGACATCAAGCGAATCTGTGAATTGTTGCACCAGGTAAACATGGTGCATCATGAAATACGTCCCGACTTGTTTAAGCCAGACACCACCAAATACAGCGAACAGGAACTGGAGGAGCTGCTCGCCGACGACACCAAGCCCATCTTCGTCTATGACGACGGAAAAGTGGCGGGGCATGCCTTCTGCCAGATTACTGAGGTCAAAGACCACCTGTTGCTTCAGGATGTCAAGACGCTCTATATTGACGACATCTGCGTCGACGCGTCGGCTCGCGGCCACCATGTCGGCAAGGCGCTGTATGAGTTTGTCCGCGACTATGCCCGGTCAATCGGCTGCTATAACATCACCCTCAATGTCTGGCAGGGCAACGATGCTGCCCTGGGCTTCTATCAGCACATGGGCATGAGAGTGCAAAAGACCGGCATGGAAATCATCTTGTAGGCGTACAGCTACAAGCACATCGGTAGTCTGGCGCAAGCTACCAGCTTGGCCGGCCCAAACTACCAGGGACCCCGGCCCAAGCCACCAGCTACACCGGCCCAAACTACCAGCCTGGCCGGCCCAAACTACCAGGGACCCCGGCCCAAGCCACCAGCTACACCGGCCCAAACTA
>Ga0247608_10004666_pt1 | contig 15199 bp, 9 predicted proteins | sample 176DNAGHGlowgp2_FD_193490 | JGI IMG/M metagenome (GOLD analysis project Ga0247608, IMG submission 193490) | Sheep rumen microbial communities from Palmerston North, Manawatu-Wanganui, New Zealand - 1766 DNA GHGlow gp2 | ecosystem: Host-associated > Mammals > Digestive system > Stomach > Rumen ...
TCCACAGACTTGTTCTGCAAGCGGCTCTCTGACATCTACAATGCCCTGCGCCACAACACGACGCCCACGCCCAGCCACAGCCGCATACTCGACTACGCCGCCATGGAGCAGCGCCCCTATCTGTCGCCCAACGCCAAGGCCGACCGCGACTACTGGAACGCCTACGCCAACAGCCACGTCCCCACCCTGATAGCCTCTTTCTTCCCCACCCAGATAGCCGCAGGCCACATCAGCAGCCACCGCTTCAGACTACCCGCGGCCGACATCAGACTTGCCTGCCAAAGGCTGGCCACATCGCCATTCCGGCTGCTAGCCGCTGCCTGGGCCGTCACCGTGGCCAAGGCGCTCAACCTCGACGGTCTCTACCTCAACTACACCGTCAGCATCCGCCCGAAAGAGCTGGCCGACACCTTTGGCTCCTTCGTCAACAACCTGCTCCTGTATGTCGACACGGCCAACGCCGACACCACCTTCCAGGCGCTCGTCGAAGCCGTGAGCCATGACCGCCGCCATGCGCAGCCACGGCAATACATGTCCATGCTCAACACCGACGTACACACCATACTGCGCTCGCCAACATCCACAGCAGGCTTCAACTACCCCCTCCGCCAAAGACAAAACAAGCTAACGCTCGACGACAGTCAGCAGGCCCTCTACCGCAGGCCGCTCACCCACATGCCCAGCAGCTTGCAGCTCGACATTGAGCAAAACTGCGACCTCGCCATACTCTACACCGATGCCACCTACCCCTCTTTCTACGCCGACATGCTCGCCGAGAGCTTTGTATCTGTTGTAAGCCAGGTAGCGGCACAGCCCTCGCTGAAGCTGGGCCAGATCACTCTGTTGCCACCCGACGAGCCGCTGCCAGCCAGCATCGTCGCCAACGACAGCCAGCCCCTTGCCGACCTGTTCAGACAAACGGCCAGCAGCCTCGCCCACCAGCCAGCCTGCTATTTCGGCGGAGAGCATCTCACCTACGGACAGCTCGACCAGCTGTCCGACCGCGTGGCCAGCCTCATCGCCGACAGCCACCCCACCACACCCTTCGTAGGCGTATACTGCCACCGCAGCCTCTACACCACCGCCATGCTCATCGGCGTGTGGAAAGCTGGCCACGCCTACATTCCCCTCGACCCCGACTATTCGCGGCAACGCCTACAGCAAATCATCGACGACAGCCACCCCAGCCTCATCGTCGCCGACAACGACGAAGCCCGCCGCCTGGCTTCCGGCTGCCAGTGGCTCGTCATCGACCTACAGCAGCTCGCCGCCACCAACATAACGCCCGCCGCCACCACCATAACGCCCGCTGCCACCACCATTACGCCCGCTGCCACCACCATTACGCCCGCTGCCACCACCATTACGCCCGCTGCCACTGTGCCCGGCGGTTTTGCCGCCGGGAGCCCCATCCCCTCCCCACACAAGCCACCGACGGCAACGCCTTACGCCTACATGATCTACACCTCGGGCACCACCGGGCAACCTAAGGGGACGCCTATCACCCAGCGGGCACTGGCCAATCTCGTAGCCGCCCGACAGCACTACATACCCACCAGCCAGAACAGCCTCGAGCTGAGCTACGCCAGCATAGCCTTCGATGCCTCAGTGTGGGACATCTTCCCACCACTGCTCACGGGAACGCCCATCTACATGGCATCCAAAGAAGAACGCCAAGACCCCGAGCTGCTGCTCCAGACCCTTGAGCAACGACAGATAAGCTGCGCCTGCATACCGCCGGCCATGCTTGCGTTTATGCCCTACCGCTGGCTGCCGTCACTCCAGTTTCTCGTCGTGGCGGGTGAGGCCTGCCCGCCCGAAGTCATCAAGCTGTGGCAGCAAACCACAACCGTCATCAACGCCTACGGCCCAACCGAGAACACCGTGTGCACCACCATGCACGTCTATGGCCACAACGACATAGCCAACAACATAGGCCTCGCCCTGGAGGGCGTGAGCTGCTACGTGCTCTCGCCCCAGCTTCAGCGTCTGCCCACTGGCGTGAAGGGACAGCTCTACATCGGCGGCGTACAACTCACCAAGGGCTACTACGAACGCCCCTGGCTCAACGCCGAGCACTTCCTGCCCAACCCCTTTGCCACGGAGCAGGAGCGCGCCGCCGGTGTCAACCTCACCCTCTACGCTACCGGCGACATGGTCTACCGCCTGCCCGACGACAGCCTCGTCTTCTGCGGCCGCGCCGACACCCAGGTCAAGGTCAACGGCTTCCGCATCGAGCTAAGCGAGGTGGCCCACGCCCTGGAGCACTGTGCCGGCGTGGAGGCCGCCGTGGTACTCGCCGTCGGCAAGCACCCCACAGAGCGCCGCCTCGTGGCCTGGGTACTCTCCACACAAGACGAGCAGCCACTGCCCGACACCTTGCGCGGCCAGCTCGCCAACAAGCTACCACCCTACATGGTGCCGGTACAGATAGTGGTCACCAATGCGTTTCCTCTGACCAACAACGGCAAGGTAGACCATCAACAGCTCGTTGCCCAGCTCACGACTACCACCTCCACTGCGTCCGACAGTCTTGCCGCCGAGAACAGTCCGCTCACGCCAACGGCCAAGACCATAGAAGGCCTGTGGCGCGAAGTGCTCAACTTCAAGGGGCCACTCACTCCCACCGCCCACTTCTTCACCATCGGTGGAAGCTCACTCGACGTGGTTCGCCTGGCCCAACGACTAAGCCAGAAGCTAAGCATCGAAATAAGCATTAGCCAGCTCTACCAGCACCTACAGCTCAACAGCATGGCCACCTTTGTCGACCAGCTCCACCAGCTCGACGCCACCGTCCCCGGCGCTTCAGCCGCCGGGAGCCGTCACGACCGTTCAGTGCCCGGCGGTATTTCCGCCGGGAGAAGCGCGTCCCAAGCCCCCCAGGCCACCACCCTGACCCACCTGCATGGCTTGCTCACAGCCTGCCTGCTGTCACCGAAGCGCTCGCTGGCCTATCATGTCCTGGCCCTCGTCAACATTCCCCAGCACTGCACCGACGCTCAGGTGCTCGATGCCTGGAACAAAATGCTCCTCCGGCACGACGCCCTTAGGCTCGCCTTCCCCGTCGACAACAACGGCAACGCACAGCCTGTCTTCCAATCCTACGAGCCACTCAAGAGCCTACCCAAAGTCGACGTCTACTCGCAGACCCAGCTCAACAGCGCCATCAGCCAACAGCTGCAACAGCCATTCGCCCTGCACAGTGGCCCACTCTACCACGTCTGTCTCTACCGACTGGGCAACCAAGCCACCCTCTCCGTGGCTATGCACCACCTCGTCACCGACGGATGGTCGGTGAGCCTGCTCAAACAGCAGATGGAGGGCCTGCTCGCCTCCAGTGTGCCCGGCGGTTTTGCTGCCGGGAGCGCCTACGCCGACTATCTGGCCCAGCGCTACAGCCAACAGCAGCTCGACTCCTACAGCCACTACTGGCAGCAGCACCTCAAGGGCGTTAACAACCTCGGCATCGTAAAAAACAACGTCCAGCCAGGCCCGGCAAAGACCATCGAGACCCAGCTGCCCACTATCCAAGCCCAAGTGGTGGCCGCCTTCTGCGAGAAGCAACAGCTCACCCTCTTTGCCACCCTGCTCACTGCCTTCATGGCCACGCTGGCCACCGTAGCCCGACAGCGGCACTTCGCTGTGGGCTACGCCTCGTCGGGACGCAACGACCAGCGCTTCAACGACACCCTGGGATTCTTCGTCCACACACTGCCCTGCCCCTGTCCGCCAACAATCGACAGCAGCGACTTTGCCACCACCACCCACAGCGTCATGCAGCAAGTGGCCGACGAGCAGTCACACCTGCTCCCACTGTCAATGCTCGTAAGACTGGCAGGCCAGCAGGTCTATGCCAATGCCACACATCCGCTGATACAAGCCTTGATCACCCTCGAAAGCCCAATGCCAGAGAGTGACTTCATGCAAGACACTATCGCTCTGTTCCCTATTGTGATGCGCGTGGTGAGCCACACCAGCGGCGAGCTACGCTGCCAGCTCACCTACGACACCCACGCAGTAAGCAACGACACTGCATCCGAGCTTGCCACCACCTTCGTCCGACTACTCGCCAATCCCGACAACTGGCCTGCCACCGTATCCACAGTGCCCGGCGGTGTTGCCGACGGGAGCCGTACCGCCCGTCCAGTGCCTGGCAGTATTTCCGCCGGGAGTAGCACTCCCAGCGCCCTCGCCCCACACCGCCTCTTGCCACTCCAAAGGCTCGTTGCCAGCATCACTGGTGCCGACCCGGCAAGCATCACGCCCACGGCCAACTTGTTTACCGAACTGGGACTCACCTCCACCGAGGCCTTGCAGCTGGCCTACCAGGCCTCACGCCAGCACTACAGCGTCAGCGTGTCAGACATCTACACCCACCCCACCCTGCAGGAGCTTGCCGCCATTGGCAGCGCATCACTCAGCTGGTGGCACCAGCCATTCCAGCCAGAGAAGCCCACGGTCGTACTCGTCTGCGGGCGCACCCCAGCAAGGCCCTTCTACGACGGATATGCCAGCTCACTGAGCCAGCGCTACAACGTTTACGTGGTGGAAGGATATACCGCCTTCCACACACAGACTCACGAGGCAGGGCCACTCACAGCCCAGCGTGTCAGCACACTCTACAAAGAAAACCTCAACGCCATCGGCACCTACGTCGACACCATCGAGGCCAGAGTGTCCAGCGAGCTGCTGGCCCACGACATCAAGCCTATAGCCATCACTGGGCACTCCATAGGCGCACGATGCGCCCTCATGCTCGCCCAACGGCTCAGTCTCGGCCTGCCACAGCTACAGGTGGTGTGCGTCGCCCCCTCCTTCCCATGGCCAGGAGACATACCAACCGCGCCCAGCACCACCCTTGCTTTCCATAACAGCAAGACGAGTTCCAACATTGCCTTCGTGCTCGAGACACTGCCCTCAGACACGCTCATGCCCGGCGGCCCAACCGTAGAGGGGGTTCGACAGCTTACGGCCACCTTCATCGACCAGCGCCGGCAGCTCATTGCGCAGCAATATCCGCAGGCACGGGTCATAGAACTACAGACCGACCACTTCGGCGTGTTCCAGCCAAGCCACCTGCCAACAATCGCGGGCATCTTCGCCGAGGAGCCTGCCACCACCGTGTCCAGCGCCATTCCCGCCGCGAAACCATCCGCCTCCACTGTGCCCGGCGGTTTTGCCGCCTCGAAACCATCCGCCCCCACTGTGCCCGGCGGTTTTGCCGCCTCGAAACCATCCGCCTCCACTGTGCCCAGCGGTTTTGCCGCCGGGAAGAGCACTCCCCAACCCCCATCAAGCCACCAATCCCAAGAATCACCTAACGTCCAATAACACTACAGCCATGATCACCAAGCAACTCATACTCAACAACGACGTGCAGCAGATATCGCTGCTTGAAGACTACATCAACGACCTGGCAGCACAGGCCAATATCGACTATGCCACCACCTTCAACCTCAACCTCGCACTGGAAGAGGCTGTAACCAACGTGCTACTCTATGCCTATCCGGAGCAACAGCACGGAACGGCAACCATCGATGCCACAATCACCAGCGACCGCCTGCTCACCTTCGTCATCACCGACCAGGGCAAGGCCTTCGATCCCACCCAGCGTCCAGACCCAGACATCACCCTCTCTGCCGAGCAACGCCAGATTGGCGGATTGGGCATACACCTCGTCAGGCAGATCATGGACAGCGTAAGTTATCAGCGACAAGGCCAAAACAACATTCTCACCATGACCAAGAAGCTGTAGACAAGGGAAAACATACCAGCATCAGTCGCAGCCGTATGGAAAAGGATTTGGTAAGTCTGGCGGACGCTCGGTCGGATTACAAAATCCGACCGAGCGTCCGCCAGACTTACAGCACGAATAAAATTAGGCCCCACTCCCCCAACCCCTCACCTTGAGGGACGGGGAAAGGCCACCGCCTTGTCCGGCACAGGTACTCCGCAGGCACACCCCGCCCCTCAAGGGGAGGAGAATGCCGCTTGCCCGCCGCAGGTGTCCTTCGCTCAGCCGGATTTGCCGCGGCTTTTCGGGCAATACCCAGTGCTTTTCGAAAAATACCCAGTGCTTTTCGAAAAATACCCAGTGCTTTTCGAAAAATACCCAGTGCTTTTCGAAAAATACCCAGTGCTTTTCGAAAAATACCCAGTGCTTTTCGGAAAATAGTCAGTGCTTTTCGGAGAATAGTCAGTACCTCTGGTTTTGCTTGTTAGGGGTTGAGTGTAGTTACAGGGAGTTTTTGCCTTGCAAGCAGCGTTTGCGAAGGAATAACAGACAGCAATATCTTCCCGCCGCCTGTGCAGCCAGTAGGGAAAGATGCGTGGTTGGGATAGCCTTCGGCAAGGAGTCAGTCTTCCAAGGGCTGACGCTTGAGCTGCACAAGGGCGCGTGCGAGCTGGTCGGGACAGCTTGTGGGGCGGGTGCCGCAGCGTATGCCGTCGATGCGGCTGATTACGTCGTCGATGCGCTGGCCGCGCACCAGCTGGCTTATCCCCTGGAGATTGCCGTTGCATCCGCCAAGGAAAAACACCTGCTGTATCACGTCGTTCTCGTCGGCGGTCACGTCGATAAGCTTTGAGCACGTGCCCGTAGTCTCATACTGTATGTGTCTTGTTGCCATAGTTCTTGTTTATGTTTCGCGTGTGATGAGTTAACTGCGGTTACAGGAAGCGACGTAGCTGCTTCTATATACCTATTTATAGTCTTTCTCAGTGAAGTGTGCCTCGAACACCCGCTTCGTGGCGTCTCCGTCCTGGTAGTATACATAGTCCACGCCGTAGCCCGCCTCGAGGTAGGGCTTCATGGTGGGCGTGTTTTTCAGCTCTCGCAGCAGCGTCTCCCGCCATCCGCCGGTAGCCAGGCTGGTAGCGTCCAGTCCATCGGCGGTCACGGTATAGTAGTAGCCCAGGGTGTGGGTGTTGCGGTCGAAGGTCATGCTGTCGATGGTGACTATGTCCGACAACTTAGCTGGGCAGTTCTTTCTGGTGAATGTCTCCGCCTCGCGGGCACAGCGCTCCTCCAAGCTCTCCTGGCAGGAGGCCAGTCCGAGGCCCAGTAGGAGCATGAAAATATACTTCTTCATAGTCATAGTAGCTAATTCTGGTGCAAAATTACGAAAAATATATAAAATTATTCTTCGTTTTCACGATTTTTTTGTAATTTTGCAACTTTAAAGCTGTCTGCAAACCAATGAACCACATAAGAAACTTCTGCATCATAGCCCACATAGACCACGGCAAGTCAACGCTGGCCGACCGTATGCTGGAGCTCACGAAGACCATCCAGGTCACTGAGGGTCAAATGCTTGACGACATGGACCTTGAGCGCGAGCGCGGCATCACCATCAAGAGCCACGCCATACAGATGGAGTACATGCATCAGGGTGAGAAGTACACGCTCAACCTCATCGACACTCCGGGCCACGTGGACTTCAGCTACGAGGTGAGCCGCTCCATCGCCGCCTGTGAAGGGGCGCTGCTTGTGGTCGATGCCACACAGGGCGTGCAGGCACAGACCATCTCCAACCTCTACATGGCCATCGACAACGACCTTGAGATCATACCCGTGATTAACAAGATAGACATGCCGCAGGCCATGCCCGACGAGGTGGAGGACGAAATCGTTGACCTGCTGGGCTGCGACCCCTCCGACATCATCCGCGCCAGCGGCAAGACGGGCGAGGGGGTAGACCAGATTCTCGACGCTGTGGTGGAGCGCATCCCCCACCCCGTGGGCAATCCCGACGCGCCGCTTCAGGCCCTTATCTTCGACTCGGTGTTCAACTCCTTCCGCGGCATCATCGCCTACTTCAAGATAGTCAACGGCAGCATACGCCGGGGCGACCTGGTGAAGTTCTTCAACACCGGCATGGAGTACGACGCCGACGAGATAGGCGTGCTCAAGATGGACATGATACCCCGCGAGGAGCTGCTCACCGGCGACGTGGGCTACATCATCAGCGGCATCAAGAACTCGCGCGAGGTGAAGGTGGGCGACACCATCACCCACGTCAAGACACCCTGCCTCGAGGCCATAGAGGGGTTCCAGGAGGTGAAGCCCATGGTGTTCGCCGGAGTGTACCCCATCGACCCCACCGACTACGAGAACCTGCGCGCCTCGCTCGAGAAGCTGCAGCTCAACGATGCCTCGCTCACCTTCCAGCCCGAGTCGTCGGTAGCCCTGGGATTCGGCTTCCGCTGCGGCTTCCTGGGCCTGCTCCACATGGAGATAGTGCAGGAGCGCCTCGACCGTGAGTTCGACATGGACGTCATCACCACCGTGCCCAACGTGAGCTACATGTGCTACACCAAGCAGGGCGAGGTCAAGGAGGTGCACAACCCCTCGGGGCTGCCCGACCAGACGCTCATCGACCACATAGAGGAGCCCTACATAAGGGCCTCCATCATCACCGCAGCCGACTACATCGGCCCCATCATGACACTTTGCCTCGACAAGCGTGGCGAACTCATCGACCAGCAGTACGTTACCGGCAACCGCATAGAACTAAGGTTCATGCTGCCACTGGGAGAAATCGTCATCGACTTCTACGACAAGCTCAAGAGCATATCCAAGGGCTATGCCTCGTTCGACTACTACGTCGACACCTTCAGGCCCTCGAAGCTCGTCAAGCTCGACATACTGCTCAACGGCGAGCCCGTCGACGCCCTCTCCACCCTCACCCACCAGGACAATGCCGTCACCTTCGGCCGGCGCATGTGCGAGAAGCTAAAGGAGCTTATACCCCGACAGCAGTTCGACATAGCCATACAGGCCGCCATCGGCGCCAAGATCATTGCACGCGAGACAGTGAAACAGGTCAGGAAAGACGTCACGGCCAAGTGTTACGGCGGCGACGTGAGCCGAAAGCGCAAGCTGCTTGAGAAGCAGAAGCGAGGCAAGAAGCGCATGAAGCAGATAGGCAACGTGGAAGTGCCGCAGAAGGCGTTCCTCGCCGTGCTCAAACTCGACTAAGGAGCAAGACAGACTGCTCCCATACTGAAAATCCAAAACAACAGCCAAGAAAGAAGCATTATGCCAGCCATCAGCCTAACAACAAGAGACGTAGCGCGCGAACTGGCGCGGCGCTACAGCACCATGACCCATGAGGAGCTTGACCTGCTCGAAAGCATACTCGTGCCAAGAAGATATGCCAAAAACGAACTCATACTGCGCGAAGGCGAAGTGTGCAAGAGCATCTACTGGGTGGTCAAGGGACTCGTCAGGCAGTTCTACTTCAAGAACAAGAAAGAACTCACCGAGTACATGGCCACCGAGAACAATATATGCATGTGCATAGAGAGCCTCTTCCGAGAAGAGCCCACCAACCTGCAGATAGTAGCCCTGGAGCCTACCATCCTCTACCTGCTGCCCAAGGCGGCCCTTGAGCAGGTGGCCATGAAGAGTGTCAACATACAAATACTTTATCGTAAGATTCTCGAGGAGTCGCTCATCCTCAGCCAGATACGCGCCGACATGCTGCGCTTCGAAAGTGCTCAGGGGCGCTACCTCAAGCTCGTCAAGCGCCAGCCACAGCTCGTGCTACGCGCCCCGCTGGTCTACATAGCCAGCTACCTGCAGATGACACCAGAGACCCTCTCCCGCGTGCGCACCGCCACGCTCCTGGAAAGCAAATAGGCGAGCACGAGAAGCCACCATACCATGAAACAGCAAAGACCGACCACACACCTTGCCGCCCTGACGGCGGCAACACTGGTGCTCATGGGAGCCACGACGATGGCCACGGGCTGTCGCCGACACTACCAGGTGCAGTACGCCCGCGTACCCGTCGACACCATTGCAGCGCGCGACTCGTCGATGGCCGAACAGCAGCGACAGGAAGACGAGCAGCTCTTCGGCTCCGACGACCACGTCTTCGAGACCCCCGACGAAGTGAAGCTCCGCACCAACGACCCACACCGACGGCAGAACCAGAAGGAACTCGACGAATACCTCAAGGAAAGCGGACTACACTTCGACGACGACAACAAACCCTGACACCATGAACCCCAACGCCACCCGTTCCGTGCCCGGCGGTTTTCCCGCCGGGAAGCCCACCGACACCACCTTACTCGCCACCATCATCGCCGAGCGGCTCAGCTTGGCCAGCCACCGCGTGGCCGCCGTGTTGCGACTCCTCGACGAGGGCTGCACCATACCCTTCATAGCCCGATACCGCAAGGAGCAGACAGGAGCACTCGACGAGGTGCAGATAGCCGCCATCAGCGACCAGTACCTGCGGCTGCAGGAGCTACAGAAGCGCAAGCAGACCATACTAAGCACCATCAGCGAGCAGCAGAAGCTCACCCCGGAGCTGCAGCAGCGCATCAACGACACCTGGAGCGCCACCGACCTGGAAGACCTCTACCTGCCCTACAAGCCTCGAAGGCGCACCAGGGCACAGGTGGCACGGGAGCACGGCCTCGAGCCACTGGCCACGCTCCTGCTCATGCAGCGCGAGGCCAACCCCGAGGCCGCCGCCCAGCGCTATGTCAGCGCCGACGTGCCCACCGCCGAGGATGCCCTGCGCGGGGCTCAAGACATAGTGGCCGAGACGGTGAGCGAAGACCAGCGACAGCGCAACACCGTCAGGGGATACTTCCGCCGCTGCGCCGTCATAGTGTCGAAGGTTGTCAAAAGCAAGGCCGACAGCGACGAGGCACAGAAATACTCCGACTACTTCGACTTCCAAGAACCCCTGCGGCGGTGCTCCAGCCACCGCCTACTCGCCATGCGCCGAGGCGAGAGCGAGGGCGTGCTCCGCGTGAGCATCACCATAGGCGACAACGACCAGGAGTGCATCAGCCGCATGCAGCGCAACCTGCCCAACGGACAGGGAAGCCGCGCCTGCAGGCGGCTGCTCGACGAAGCCGTAGACGATGCCTTCCGCCGACTCGTCAAGCCCTCCATAGAGACAGAGTTTGCAGCCCAGAGCAAGGAACAGGCCGACCAGGAGGCCATACGCGTGTTCAGTGCCAACCTGCGCCAGCTGCTGCTCGACGCACCGCTCGGCCAGCAGCGCGTCATGGGCATAGACCCCGGATTCCGCACAGGCTGCAAAGTGGTGTGCCTCGACGAACAGGGCAACCTGCTCCACCACGAGGCCATCTTTCCCCATCCCCCCGTGAATCACCGCATGCAGGCCACCATGCACCTGCAGCACATGATAGAGCAGTACCGGGTACAGGCCATAGCCATAGGCAACGGCACTGCCAGCCGCGAGACCAAGCAGTTTGTCAACGACGTGGTCATCGACCTCGGCAAAACCAGCGCCACCAAGCCCCAGGTGTTTGTGGTCAGCGAGGATGGCGCCTCGGTCTACTCCGCCTCACAGGTGGCGCGCGACGAGTTTCCCGACCACGACGTCACCGTGCGCGGTGCCGTGTCCATAGCCCGTAGGCTCATCGACCCACTGGCCGAGCTGGTCAAGATCGACCCCAAGAGCATAGGCGTGGGGCAATACCAGCACGACGTTGACCAGTCACAGCTCAAGCACAGCCTCGACCAGACCGTGGAAAGCTGCGTCAACCTCGTGGGCGTCGACGTCAACACGGCCTCATCCCACCTGCTCACCTACGTCAGCGGACTCGGACCGGCCCTGGCCAGGAACATCGTAGACTACCGACGCGACCACGGCCCCTTCACCGCCAGGACACAGCTCAAGAAAGTGCCACGGCTGGGCGACGTAGCCTTCCAACAGTGTGCCGGCTTCCTGCGCATAGCCGGTGCCGACAATCCCCTTGACAACAGTGCCGTACACCCCGAGCGCTACGCGCTTGTAGAGCGCATGGCCGCCGACCAGCACTGCACCGTGGCCCAGCTCATCAGCGACCCCCAGAAGCGGCAGGCCATAGACCCCAGGCGCTACGTCACAGCCGACGTAGGACTGCCCACGCTCAACGACATACTGGCCGAGCTGGAGAAGCCTGGCCGCGACCCCAGACAGCAGATAGAGGCCTTCGAGTTCGACAGCCGCGTAGCCTCCATCGACGACCTCAGCGAGGGCATGATACTGCCAGGCATCGTCACCAACATCACCAACTTCGGAGCCTTCGTTGACATTGGCGTCCATCACGACGGCCTGGTACACGTGTCGCAGATGGCCGACCACTACGTCAAAGACCCCAACCAAGTGCTACGCCTCCACCAGCACGTCACCGTGCGCGTGGTGGAGGTTGACCACAGGCGACAACGCATATCCTTGTCCATGAAGGGCGTGAAGTGAGTGACCAGCGTCCACAGGCAAAGGGAGGGCGTCTTCTACCGAACAATTTGAACAGCAAACAAGTAAGATAAAGGCAAAAAAGGTTGTTTTTTGGCCAATTATTTTGCCAAAAAGAGTTTTTTAACTAATTTTGCAGCCAAATTACAACTTTTAATTTAATTGTATTATATGAAAAGAATCTTTACTCTCGTAGCCTGGCTCGCAGCAACGCTCGGTGCCAGCGCTACCGACTACCAGGACCGTTTGCAAGTGACGGTCAACGGCGTATCAACCATCCAGCAGGCCACCATCAGCGTCGTCCAGCAGGAGAACGGCCTCTACACGCTAACACTGAAGAACTTTGTGCTCGAGGCTGGCGAGAGTTCGATGGGCGTAGGCAACATCACGCTCAGCAACATCGAAGGCAAGAGTAGCGACGGCCGCACACTGATTGTAGCCCGCCAGGACATCAACATCACCGAGGGCGACCGCGCCGACGTGGCCGTGTGGGCCGGGCCTATGCTGGGTCCCATCCCCGTAGACCTCACCGCCGTGCTGACCGACGACGAGCTTTACACCGTCATCGACATCGACATGCAGGCCTCGCTGCAGCAGACCATCAAAGTCATCTTCGGCACCGGCGGCTACCAGATACGCAACAGCGACTTCGAGACCTTCCACACCGTGGCAGAGAGATATGAGGAGCCCAACGCCTGGCACTCCTTTGAGAGCGCCTCAGGACAGTTCGCCCCCCTCGCCGGCCACCACCTGGAAAGCTCGACCGAGGTGAGGCCCGGCTCGGCTGGAACGAAGTCTGTAAGACTCTACGCCACCTCACTGTTTGGCATCATTGCCAACGGCACCATGACCACCGGTAGGATGAACGCCGGCTCCATGTCAGCCGAAGACAAGGTCAACTGCGCCTACCTCGACATGAGTTCCGACAAGAAGGATGCCAACGACGACCCCTTCTACTCCCGCCTCAACGGCAAGCCCGACAGCATTGCCGTGTGGGTGAAGTTCAAACAGGGCAAGGCCGTTGCCGATCATCCCTACGCCACCATGAGCGCCTCGATAACCGACGGCACCTACTATCAGGACCCCGAGGACAAGGAATATAGCAATGTGGCCGCCAAGGCTTCGTACAACACGATTGCCACCAACGGCGAGCAGTGGCAGCGCATAAGCGCGCCCTTCACCTACTACCGTAACGGCGTGACACCCAAGGCCATACTCGTAACCCTCTCAACCAACGCCGACGCTGGAAAGGGAAGCAATGGCGACGAGATGCTGGTAGACGACCTGGAGCTGATCTACAACGCCCGACTGGCCAGCCTGCGCATCAACGGACAGGCCGTCGAAGGCTTTAACCCCGACCAGACCGACTACACGCTCTCACAGCAGGCACCGACCTCGGCCAGCGACATCGAAGCCTCGCCCGACGGAGCCGGTGCTACCGTGAGCACCACGGTCACCACAGAGGGCGAAACGACTAAGGCCGTGGTAACCGTGACCTCTGGCGACCTGGTGAACAAGACGGTGTACACCCTCGTGTTCAACAACGTGGCCACCGAAAGCATAGACAATGCCACGCACGCCGCAGCAGCAACCACACTGAGGCGCTACAACCTCAGCGGCCAGCCCGTGGCAACGCCACGCCAGGGCACCGTCGTCATTGAGCAGCGCTCCGACGGCACCACGAGGAAGATAGCCCGTGAGAAATGAGAAACAACAGGTGAGAGGTGAGTGCTACTACTCACCTCTTTCCATTAATAAGCAATAGGAATGGAAGAAATCACTTCGCTCAACGACCCCCGGGTACGAATGTTCAGCCAGCTCACCGAAGCCCAGTTGCGCAACAGGGCAGAGCCAGAGGCGGGCATGTTCATTGCCGAGAGTCCCAAAGTAATCAACGTGGCACTGAGCCAAGGCTATGAGCCACTGGCACTGCTGTGCGAGCACAGGCACATCACGGGCGACGCCGCCACCATCATAGCCAGCCACCAGCAGATGCCAGTATACACAGGCAGCCGCGAGCTGCTGGCCCAGCTCACGGGCTACACCCTGACCCGGGGCGTGCTTTGCGCCATGCGGCGGCCAAAGGACAGGGAGCTGAGCCAGGTGTGCCACAATGCCCGCCGCCTGGTGGTCATCGACGGCGTGAGCGACACCACCAACATCGGCGCCATCTTCCGCTCGGCAGCAGCACTGGGCATCGACGGCGTGCTGCTCACACGCACCTCGTGCGACCCGCTCAACCGCAGGGCAGTGCGCGTGTCGATGGGATCGGTATTCCTCGTACCATGGACGTGGCTCGACGGTCCGGTGAGCAGCCTCAGCGACATGGGATTCCGCATCGCAGCCATGGCCCTGGCCGAGGATGCTACGGCACTCGACGACCCGGCGCTCATGGCCGAGCCTCGGCTGGCCATCGTCATGGGCACCGAGGGCGACGGCCTGTCGCGACACGTCATCGACGGGGCCGACTATGTGGTGACCATCCCCATGGCGCACAACGTAGACTCGCTCAACGTGGCGGCTGCCGCCGCCGTGGCCTTCTGGCAGTTGAGGTCTCGGTAGTTGCGGCGCCGGCGGGCTTTTACTCCTTTTTCTTGTCTTTCCTCTTCCCTGATGGAAAGTCAGGGGCACTGGCCACTATATTGGGCATCACACTATAAAAGTTAGGAATTGCTGGGAGTTTCTTTTTACCATTACTTATATACACGCCCTTAGGCAATTCACTATTTACCGAGTTGCGACTTGACATCTTACGTCCCTGTAGGTCGTACCACACATCGGCACTCTTTCAGAGTGCTGTCTACCCCACTTGAAGCAGTACCCGCTGCCTATTCCCGCTGTGGGAATGTAGAGCGTGTACTGCAAGCTCTGACTGTAGTGAAGAACTACAGTAGCCGCTAAACATGAGCAGCTTGAACAATCACGTACTGTTTGGTTGGCTTATTGCTTTGTTGTTGATTTTCGGATGTGTA
>Ga0247608_10004667_pt1 | contig 15197 bp, 34 predicted proteins | sample 176DNAGHGlowgp2_FD_193490 | JGI IMG/M metagenome (GOLD analysis project Ga0247608, IMG submission 193490) | Sheep rumen microbial communities from Palmerston North, Manawatu-Wanganui, New Zealand - 1766 DNA GHGlow gp2 | ecosystem: Host-associated > Mammals > Digestive system > Stomach > Rumen ...
AATTTGATTTAGTTTGTAAGATATTATGTAGAATGGGTTAATGATATGGAACAGAAAAAATTAGTTAAAGATTTGGTTGCAGATTTACTGAAGTTGGATCAGGAAAAACCGATATGGATTCTTTATGACTGTTGCTATGCTTTGATTCCGGAAGTTACTGAAGCAACCGGTGAAGAGATTCCGGATGATATTGAGAAAGGTGACTATAAGATAGATGCTTGGTGATATGGATATTAAAGAAAGAATTGCAAATATCAAAAAAATATTACCATATTGTAGTCATTGGAGCAATGAGGTTATGATTGTTGATGAAGAACTTGGTAGGTTTTTCTCTAAGTTTTTTACTGAAGATGACAGGTTTGAGACACCGGAACATAATCATACATATGTGAAAATATGGGAAGACTATACTGGTTATGGTTGTGATCCGCAAGATTATCAGGAAATAAGAATTAGTTATAGGTATCATTATGACAGAAGTGATGGAGAAGATTGGGTAAGTTATCATTTTGAAGAGCCTATAAAGTATAAATATGATTTTCTTGAGCCGAAAGTGAAGATTAAGTTTGAAGAGATTCCTGACAGAATATGGAAAATAATTCAAGACCAGTTGTATGAAAATGCAATTGAAAATGTGAACAAAGAACTTGAAAGTGCAAAAAAATCTTTTGAATATTGGCAAGAAAAGAAAAATTCATTTGATAAAAAACTGAAATTGTATGAGGAAGTTGGAGAAAATGATGAATAATCCAGTTGTTCAGATGCTGAATGCTAAATATGGAATAGGCTTGGACTATGCATACAAAATATATGTGACATATGGTGACAGCAAGACAGCATATGAGTTTGCAGAGTGGATTATGAAACAGAAAAAAGACGGAAATGTATTATCAGAAGATTTTGATGATGTCTGTTTGAGTTTTTCTCTTGATAATTAAATAAAGTTATGATGATAGATAATGAAGTTTTAGCAAGAATCATTGATAGTGTTAAGGTTCTTGATTTGAAAAAGAGACAGTTGTTTCCCGATGGTGATGTATATATTGTCGGAGCAGCAAATAAGAAATATGAATGTTTTCATCTCTGGGATGTTTCATATACGATTCACAATGAAACACATAATACATTCGGAGGTTATCTTGATGAAAAACATGATATGTTCTGGACTTTGAATACAAATCATAATCTCAATAATGACTATGCTTTTATAGTGAATAGTTATGAGGATGGAGAGATTCTTGCTGAGTTTCTCAATGAATGTAGTGAGACTGTTTATTGTAATGATAGATATGGTGATTTCTTGAGATTCAGAATTCAGATGAGAAATAATTTGGATAAGATAAATGATCTTGCTAAGAAAAATCAGAGAGTTGCTATGTACGGAGTTTTGCTTGAACACAAAATAATAGAATTATGAATGTCTATTTAATAGTATTTAATTCTTTTGGTATTAATGTCAATTATGGAGTTATTGATGAAATCAAAACTGTTTCTGACGGAGACTGGCAGCATCCGGTTAATGATGTCTGGTTCATTACAAGTGAAATGACTACATCTGAAATATACAGCAAGTTAAGACCAAAGATGCTTGTTAATGATAATCTGATGATATTTCTTTTGAATTCATCTAATGAATATATGGGCTATACATTCAAGGAAATGTGGAGATGGTTGAATAAAAGATTGAAGACAAATAACAATGACTAAAGAAGATTTGAGATTAGGAGATATAGTTCTCATTAATAAGGATGAAGATGTTATCACATTGGGGCTTGTAACTGAAATGGATGATAACGGAATCAAAAGCATCAATGGTAGTTATGTTCTTTATAGTTCTCTACAACCAGTTCATTTGAGAGATCAGATGACTATATTCTCTGCATTAGGATGGAGAAATATCCCCGGTTTGATTATAGATAAGTTCAAGAAAGATGACTATACGATTGAGATGGTGAATAAGGCTAATGAAGATGGTATGGTTCATCTGATTATCTATAGTGACAAGGTAGAGTCTGAAGATGATGGAATTCACGGATGGTTTGATGAACTGCATATGGTTCAGCATGAGTTTCAAGATAAATTCGGAGTAGAGTTTCCTATAAAGATTTGAAATTATGAGTGAAGAAACAAGCAGAAAAGCATTTATACGAGATTTGACTTCAAGGATAAGTTATCATCCATATTGCAAAGTGATAGTTAACGGTAAATTTACTATTCAGAAATTAGAGTCACAATTACTGTTAAGTCCACCATATAAAGACAGAATAAATTACGAAGTAGTTCCGTATCTAAGGAAGTTGTCTTCAATGACAATAGAAGAAAGAGATGAATATAAACAGTAATTCATTTGTATTCGCCGTTAGAGCCATTAACCATAGTTGGAATTATTGATTGGTTGAATGAACATTATTTTGATTATAGAGGAATGATAGATATGGGATTTGCTATTGAAGCACCAGAGGATATGTATATTTTCAATTGATATTAAAAATGAAAGAAAGTGATAAAATATTGTTACTGAAAGATTTATGTAACAGGCTTCCATATGGAGTTAAAGTAACTGCTGGAGTTCATCCTGGGAAAGCATCATTTACGCTTGAACAAATCAATCCACACACAGGAATAGTTACATTCAGTAATTTATTGTCAATCAATGTCAGATGGGTAAAACCATATTTAAGAGACATCACTAAACTGACTAAAAAAGAACTTGATGAATTAGAAAAACTAACAAATGTAAGTGAATATAATTATGTTAATCCTCCATTTGTAACTGCTTTAGAAGAGTATTACAACAGTCATCATATTGACTATCATTTTTTGATTCAGAAAGGATTAGCATTAGAAGCACCAGAAAATATGTATGATAATTATGACTAAGAAAGAAATTGAATTACAGTGTAATATAGCATATCAAGAGAAGTTTCTTGAATTGACTGGGCATAAAGTCGGTGATGAAGTTGATTGCAGTTTCTTTCCTTCTCACGGTAATGCAAAGCAATGCTTCATCAGCAGTGTGGATGGTAGAGGGATTATTGTAAGAACAGATAAGGGAATCTTTGTTCAGAGTATCCAGAAATATAAGAAAGCATATGACACAAAGATGTATCCGAACCGTCCGTTGAACAATAAGAGATATTATAGATATGTTGATGAACAGCTGCTGTCTGATGTCAAATACATTAAAATAAAACAAGATGATAATACCTGATTACAAAGTAGGAACTCAGTTTGAGATAAACTGTACTAAGTATATGCATCCGACATACAATGTGGTTGTATATCGTGATTTTGATATTTCTCATAAACTTGCTTTTATGTACGGACGGAAACCAGAAGATATCATTAAAGTGAATGCAACAATCATTGAAGAGGATGTTCTTGTCAGTGAACTTATTAAATATGGTTCGACATATGATTCAAAGAAGATAGATTACTTCGGCTATGTTGATTTTGACAATGATGATGGGGTTCTGAAAATACATATGATATATTCAAATGTCAGTTTGTACAATATGTGTTTTCCTTATGGTCCTGATGCTTGTAGATTTTATAGTAATGATATTATAGATTCTAATACCGGAAATATAAAGCATCATAAGGGAGACAGGAAAGGAATGACAGTTAGGTTAAAAATAGAAGATAGTAGTGAATGTTTATAATAATCACTGCTATCTTCTAAATATAACCAATTCTAAAAATCATTTGATTCGAATAGTCTCTCCTTTCTGATACAGTTTATCTGTTATCACATTGTAGTATTTTTCTTTAGTCTTGCACCATACTTTAACATGGTTGTGACCGTTGTAGTAAACTATGTCCTCTACTGTACCATAGAGTTCAGTTTGATTTACTGTCGGTGTGTAGCATGAAACCAACAGTAATGTTGCTAATGATAATAAAACTAATTTCTTCATAATTTGTTATTTTTATGTCCTATATGAAATTTTCCGCAGATATTGCATTTGTACGTCCGGTAAGTTTCGGATAAGTTATGTTCTTTTATATATTGTTCTGCTTCTTCTTTTGACTCATAACCAGTTTTAGCAGTCCGGATATTTCCGTGTTGCTTGTTCCAATGTTCTCTGGGTATGTACTTATTCTTGATTCTCATTTCTTGTCAAACATCATTGATGCTCTCTTGTTCATATACTTGTATGTCATTGAACGTGATTTCTGTGGGTTGTCATCCCAATAACTTCCGAGTCTCCAAGAACCTTTCTTATAAACCGGTTTGTTTAGTTTAATTTCATCTTTAGTCAAACCTTGAAGAATTCCGTGAACAAGTAGAGCAATAGCATATTCTTGAGAACAGTCATAAAGATGCATTCTTCTTTGAACTTCTTCATAGAATGATGAGTGGCTATAGTACCACCTTCCGTTTCTTTTCTCATCATTATCAAGATGTTCATATACTAAATCAAGAGCATTCAGTAAGAAATGAATGACTTCTGATTTATGCATCTTTCTGTGATTGTAATAATAGTGACTGTCATCCATTTTGATTGCACGTTCCAAGTCATTGAAGAAACTTTCTTCTGTGTTTCCAGATGACTCGTACCATCCCTTGCAATAAAGGACTAAATCATTGAATCTGAAATTCTGAATTTGTTTCATATATTTGTTGGTTTGATTATAGATTAGACAATGAATTTATTCAGAGCCTCAACGGTTGAATGAACCCGGTTTCCTTTATCAAACGTGAATTGTGTGAGATGTCTGTTGAATTTATAGTCAACACAAATTTTATCACATTTCTCTCGTGGGTGTGTAAGGAAATCAGGACAGTCATCAATGATGACATCACCTAATACAGCCCATTTCTGTTCTGTCAGGTGCAGTTCATCGAATTCTATACCGTTATTCTCAAGGAACATAATAGTGTTGATTCTTCCGGCATATGTCGGTTGATATGTGCAAATAACGATTTTGTCCCCCTGTTGTCTCAGTTTTCGGATTGCATCTGCAACGTCGTCAAATGCTGGAGCATTCAGGAAACAATCTTCAGAATGAATCTGGAAGAACCATTCTGCTGCACTGACTCCGAGTTGTTCCTGTACTAACGGGAAAGAGACATTTACATCATATGCAAAAATATCTTCCGGAACCATATATGTCCCGAATTTCATATTATAGAGATTACACATTACTGAGAATGTGTCTCTTATAACTCCGTCTACATCAAGTTTTATAATGTTCATTTTTCAATTGAGCTATATGGATCCGTTAATGGAGTTTCAGACAAATATTTCTTTTCTACATAAATCACTTGACAGTAATCAGTTCCTACTGCATATCTGTCTTCTTTTTGGAGTTCAGGTAATGTAAGAACAGAATCACCTTCCTTGTAATTTTCACTTCCGTCACTGAACGGAATCAGACACTTTCTGTATTCTATTTTCATTTATATAAATCTTTTGGTGCTGGTAATGCAAGATTGAGTTCAATGAGGCCTTTGTAATCAAAATGATGTTTATTAAGCCAGTTTATCTGATTTACATTTGGCAGATGAATACCTTCATTGAAAACTATGCCCGGAGCAATATGTTTATATTCATTCTTCTCTTCATCGGTCATATCAGATAGTGGCCTAAGATACAGTTTTATCTCTGCCAAGTCCATTGGTGTACTGAGATGTTCAAATGAACACAGACATGGATAGTCTTCTGTATCTTTCCAGTTCTCATCAACAGATATATGAGTCAATTTATAGAAACCATTGAAATCTTCTCCTTTTGTTGCTTCATAATGACCACACAATGCACATATGATATTATATGGAAGTCTGTTGCACAATTCCTGTTTAAGTAAGTTTTTCTTTTCAATAGTTAATGATTTGCATTTATCTTGTTTGATGAGTTCTGTATATTTTTCAAAAAGTTTTTCCTTACAGATATCAAGATATTTTTCTCTTTCTTCCTCAGTGTCAAATGCTCCTTTATATCCGTCATTCTCAAAGATGAAGTCATATAATCTGATATTATCTTCTCCGAGTTCACCCGAAGGAAGATAGTCACAACTGAAGTGACCGTGCCGTAATCTGATATATCCGATTTTGTCAGAGTTTATGAATGCATCATATTGCTCTGGACACATATCACATGTTTTTAGTAATGTTACGTCATTCATTTGTGAATCTTCTTTTTAGTACATTGATGAGTTCTGTAGCATACATATCAGCTGCTATTGCAGCAACTTTCTGAATAGAGCCGATTTCTTTGTACTCTGAGTTATTGTTATATTGGTCTCCGAAACTCTGGTTTGACACAATCCCAGAAAGTGCTGAAACAGCAATCTGTATATGCAGTTGCTTCCAGTCTGTCTGATCAACATTGAAGTCAAGATTCTCTATGGGATAATCATATCCGTTGTCAGCAGAGAAAATCTCTGACATCTTGTGTTCTACATTGACGATTTCACCAGTCGATTTGATTCTTGCTTTCATATTCTTTTTATTTTATTCGGTTTATTAATTTCTTTGTTATCTATATTCTTTTGTTCTTCTTTTGGTTCTTGTTTCTTTTTTGGTAAATGATATGTTGTGTCACTATCTTTTTCAAACACACCATAGAATGTAAGAAAAAGATAAAAGAAACCAAATGACAATAAGACGTAACCTAACTGAATCATATTGCAAAGATAGTTATAAATTTCAAGAATGTGAAAACTCAGTAGTTAAACTTTCCTAATATATCAATACTTCTTTCTGAAGTAATCATCAAATTCATCTTTGAACCAGTGATTGATAGACTGAATCAGATTATTCACTGATGTGTTCATCTCTCCCTGGTTATTGAATTTCTCTTTGCTTCTTAACCAGAATAGACCATAAGGAGAAGTGTCACAGGAATCAACAAGTAGTTCCCATTTTCCGTCACTGTAGTTTCTTTCCACACATCTTCCCAACCTTGAAAGCACTGGAATACTGTCACAATGGAACCATATGTTAAACCGTTCTTTGTAATGTCCGCAACATGATTCTACAGTCATTACTGTTGGTAATGAATTGAGTGTATTACATAAATTAATGCATTCCGGATCCATATCAACTGGATAATTGACTACAGTATTATCCGTATGTTCATTTTTGTATAATGTGTTGTTTATTGCATCATAGCCATATCCAGCAACTTCAAGTTTTTCTCTTAGATAATTTATTTCATCTCTTGATGCTGGTATGCTGTCTTTCAGTGAATCACGGTCGAATTGTGTAGAAATGTTGATTGTGACATCTCCGTTAATCGTATTCAGTGATGCATGGAATGATACAGTCTCTCTGATAACATCCTTGATGAAGTAGACAAAATGTCTTAGTTTGACTATACTGCCCGGTTTTGCATCATTTCTGAAATTCCATTTTCTTAGATAACTTTCGTGGATTTTTATAGTTCCCGGAACTGCACAAGTGTAATCTGAGACTACATAAAGATTTGCTACTTTTTTGTTGTCAGTGTGGAGAGTTGAAAGTTCCCAGTCATGGAATCTCTCAATGATTGTATATAGATTTGGAGAATTGTCAACAAATACTATGTCACCCACATTGAATTGATATGGATGAGTATCAAGGGATTTTTGTATTTCATCTTCAGTTGCTTCTCTGAAATAATTCCGGAAGTAATTGTTGACTACAGCATCTCTCCAGGAAATCGGATAGCCGAAATCATCAACCATAGACTGTTCCTGTCCTCCTTTATAAAGTTTACCTTCTGTGAAATTTATATTTCCGTTTACTGGATTCATATGTGCATTTTGGATACACATATAGAATTTTGTTGAATCTATCTGTATCATAAATTTACTTTTGAATGAAATTCTTCTGGATCAGTGAAATCTGGTTCTACTGTATTGTCTTTTCTTGATGCAAGGTGCTGAAATTTCAGTTTTCCGCAATTGAACTTGTTTCCCTTGCATTTATCAGACCATGGATAGAAACATTCAGTGACTGAATGACCGTTATCATTGATGCCGTCAAAATACTCACATTTTGCTGTAGTGTTGTATTTGTTTCTTTCAAGCCATTTGTTCAACGGTCTGTTAGTTGCTGTTCTTGGTTTCCTCTGCTTCTTCATATTATATTTTTTGATTTTAAAGCATTCATTGTATCTATGATTCCCTGTTTATAATAGTCAAGTGCTATCTTGCTGATTTTTTCATAATCCGAATCTCCGGATAAATCATAAGCTACTTGATTCTCATAATCATGAACCATTTGTTCAATGTCTATAAATTTCTGTTCATCGTCAATTTTTGATGGTTCGTCATCAGAGACAATCTCATAATCATCCTGATCTTCAAAATACAGTTCATTGACAACAAACATATCACGGATGTAATATGTTTTATCCAAGACTTTATCTACAATCCAAATCTGTTCATAGTTTTTCTTTCGGATTCTGTCACCTCTCTTGAATTTCGGCTTGATGGCATAATCTGCTTCAAACTCGTTACAGTTCTCAGCAGTCTCAATATAATCTTCAACATCTATGATATATGGTTCGTCTGTATTGCAATCTGGATGAAACCAGCAACTTACTGATTTGTGCCTATGATATGCACAAGTACAGTTATAGCAACTTCTGATATTCTCTTGTTCATTCAGTCTTATGATTTCTTCATCATTTAACTGATCTATTACCACATTCTTTATATTGCTCATAGTTTATTTCCTTTATATGAAACAGAAATAGTTGTATCCATATCTCCAAAATGCTTATACATATTGTCTTGAGCTTTTAATGCAAGGCCTTTCTCAATTAATCCCTGATAGTCGAAATGATGTTTGATTAACCACTCAAGTGTATTGAAATCAGGCATATCAAACCATTTTCCGTTTACTTCTATCTGATAGACAGTAGTCAGTTTTTCGTATTGTTTTCTTTCTCTTTCTGTCATATCAGACAGAGGTCTGAGGTATGGAGTGAAGTCTTCAATAACATAAGGCTCTGCTTCATGTTGTTCCATTAGAGTGTCTGATAGTCTTTTACATTTCTCTGTACAATTCACAGTAATAGTATCATTGTACAAATCTATGCCTTCTAATGTGACTTCAACTGGAATATCTTCATCAAGGTAATGACCTGATTCTAAAGAGTATTCTTTAGTCAGAACATTTACATATACTCTGCCTATCACTCCATATGGAAGTCTTGCAGACATATCTTTGATTAGAAGTTTCTTGTCAAATTTTGAATGACTGTTCATTGAATTCAATTTTATTTTCAAGTAAATCTGTTTCTTCTACATTATAGCCTCCGTCCCAATCTGTACAACTGATGTTGAACGGGTTTGGAGTTTCCCATATCTTCTTGCAAATCTGCTGTTTCAATTCTTCTATCTTCTCCGGAGTAAAGATGATTTTCTGAAGTTGGTTTTCTACTTCAGACATCGCTTTCCATTCATCTTTATTGTCAAGATTGTCACGGATTCTGTCAGTTATGGTTTCTATATCGACATTTGTGTACACACTTTCTTCGATTGAAGTATATTTGTAATCAAGGTGTACAGTAAATTGAAATACATGTTTTGCTTCCATATTTTAAAATTTGTACATTTCTGATTTTGCTTCTAATGCTGCATCCTGACTAATCAAATTCATATAGTCAAACTTATGTTCTTTTAGCCAGTTAGTAATCAGTTCACATAAGTTGAATGGTGTCGTACTGAGATATTCTTCAAATGTTCCACCTTCCCTATATTTGATTCCAGGAAAATATTTGTCAGACAAATCAATCTCAGCACAATCAGTTAGTTCTGTTAATTCTTCTGCTTCTTTTTTAGTCATTGAAGTAAGCGGTCTCAGATACAATTTGCACCATTCAATTGAAGAATATCCTCTGTTGAGAAAATCTTCAAGATAAACTTTCTGCTCATATGTATATGGAGAAAAATCTGGATAGACTTGAACACAGTTTCCGAGTAGGTTTACTGAAAATAACTGACCGTCAAATTCAAATTGCTCTTTTGAATCTGATGATTCCATATTTTTGATGGTACAGTGAACCCACAGTTTATATGGAAGATAACTACATAGAATTGCAGCATTGTTGATGTTCTGGTTCATACAAATTAATTATTTAGTTTTCCATACCCAAGCAAAGAATGCTACTACCAGAACGATGATGATAATCCAAGTTATTGTACTCATAATGAAAATGTTATATTGTTAATCTTCAAGATAACCGTATCTGAAAACACCAGAGGGAAATGATTTCTTAATGTAGTTTATTGTTTCCATTCCCTTGAATTCCATAAAGAACTGGTTACGGACTTCATTGGTTTTGTTAGATATAGTTATGAATTCTACTCTGTTGTCCGGTGCCCAGCTGACTTGTGTTGTGATTTTATCATTGCTAATCAGCATTTTGGTTCCATCACATTGTAATTCACGAATGACAGTTTCAGTGTCTAAAACTGTGTTGTCCCAGATAACTGGTCTTGCTTTTCTTTTGTTTGTATTCATAAAATTATCTGCTTTAATTTGTTTCTGCAAAGATAGTCAAAAAATCTCATATAGAAAACAAATAAAGCAGATATTTAGGATAGTTTAACGAAATTATTTCTTTTTCCATTTAATAGTGAGCTGATTACAAGGATCTCTTTGGTCTCCGTTGAATATAGAACATTCAAATCCTTTAGAACCGAGGAACTGAATGAGTTCTTGAGTTATCTTCTTGTCATTGAACTCAATATAAGTGCTTTTCTCTCCATTCTCAGCCGCTTTCCGAATATGCTGATATACAAACTTGACATCATTATTCAGTCGTTCTTGTATTACTTTTTCAGCATATTCTGCTGCTTCCTGTGCTGTGAAATATTCATTTTCAATCATTTTCATTTTCTTTGATATTGATATAATTATGTTTAAGCAATTTGCATAGTGTTTCAAAAACTGCATCTATTGGTTCATCAAGTGATATGATGTTTCCGAAATATGGAATCTGACCAGTAGTAAGAGGTTGTGTTTTTATATATAGACAATTCCATTTATTGCTGTCTGGTTGTGGATATAACTGAAACTGGATGGCATTATGATTATGAATGATTTCATATGGCATCAGTTTTATCAATGCATTCAAAGACCATGCTGGATATGTATAACCGTTTCTTGTTGAAAATAGTTTCATATTCAGATTTCTGCCATATGGCTTGCATTCTGGAACATTGTCTTTCCAAGTCATATCAGCAGTTAGTGTATTGAGACCAAGTTCTATAAGTCTCTTTGACTGCTCTCTGGTAGTGCATATTTTTGAATATAGCTGATGCTGTTCCATTATACAAGATTGTCTCTATGTGATTTCTTTACTTCATATTTTCCGTACTTTTCTTGAATGAGTTTCTTTTGTGTTTCAAGAGCAACTATCAGTTCAGGTTCACCGTCTTCATGATCCACATATAGAGATTCATATTCATATTGTCCTAAGTCATTTATGAAAATGTATCTGATTCCTTCTCTGATATGTTCTTCAAAATCATAGTATCCGAATCTCATTTCTCCAGCCGGTCCCTTGATTTTTATATATATTTCTTCTATGTTCACGGAAGTGTGAGTGATAAGCGAACCGTCATCTGCTGTGATTGGTTTGATTTCTGTATATGGCACAAAAATCTCAGTCAATAGAGCATCATCAAATAGATTTCCGATTGGTTTCGGTTCTTTGATGATGTATCTCTCAAATGGATAACATTCATTGAATATATTTATGAATTCTTGATCAGCACTTGTAACCATAATGTATATTTTTAACCGTAAATTTCTTCTCCGAACATAATGAACTGCATAAGTGTTTCAGCATGGTCCCAGTCAAACATACCATACATACCATCTTCATAGTTGATGAAATACCACATACAAGTTGCAGAATATCCTCCTTTCTTCATTGCTTTCTCAAGACCTTTGGTGATGTCATCAATAGTAGCATAGTAAACCATTGCTTCTCGTTCTGAGTCCCATTTGTGCTGAAGTTTTCCGTGATAATCTTTTTCATCTTCAGCAAAGTAGTCATATAATTCAATCTTGTTTCCGGCAAGCAGATGCTTTGCTATGACATCTTCAAAGCAGTCATTCTTGTCTGTAATGACAGACTTGTCTTCTGTATTCCAAGATGCTTTAAACCAATTGCCATTTAATGCACTTGAAAACAATTCAACTAAATCATTTTGTGTCAAATCACTGAGTTTGAAACTGTATTTCATATCTAAACAATTTTGTAAACGAATGATGTTCTTTCATCTATATCTTTTAGGCAGACATTATACCACTCAAACATAGTATTTCTCAGTCTTTCTGAAATCTTCGGATTTTTGTATTTCTCTATCGCTTTGTTGATTTCATTTTTATACTTATCTATTTCATCTTCTCTGATTCTGATGACTGAATTGTATCCTTTCTTGGTAGTATATGAAATGATATATCCGTCATCTGTAGTCCAGTTTTCTTTATATTCTGGAATGAATGTAGTGAATCTGGTGGGATGACTTATGTCATTTGGAAGAATCATCTGAATACACCCAGGGTCATTGTCATTCTTATCAATCACAATATGAATTAATTGTAGATATGCCTGTAGAGTCGGAAGATAGAACATTTTGAAATCATCAGAAGATTCAACATCATTTATATTTCTTATTAGACAAATCATTCTGCTGAAATCATGATACAATGTCTTATGAATGCATACAACAGGACTGTCATAGTCAGTATAGTAATATAATTCTGACATAGTGTTCATTAGTTCTCTGTATAGAGAAAACAACTCATTCTTGTACATAGCATGGTCAAAGATTTTCCAATAAGGATGCTCTTTAATTATGTCATGTATTTCTTTGAGTTTATTCAGAATCTCTTCTTTGTTTCTTTTATGTTCCATCATCAGAGCAAATTTAGTTTGATATGTTCGAGTTTTGATAAATCCGGTTCTGGTAATTCAAAATAAGATTCATCAATATCATTATTGTATAATGATCTGTATGCTCTCTTCAGCATCATAGTTATATGCTGGTTTGGAGCAAGACATGGATTATCCGGATTTGTGAAGATATCATATTCATTATTGTATGTGTCTAAAATGTATCTTACTACACCCTGACTTCTGCTGGCTCCGACTGCACAATGTATCAAGAATGTCTTTGTTGTCTTGATTTTGTCATCTATCCATTTCACTAAGTCAAATGCTTCTTCATAATCAAGAACATGGAGTATGTCAAAATATTCTCTGTTTTCTCCTGACACATACGGATAAGTGAAATATGCATTAGCTTGCTTGATTTTGCCAGACAAATACAAATCAAGAGATTCATCATATCCTCTTGATTCATGGTTTTCAAACCAGAACGGTCCAGAGTCATCGACATCAAGATTGAATATTGAAAGATTCTGGCTATTGTGACAGTCATTCTTGAACCAGTGTTCGGAACATTCTCCTTCTCCGGAAGTACAGATTGATATAGCACAGTAATTCTCACTGAGTGAATCTACCCAGTTGTTGTGCTGCATTATCTTCCTGAATTCATACCAGGAGTAGCAGAGAATGTTCCGTTTTGGTTTACACATATCAGCGGGTTTCAATAAATTTGACTGTACCGTTCATTACTCCGAATCGTGAATCTTCTTTGAATATTTTTGTTTTTGGAATGTAATCGGAGTCCATCGGTTCAACAAGATACCAGATGTTGTTCTCTTTCCAAGTCACTTCTATCAGTTTCTCACCGGGCTGGAGATTTATAGTCATATCTCCACCGTAGATTCTTGCTCTTGTGTTCTCTGTACATGAGACTGCTGCAAGCATCATAATTGCTGCAACAAACATAAATAAAATTTTCTTCATATATTATTTCTTTTTTGATTTATATATACAATTACTACAATCACAATCCATATTTGGGCAGTAAATACATTCTTCTTTTATCGTGATGCCTTTATCTGTAATCATCTTGCCTAATTTTCTAACCATATTCACACAATCTCCTGATATATGCTTCATATAAGAAAATGGGCTGTCTGATAAAATTTTTCTCCGTAAAGATAAAATTTCTCTTTGAAGTTTATCATCAATTTCTATTATCATATTACTTTAAAAATAATATATTGATTCATAGTTGAATTCTTCAAGATATGTATGGTTTTCTGATAAATGATTCATCATAGCATCTGGAACTTCAGAAAGGTTTTCCCAATTCTGTGATATACATTCATTTAAATTATTTGCCCATTGTGTCCTGTGAGACATAATTTCATCTTCTGATGCTGCAATGTTGAATTCCATTGCTTCTGATAATTCTGAAATGACCATTCCTGAGAACAGTCCAGATAATTCATATCTTTCAGCAAATATATTCGCGTTACACCATATCCCGATGCATTCTATATTACGAAGGAATTGCACATGCTGAGGAGATATGATGTCTCTTTCAAACATATTCTGAGAACCTCTGCAATTCGGAGATAGTAACCCCCATTCGGTTCCGTGACCGAGCATCATTATCTTGTTATATTCTCCGCTGTTTAATGCATTCCGGATTTCTGAATTTGAATTTGACTCATTCATTATGATATATTCAGCAAGGGAATTCTCATAGAGAACTCTCAAGAACTGTGTTGATGGATCATATGGATGAATTACCAAAACTCTCATTTCATTTATATTTAATTGTTCAAATTCTTTGTTATATTACTTAGAGGAACAAACAAGTCACCCGGTCGTAGTTCGTTAGTAACACACCATTCATCATTTGCACGGACAAGGAAATCTTGTGATGAATATTCGATGTTTTCTGTACATAACTGGAGATGTGGGAATAATTGTTTTCTTGCTGTCCACAGAAGATTTTCTGCATCTGCTTTCAGATTATGAGTATCTCCGTCTTCCAGTGCTTCTTCAATGATATGCTTTAATGCTCTCTCGAAATTAGACAGTTCTTGTTCTTCAACCAGGATATATTTGTCTTCGACATCATATGATATCGTTGCTGTTCCGCAATCTGTAGTACAGTAATATGAATGTTCATTGAGTTCTTTGACTCTTGCATGCCATACTCCCCGTCCGTCAACAGATGTAATCAAATCTCCGATTTTGAATTTTCTTTTTGAATCATTTATGACCATTAACAAATCAAATCCGGTTTCAAACGGAAGACCGTCAGTATGCCCGTCATATGAATAATAACGGGTTATCTCACTGTCTCCTGAAGTGACTGCTGCT
>Ga0247608_10004668_pt1 | contig 15192 bp, 30 predicted proteins | sample 176DNAGHGlowgp2_FD_193490 | JGI IMG/M metagenome (GOLD analysis project Ga0247608, IMG submission 193490) | Sheep rumen microbial communities from Palmerston North, Manawatu-Wanganui, New Zealand - 1766 DNA GHGlow gp2 | ecosystem: Host-associated > Mammals > Digestive system > Stomach > Rumen ...
GCTCATTGGTGTCTTCGTCAATGTCTGTTGCCAGATAGAATGAGAGTTCTCTGAACTCCATTACCTGACCAGTTTCAGTTGTGCGAAGACTTCCCTTGGCGTGAATCAGATTCTTGTTATCATCGAATACATCGTTACGATAAATCTGACCCCACACTCCGCTTAGCGGCCATGTTACCTTGACTGCATTGATATGACGGATATCGCCATAATCTTCAAGCTTTCCACCTGGCTTCATTGCCTCTTTGAGAGAAGCATCGTTCACGTTGTATACTGTGATGGCTTCTGTGGACAGTTCTGCGTTCTTTTCGCATACACCAGCATCCAGATAGAGTTTACACTCATCTTCTGAGGTGTTGTAGTACATACGACGTTCGCCGTTCATGCGAATGTTTTTGTCGTTAAACAACTGTCCACTCAACCAATGGTATATACCACGTGAGTTCTTGCCTTCCATAATCTGTACATCTTTCAATAAATACTTCATAGTTTCAATATTTTATATAGTTAGACATTATTTTGTCATAAAAGGCTATATATTAAGTATTCTGTGAGTACAGATGATAGTATAGAGTGTTGAAAACGAGTGTATGAGAGACTGTCTACACTCTATCTATCTACGCAATAGATATAAGAAGCAACTTTTGCACGTCATCATTCTAAGTTCGTCCAACATAGCAAAAGAATAAAAAGGGGTGAGTGCGTTACTCTCACCCCTTGTTAAAATCATATTGCAGTACAACAACATGATTGTTGGCTTCCCATACCAACGTTTAATTGCATATCATTGATTTACACCTTCGCGATGAGTGTAGTCAATGTTGGATGCGCGACTCCACAGGATAAAAACGCCTAATATGTTGCGCATGAGCTACTTAGTATACATCATAGCTCCATATTAGTTTGTACATGTTGGGCATGTACTAAAGTAATTAAAAATGCATGTTGTCTTGTCAACATGACTAACCAAGGTTGCTTTGCCGCCCTCACTACGAATCCCAAGATGCCACGTAGGAATAGCATAATAACTATGCAATAACTATAAGAAGCAACTTTTGCACGAGCCAACAAGAAAGCGCTCATTTGATGAGCGCCTTCTGCTTTTTGGTTAGATATACCTTCTTGCCATCTTTGATGTAGTAACAGCCACCCTTAGGACCACGCCATATCTTGTACACTACGCTGTCTACTTTGATAGTATAGCCAGTGTCTGTAGGCTGTGCTTTCTTAGGTTGTGTTACTACAATGCACTTGTTTTGTAATGTGTCATCAGCCCGTGCTTGTATGCACGAGCCAAAGATACACATTACCATAGCGAGTGCAAAGAATGCACACAGTAGGAAATCTAACCAATTGTCTTTGATAAACTTTTTCATATGCATATGTTTTATGTTAAGCAATATGTATAAGGAACAATTTTTGCACGTTGAGAAAGCGAGTCATTAAGACTCACTCCCTGTCACATACTTGGTTTCAACTACTGCAAACTGGCTGTCCTCAGACTTTGTGAGCAAGTCTGCAAACTGTACTGCATCATTATACTCATCAAACGATGCACGGAAATCAGGACTGTTGTACTTGTACAACTTTAATACTGCATACTTTTTCATGTTGTTGAATATTTATGTTAGGCAATAAATATAAGCGGCTACATTTGCACGTTAAAACATAAAACACCCAAGAGTACCACGTTTACACGTGATACTTTTGGATGAAGAATTTAGTGCCAAGGTGAGACTGAATCCATGGCATTGCTGTCTTCAGTAGTTCTTCGACTGATGCGTAGCCTTTAGACTTGCTGCTGATGATCTCACGGTGCTGTGTTGCGTCCCATTTAGCAACACAAAGGAAATACATTTCTTTCATGATTGTTAATGTTTTACGTTAGCAATAATTATAGGTTGCTACATTTGCACGTGGGGGGTGTTGTCATCACTTGTTGAGTCCGGGGGTGTGTGGTGTGGTGTTCCAGATTTTTACACCCGTAATAAAAAAATTTTATTTCTCATTTCCGCACTCTTACAACAAAAAAAATAAAAAAAATTTTCATAATGCACAAAAAAAGGAGAACCGATTTCTCAGTCCTCCTTTTTGTTTTCTTTAGATATATGTAATAGCGCTATCGCATTCCATACGACCTGTGCTAGATGTCTGCAACCTGTTTCTTCATCAAATTCATTACCCTTTTCATACTCTACAAGATGCCTAAAAAGGGCTGCTTTGTACCTCTGATAACCATTGTCTAGGTTTTGCCAGTTATTTGGGCCGTACTTTTTAGCACCTTCTGTATATACTTTAACAACATCTTCTATGTCTTGTAGTGGGAGTAATTCCCACATCAGCTTGTTGTCTATTCGGTCATTCTTTTTAGAAACTTGTTTATTCATCTCTTAGTATTTTCACAAATCGTTGTATTTTTTCTTTATCGCCCATCGGGTCTAGTATATACTCCCAATCATAGTTATTCCAGTCCCCATTGTCGCGTTTACATTCATCATATCTACTTATGATGTCTTGCTTTACTTCTTCAGTAAGAGAGTCATTCTCTGCAGATATTATACTTGCGAAGGCAAAATATTTAAATCCACCGCTTGTCATTTTTCGTCTTTTTTAGCCTTTCTATATTCGTCTACCGCTGGGAAAAATCCATCTGGTACATCAGAATATTCTATACCTTTGCCGAGTATTCCATATTCACCAATATAAAAATCAAATTCTCCTTCTGAACCTTTTTTAAATACTGTTAACGCATAATTCAATTGGGCTAAATCGTTTTCTGTCCAATTTGTTAATTCGCAATTAAGTGCCTGCGGATATTCGTAATCAGGATTTAATCTTGTTCTTTTTAAATACAACGTCTTATTCATCTTCTTTTACTTCTTCAAAGTCAACATATTCTTCACTATACATCGTTTCAGGGTCTTTTACTTCAACAGGTTCCTTATCGCTTTCATCTCCTGCTCCGTCATTGTCATCCAGTACTGGTGATTCTGTATTGTCAGTAGATAAGTGTGCGTCTAATTCTTGTAAAGCTTCCTGTTTTTGCGCCTCTAGCGTCTTTCCCTCTTGAGCTTTCTTGATAGCTTCTATAATGTCCTTTTCGTGCGGATTTCCATACTTTCTGTACATCTGCATTAATACTTTTACAGCATTATTTAAAGATTCTGGGTCTTTTACTTTGCCATTTTCGTCTTTATCTTCAGATAGTTTATCTATTAACTCTTCAACTTCTTGGATAGTATAAGCTCTAGTAACTCCATACTTGTCTTTTTTACTTATGATTTTCCCGTTTTTATAAGTATTTGCGTATTTCTGATAATTCATATTGTAAGTCCTTGTTTGTTAAGCATTAATGTTGCATTAGCCAACCATTCTACCAAAGCTTCATCTGCAGAAAGGTCTCTATGTTGTAGTACGTCAAGTATAAAATGAAATAATTCGTGTCTAAGTGTAGCTTCTATTTCTTCTGCCCTAAGCTTTCTGCCGTCTTTAGATTTAGTAGATATTTCTATTGTCACATTAGACGCGTCCCAATTACACTGCCCATACATCCAACTTCCGTCTGAATCTTCAACTCTATCTTTATACACTACTTTCAAAGTGTATGCAAGTAGATTATATATTTTTGTCTTCTGTTTCATCTTGTAATTTCCAAAATTTACGCTCCTACTCCATCACTATCATCGCTGCTTTTTGGTATTCTGGGGAGGATGCTAACTCTTTCAATATATCTGATTCTTTTCTGCGGGTCTTGTCCATGTTCATAGTGTGCTACATATCTAGTGCACTGTTCTTCTGTTTCATCGCCTGTTTCATTGAGTGTTACATGAGTGTATGTCTGACTTTTTCTCCATCTTTCATATCTCCTAAAAGCAAATCTACGTTCTTGTTTGCAACTAAATTGATGTATACAACTAAGCATGTCTTCTGCATCCACACAACCTCTTACTTTCAAGTAGCATATGTTTTCTACAAAACTGTTTATAGCATCTTCATCTAAGCTATTTTTCAGTGTAGTATACTCCATATAAGCTTGCTAATAGTATGGGTTTTCAGTATCATAGAATGGCTCTAGTCCTACTATATATGCAGAATTAGTAGGGATATTGTGAATAAAATAATACTTACAGTTATCTGTTACTGGTATACTTAATTCTTTAAGACTTAAGTAATCTGCATAGTATAATATTATATTAAGCTCTATATTATTTAGCATATATATACTTATTAGGGGGATTCTTAAGGGGGAGATAATATGTTATTATGCCCATATAACGCATAAAATGGCCAAAATGGTGGCAAAATTAAAAAATTTTATACTTTTTGCAACCGATATTGCATTTTTCGACGTTATGAGGTCGAAAAATTTAAACATAAAACTATGAGCAAGATATTAAAAGTAATTAACCCGTGGGGAAGTTTGCGAGTCGGTGATACACTCGAGGCGAGCGACGATTGTGGTGGTTATACCTTCTCGTCTCAGGATAACGTATATAAGCCAAATAAGAATGGCGATGATTTTTATGCAACTTCGTCTCTGAGTATTAATATTTCTGCTTCTTTTGCAAAAGAGCTGATTGATAACGGCTATCTAGAAGAAGTTGAAACTCGTTCGAATTTTGTAAATGTGTTTACAGAAATCGACACACTTATTGACAAATACACCCATGATCTTACAAACATTGATAAGGACATGATAAACTGTCCTCAGTGTGCAAAGCTTGAGCGCGAAACAGTGCTTACTAATCTGATTACACTTTTAAATCATTTGAAAAAGCTTAAGAAGTAATATGGAAGAAGATAAGATAATTGATCAGTCGGCGTTGGCAGAAGACGTTTCATCAAAAATTGAATATACATTCATTGATCGTTTTCTTGTTAAACCCTTGGACGTGGTTAAAGTAAAAAAGACATTCACAAAACCGGTATCAGACAAAAAGCCTGTTGTAGACGAAAATGGTATAGAGGCCGTTGACTACGATACAGTCGAGACCGAGGTAAAAGAGGTTGATTCTGAATTGCGTAAGGGAGTTGTGCTTAAGGTCCCTGAGTCATATACTGCACAAATGAACAGCAATGAAGCAACTACAATGAAGAATATTTCTGTCGGTGACGTTGTTGTATTCTTTGATCGAGTTGCAGTACCATTCGACTTACTTAAAGACAGTAAGATGATTAGGTATTGGGATGTCATAGCTGTTGTAAAGTGATAGAAATAGAACAAATAATCAGAAAAATTTCTAAGAATACTGGAGTTGATTATTAGACAGTTGCTACTATTTGTAAACATCCATTTGTATTTACAGTAGAAGCAATGAAAGATGGAAACGAATATCACGATATACTATTCAATCAGTTGTTTAGGTTCAAATTAAAATCCAGATTCAAACGAGATAAATGCAAAAAATATAGTGCGGTATGAGAAAATATGTTATTAAACCAGGTTTTCGAGGAATGCTTAGTCTAGACACAGAAGTTGAAAACTATGACATTATCGAACCTATTAGATCCCACATTGACTGGGTTTATTCAATTCCTGAAGACGGTGTAATAAAAAATCCTTCTGATAACACATTATCTACAAACGATGGAATGGAGGTAAAGGCAGGTGATCTAGTAATTGCTTTTTATAAAGCACCATATGCAAAAAATCAATTTGTTGTAATTTCCAGCAAAGAGTGGAAAGAGAATATGGACTTAGAGCGATCAATGGATCAGAAACCATGCGATTGTGATTGCACCGATACGGCAGGTGACTAATCGTTAGACGCGTAAAAGAATCAACACTAAAAATAATTAAGAATATGAAAACTGTAAAGAATACTACGAGTAAGAAACAGACAAAATCTACAAAGAAGACAAAGCCTGCGTTCATTGTTGATTTTACTAATATCGAAAGCGAAAAGGATGCATTGTATAGGTTTGCTTCCGCAAAGTTTAACAACGATATTGATAATTTCATTTATGGCGAAGCAGATGCACTTATGAGTCACTTTCATGAGGAATGCATTGATCAGTCAATCAAGACACTTCTTATAGAAACAGATAAGGTATTTGTAATTGGAGGCGGAAAGGCACGTATCATCAACAACCCTAATCGTGCTGCCGTTACTGTCATTGCTGCGTCAGTGAACACTGAATGCAAGCAGAAGAAGCCAAATATCTTTAAGCGCTTCTGGAACTGGATTACTCGTAAGAAGTAATTAACAGAGCCTACTGCTGTGAGTGTAGGGATTTTAAAATCATAATCATGTAAAAGCGACATCTTCCGGCTCAGTCGTTAAAAGAGCCGCGATATTGCTCTGTGGTGTAGTGGTAGCACGGGAGGCTCTAACCCTCCAGGTCCGGGTTCGATTCGATGGCAGGGCGACCAATAGTCGGAGGATTACGCCTTGAAACTCTAAACCGACTTAAACAAAGAGGGCCCAATACAGAATTATTCACTGAAACGAATATGGCAGAATAGTCAAGCTGTGGTGTAGTGTACATAGAACACAGAATGTGACGATAGATAGTATACAGTCAAGAGGGTGCGACTCCCACTTCTGCCGCAAACAACTTAAATTTGTAAAACATGACGTTGAAAATTAAAAGATTATCTGAGGAAGCAATCCTCCCGATTCGCGCACATAAAGGTGACGCTGGAATCGATTTAACATGTACTCATATAACTCAGGAGTTAAATGAATGCGGTCAACTCATTCTTGTATATCATACTGGTTTGGCTGTAGAGATTCCTGAAGGTTACGTAGGTCTTTTGTTCCAAAGATCAAGTGTTTACAAGAAATCCATATCCATGACCAACGCTGTTGGAGTTATCGACTCTGGTTATCGTGGTGAAGTCATGGGCAAATTTAGATCCACAACAGATGTAGTTCCTGCAATCTTTAAGCCCGGTGAGCGCTTTGCGCAGCTTGTCATTGTGCCTTATTTGGATGTACAAATTGAAGAGGCTACGGAGCTTAACGAAAGCGAACGAAACGAAGGTGGGTTTGGATCTACAGGTACTAGCGCAGTAGATAGTGAGGCAAATTCTACGAATACAGATGTAGAAAATAAGCCTACGGATGAACTACCAGCGGCTGACGCACCAATCGCGTCTGAGCAAGCATAATAACGCGTAAAAAGCTTGGGTTGCGGCGTACGCTAGGAGCGGCAATGCAACGAATAGGGATTACCTGATAAGGTGATCCCTATAGTCGTATATGCATATCAAGTCAGTATATACGAGCATGGTGTGAATTCAATTTAACAGCTTGCGCATTTTTAACATACACAAAATCTATCAAACATATCATCAACTATTTTGACAGCACAATAAAATTTAATGTTACAGTTTCATCTTACTGTTAAAAAGATGTATTGATTAATATTAACATTTTAAATTTTATTGACATGGATAATAGTAAAATTCTTATGTTCCCAGAGTATGGTTACGGAAATAACGGCAACTTCGGCCTCGGTGGCTGGGGTGGCGGCATATTAGGCTTCCTCCTTGGCGCTATGTTATTCGGCAACGGTTTTGGTGGATGGGGTAACGGTTTTGGCGGCAACGGTTATGGTATCGCCAATCAACTGAACAATAACAACAATACCGATCTCATTATGAATGCTATTAACGGCACTGATGCTGATGTACGCGCTCTGGCAGCTACAATCAATGCAGACTTTAATTAGGTTTCCAACGCAGTTAACTCTGTACGTGATGCGATCTCTACCGTTGGTGCACAAAACGGTATGGGATTCTTGCAGGTAACAAATGCCCTGCAGAGTGGAAATGCCGCTATTTCTCGTCAACTCTGTGAATGCTGCTGCGAGAATCGTCTGCTGACAACACAGCAGGGTTATGAGTCTCGTATAGCAACAATAGAGTAGACCAATCAGCTCGGATCACAGGCAGATCGCAATACATAGGCTATTGTGTCCGCAATCGGTAATCAGTCTACAATGATTACTAAAGAATTCTGTGATCTTAAGGAACGCGAGTTGCAGAATAAGATCGATTCTCTGATTGCAGAGAACTCTATTCTGCGTAGCAACGCTAGTAATGCTGCACAGACAGCACAGATTGCAGGTATGATTGCTCCTATACAGCAGGAACTTGCTGCAATCAAAGCTGCGCAGCCTTCAACGATTACTTTACCCAACAACTCATGGACAGCAGTACCTACACTTATTGCAAATGCTGGTGCTGACTTTATCTCAAGTTATTGGGCAAACCGTTTGACTCAGGCTACTGCCGGCGCTACTACAACTACTCCCGCAACGAACGCTTAATTATAAATATATACGCTTATGGTTATTATTGAATTGCGCGAAGCTCTGTTAGACAGGGCTTTAGACCAACTCGATGAAGCCAAGAAATATGGCAAAAAATGCAAAATGGCTATGTGCGAGTTGGAGGATACGTTGTATCAGTGTTATGAGTCAAGTAAGGACGCAGATGAGGATTACGAAGAACGTGAGGACTTTGAAATCCCATTTGATAATATGGATGAAGAAGATGGAGAGTTTGAGGTTAATTATCGTGACCGCATCTCTCGCAGCGGTAAACGTGGCGCTATGCGTATGAAATATCGTAATGACGAAGATCCAGTTAATGGGGTTTGGCATAAAACGGTAAGTCGTATGCGTGGCATGCGTAGACGCTGATGTTATTAATTTGGTTGTACGGGGGCTTTTGCCCCCATATGACCTTTTATTTTATAGACATTATGTTTTCAGCACTTAGACCGGGTTCTACAGTTTATTTATTAGATAAGACTAATGAGCCAAACGTAAAGATTGGGTATGTGGAAAATACACCACAAAAAAGACCAATGTATAAAACCTACAATCCTGCTGTAAGTTTTGGAACAAACATGCAGACTGTTGTAGATATTACAGTTAAGATCAACGGAGAAAAGAAAGATATTGTAGGTGTACCGAGTGACGCAACAATTCATTCTTACGGAGATTATGTAATTAGTGAAACTCGTGAGGCGATGATCTCTGAAGTCGACGCAATGCTGCAACACAGTAAAGATATAGTAGATAGTATAGAGCAACATAAAAAGATGATTGCTTCTTGTGAAGCAATACTTAAAGATCTTAATCCTGTATATGCAAAAGAGCAGGAACGTGATTCTGCTATCGAAGATCTTACTAATTAGGTAAACAGCATGCAAACGGTTCTTGGTAGGTTAGAGTCTCTATTAACAAAACAAGGGCAAAATGGAAACAACTAAAGCTTATAAAAAATATCTAAGGCTATACGGGCCGCATTTCACAAAAGCATTGTGTAAATTTGCCACTAGTCTCATGAAAAAGGAAAGCGGCGAGATAAGCCCTATAACTAAACAAGAAATCGACGATAAGCTTGCTGCATAGAATATTAAGCTGGAATATAATCAACTATACGATTATGTATACGTCGCTAATATGTGCAAAGCTGATTTCTTGGGAAAGAGCGTACCAAACGATGACGCTCATTTGTGCATGTATGTTAAAAATGTAATAGACGACCCCGATGGATATGATGGGCAGGTATTCTTTAGGTGGTTGTCTGATGTTAAACACATGGGCATTCCAGTTGATTGGAGTGAATTTGTATGATGGCTGCCCAATATATTTAGCTCGGAAACAAAGGATGGAACATCCTTGTTTACTACAATGTAGATGTTTCTGATTTCCCAGAAATAGAAGATTCGTTACTTCAATTGGATTGCCCAGATAGTGATTTAGCAAAAGCGTTTCGTGTACTTAAATATCGCAATACAGGATTTACTTTTACAAATACGGAATACATGATGAGTGTTGTGTGTATAGGTAAAGCTACTAACTCTAGTTAGTTTGTGAGTACTGTGGTGCATGAAGCAAAACATGTTCAATCTCATATATGTTCCTACTATGGTATTAAAGAAGGTAGCGAAGAAGCTGCTTATCTTATAGGGTATATAGTGAAGCGGATGTATATGATGGTTATGAAACTATTAAAATATGTTTGATATTCAAGGAAACAAAATAAAGCTTAGCCCTGAGGATTTGGCTATCCCCCCATTTAAAGATCATTACAATAATGCAAAAGACAAATCTGAAGCGCTAAAGGAGATTGAATATGTAATATGGCTACATAAATGGAACACACCATACGAAGCCTATCCTGTTGATAGGAGGGCTTCGGTTGTAGCCAAAGACGTATTCAAGAACGAAGATTATAAGCCTACTGCAGAAGTAGAAGAGCTTGCAAATAGATTTTTGGAATTACAAGAAACTACTGGCACAAGATTACTTAGCGCTTCGCAATCTGCGGCAGAGGGAGTTATTGCCACATTAAAAGAGTATTCTAAAGGACAAGATATCGACACGTGTATAAAAGTAAGTAAGGTGCTTAAAGACGTAGGTGGTATAGTAAAGTCTCTGGATATAGCAATGAAACAAGCCAAAGCAGATCAGCTTGAGTCTGGAAGAATAAAAGGTGGCGGAGTATTAGGAATGTATGAAACTGTTAAAAATTACTGATATGTCAACGATTGATAAATTCATACCTATCCTGTTTCGATGGGAGGCAGGAATTACAGTAAAAGAAGGAGAGCCGTTGGAGCAGGCATACGTTAGAGCAAAAAAGCGTGGATTTTCCAACGATCCTGATGATACTGGTGGTGCGACAATGGTAGGTATTACCATTGGTACATATCGCACATATTGCAGATATAAGGGGTGGAAGTCCCCATCTGTGAACGATTTAAAAGCAATGCCTTATAAAGTATGGCGAGACATAGTATATACTTTATATTGGAGTAAATGGAAGGCCGAAAACATAGCCGACCAAAATGTAGCAAACATTGTAGTTGATTGGGTCTGGGGTTCAGGCGCAACAACAATTAAAAAGATGTAGACTTTGTTAGGTGTTACGGCAGACGGGATAGTTGGGCCTAAAACATTAGCTGCATTAAACAATACGCCGGGCATTAAAGATAAAATATATCAAACAAGAAAAGCTTATTTTGAAGCAATTGTGCGTAAAAATCCTACACAGAAGAAATGGCTTAAAGGATGGATGAATAGGCTTAATTATATTTATAGTTTATGAAAAGGAAGACAAATATTCACATACGTAATAACAAAGGTATTTATGTGACTTCTAACCTTATACTCGGTTCTGGTGATCAATATGTATCTGGCGATATTTTAGATGCTAATAAGGTACAGGAAAAAATAAATGACTCCATTTCTCAGTATAAAGTTACTGGCATAAAACTCGCCGACGGCACGACGTACAACCAGCAAGAACTGATTACACACGGCACTGTAAAATTTACAGATATTAATGGCGCAACAATTTATATGAGCGATGATACACCCGTAACAAACGTACTTGTTTATTACGATTATCATGAAGACAAAATACGTAATGCAGTTTTTGTGCAAAACGGAAATGAGCTTACAATTACTACCGACAATTGGGGATTTGAAGTAAAAAATATAATAGTTATGTCAGAGCGCAGCACCGCCGAACTATATTTTGCATGGTAATTAAATAAACAAGATAATAAATATGGTAGACTTTAATAAAAGGATTCATAATTCTGATAAGTTTCGACAAGCTGCTATCTTTTTTCAAGAGCATGGGTGTTATACATTAGCCCCAAGAGGTACTACTGACTACATTTAGTTTTGGGACCAAGAAACAGAAAGATGTTTACACGGGTATGTTGCACCAGATGGAGACGCCATAACAGGATACCATTATTTTTATCTTAATTATTCTCCAATCATGAAACTGGATGAAGTTAAATATAAAGACAAGTTCGGCAACGAACGAACTCGTAGAGAGCGTATATTAGGCTTCCCAAGATTTTATGATTACGATTATTACTATTTTAATGCAATAGAAGAAGCGGAGGATGCTGGTAAACATATGGCTGTGTTAAAAGCTCGTCAGAGAGGATACTCATTCAAGGGTGCCAGTATGTTAGTTAGAAACTATGAACTTATACCCGGCTCTAAAAACTTTGCAGTTGCTTCCGAACAAAAGTTTCTTATAGGCGATGGTTTGTTAACAAAAGCATGGCAAATAATGGATTTCTGCGATAAACATACAGAGTGGTCTAAGCAAAGGCTTGTATCTACTCGTATGGAAAGAGTAGCCGGTTTTAAAATAACTGACGAATTTGGCAAGCAAACAGAAGACGGTTATTTATCAAGTATAACTGGTATAACACTAAAGAACGACCCAGAACGTATTCGTGGTACTCGTGGTAAACTTGTACTATGGGAAGAAGGTGGTAAGTTTCCAAATTTGCTTACTGCGTGGCGTGTTGAACAACCTGCTGTAGAAACAGATGACGGTGTGGCATTTGGTTTAATGATCGCTTTTGGAACTGGTGGTACAGAAGGTGGTTCGTTTGACGGACTAAAAGACTTGTTTTATAAACCAGATGCGTATAATGTATTAGGATTTCCTAATATATGGGATGATAATGCCGAAGCTACCAAATGCGGATTCTTTGTTCCTTCTTGGTCAAATATGGATGCTGTCGACGATAATGGCAAGTTTAGGTTCATGGACGAAGATGGCAATACATATAAAGAAAAGGCTATAGAAGAATTGATTGAGCAGCGAAATAAGATCAAAGATGGAGGTGCAACACAACAATCAATAGACAGGTTTATCTCAGAACGACCAATTAAACCGCAAGAAGCTGTACTGGAATTAGGAAAGAACATATTCCCAAGAAAACTGCTAATGGACTAGTTAACAAGAATAAGAACAAACAAGAAACTTCAAAGCATGAAGCACATTGTTGATCTTAGTTGGGATAATGGCAAAGTTGTTGCAAAAGAAAAGAAGTCTGGAGATATAACTACATATCACTTAAAGAAGGATGATAAACCTGAAGGGTCTGTAGTAATATGGGAATATCCTGTACAAGATCCGCCATATGGATTATACATAGCAGGATGTGACCCATACGATCACGATGAATCATTTACTAATTCTCTTGGATCAACGTTCATATTTAAACGTGTACGAGCTGGTGAAGCTTGGAATGATGTGATTGTCGCAGAATACACAGGAAGACCTGCAACAGCTGAAGAATACTATGAGAACGTAAGAAAACTATTAGTATTCTATAACGCACGGCTTCTATTTGAAAATGAAAGAAAGGGTATATATCCATATTTTACAAATAAGCATTGCGATTATTTATTGGCCGACTAGCCGGATAAAGTAATAACGGAAGTCTTTAAGGACAGTAAAGTGCAGCGCCGTAAAGGCTGCCACATGACAAAATAGATTAGAGCATATGGCGAAGGCCTCATCCTTGAATGGTTGATGGAAGAATACGAAGAAGGCCATATTAATCTAGAAAGAGTATATAGCGAACCTTTAATAGAAGAGCTCATTGAAAATGACGGAATCAAAAACGTCGACCGATTAATTGCCATGTGTATGGTGATGATATATAGGGAAGAGTTATATTTAGTAAAGGTTTCTAAAAGTAAAGAACAAAACAAATAGGTTGAACTTTTTGAAATGCCTCTCTTTGGAGACCAATGGTGGAACACTGAGAGCGTTTAGGATAGTACGCCAACATTTACATTTTAACGATGATCAGAGTAGAAGACAATTTGTATAACTCTTCGTTTCCTCGACAAAAACTGCCATTGAGTAAGAAAAAGGAACAGTGGCAACACGATTGCGTAAACTATATTATTGGCGAGAGCAATGTTGTTTCTGGTGGCGGACAAAGCAAAACCAGATTTGGAGAGATGCAGACCTATTATGATTTGTATAATAGTATATTCGACGAGAAAGATTTTAAACGTATAACAAACCCGTTTAAAGTCGAGGACGGATTTCCTGCAAGCCCACAAGACTTCAACATAATCAGGCCGAAAATTGACTTGCTTATCGGAGAAGAAACGAAAAGACCTTTAAATTTCAGAGTAGTTAGAACTTCGCAAGAAGCAGCTTCAGAGTTGCAGGAAAAAGAGAAACAGTTGCTCATGAATTATATTATGGCCGCTATCACAGCGCGAATGAGTCCTGAAGAGCAACAATAGTTTTAGCAACAATTAGACAGTGGCGAAATCATGCCACCAGAAGCAATTGCTAAATATATGGACAAAGACTACAAAGATGTAGTAGAAAACACTGCGTATCACACGCTTATATACTTAAGAGAAAAGATAGGATTTGATAACGAATTCGTAAAAGGATGGAAAGATGCTCTTATTGCAGGCACTGAAATTTATTATGTAGGTGTATTAAATAACGAGCCATACTTAGAGCGAGTGAATCCATTGTATTTCTCTTATGATAAGAGCCCAGATCTAGAATTTATAGAAGACGGCAGTTGGTGTTGCCGTAGAATGCGTATGCCTATGCAAGAAATATACGATAGGTATAATAACAAACTGACAGAAAAGGATCTGGACAAACTTGAAGAAATGATGACCGGTAGACCATCAAACGATCTTGGAGAAAAGGACCCTGTTGATAATTTTGCACATATCAATATGCACATTTACGACAATCCTGTATATGACCAGAAGACAAGATATGCTATCAACGTATGGCATTGCTGTTGGAAGTCCTTCAAGAAAATCTATTATGTTACTACACTAGATGAAGCAGGCCAGCCGCAAGTTGATATTGTAGATGAGACTTATATTAAAACTGGTCAAGAATTATCTGTAGAACCTGATTGGATAGTAGAAGTTTGGGAAGGCTACCGTGCAGGATCGGATTTGTATTTTGGTATTTAGCCATTGGAATATCAACATGTTTCAATAGACAATCCTAACTCACAAAAGCTTCCATATACAGGCGCTGTATATAGTAATACTAACAGCAAGCCAAGGTCTTTAGTAAGTATACTAAAACCTCTTCAATATATGTATATTGTATTATGGTATCGATTGGAATTAGCTATTGCTAGAGATAAAGGAAAAGTCATTAACATGGATATTACTCAAATACCGAAGTCTATGGGAATCACGCCTGATAGATGGATGCATTATCTGTCTTCAGTAGGTGTAAACTTTATTAACCCATATGAAGAGGGATGGAATATTCCGGGTCGTGAAGGTGGAAAACCTGCTCAGTTCAATTAGATGACGGCTTTAGATTTGACAATGTCGAATGTAATTGCCGAGTATATTCAGCTTATGGACAAGATAGAGCAGCTCGCCGGAACAATCTCT
>Ga0247608_10004670_pt1 | contig 15190 bp, 17 predicted proteins | sample 176DNAGHGlowgp2_FD_193490 | JGI IMG/M metagenome (GOLD analysis project Ga0247608, IMG submission 193490) | Sheep rumen microbial communities from Palmerston North, Manawatu-Wanganui, New Zealand - 1766 DNA GHGlow gp2 | ecosystem: Host-associated > Mammals > Digestive system > Stomach > Rumen ...
AGAAGAATATAAAACTCAATTAAATGAATTCAAAAATAAATGATGAAAATATTTCAATGATGATATTACAATAGAATTATTAGAAGAAAAATTAAAGAATTATTTTTGTATAATACCTATTAAAAAAGGGGAATGATCTCATTTAGTTGTATTAAAAAAGATAGACAATAATTCGGTTATTATGATTGATAATAAAAAATGAGAATATACAGTTACTAAAGAAAAATTTGAAGATTTAATCAATCTTCATAATTGAAAATATGTATTATTTTGTAAATATTAATTCATTATTCACTCACGTCATTATCAATAATCACGCTATATTCGTAATCAGGAAATTTCTCTTTAATTTCCTTTTTTATTTTCTTAACGATTTTTTCTGGATGTTCCTCTTTGAAGTCAAATATTAAATCGAATGAAATATTATTAGTCGAATCATCCACATAGAAACCATGCATTTGAATTATATTTTCATAATTTCTGATAATCTGATTTAATTCATTTTGAATCTTCCCAAATTCTCATTCATTATTACTAGCATAGATTCAAATTGTAATGATAATCCCAAATTCAGAATAAACTCAAACCTGAATATTTCTAGTAAGTCTGTGAATTTCTTTTGCAGTCATGTCATCATTTACTTGAATGTGAGCTGTCCCAATGATTTTATTTGGTCAATAATTATGGAGCATCATATCGTAAACCCCTAGCACTCATTCATAGGACTGAACTTTGGCTTTTAGTCTATTAGTCAAATCTGAATCAGCTCTGGTTCAAATCATTTCATTTACTGTATCTTTGAGAATTTCTATTCATGTTTTGATGATGAAGAATGAGATGATTATTCAGATATATCATTCTATTCAAACATGAAAAAATATACTGATTAAAGCAGCAATAAGAGTAGATAATGCAATCAAACAGTCATTCATTGCATCAGCTCCACTAGCAGTTAGACTTCATGAATTCAGCTTTTTTCATTGTTTTTTGTAATATGTTCACAAAAAATATTTTACAAAAATTGCAACAGTAACCACTATTATGGTAATAATTGTATAATGAGTTTTTACTGGAGTAATGATTTTCTGAATTGATTCTTTAGCTGCAGCAAATCAAGCGATAAGAATAATTATAGCAATAACTATACTCGCAAAATATTCAATTCTACCGTGTCAGAATGGATGTTCCTTGTCTGGTTTTTTATTTGAAAGTTTGATTCAAATTATTGTGACCAAAGAGGAAATTACGTCACTCAAATTATTTACAGCATCCAAAACGATAGCAATAGAGTTTGCTAAAAGTCAGACTATTGATTTAAAAACGACCAAAGCAATATTGGTAAGTATTCCATACAAGCTAACTTTGATTATTTGTTTATCTCTGTTCATAATCTTTCGTTAAAATCAAAATATATTATTTGAATCCCATTTTTCTTTAATGTTCTTAATATTGCTTTTTTCTTCGTCAGATAGATATTTTTGCTTTTTCTTTCAGATTCAATGTTCTCATGATACATTTCATCATAATTCTTGAACTAATATATACATATCATCCATTAATTCTTTTTGCTCTGAATTGAAATGTGGATGTAAAACTCCGATTCAGATATGCCCATAAACAGGAATATTATTATTTTCACACCATTTGAATAATTCATCTATATTTTCATGAAGTTCTGGATCTTCAATCTGAGGATATCATAAATTCACAGTAGCAGGGTAGCAAGCATCTCTTTTTGCCCAGATTTCTTTAATCTCATTTTTGTCCGTAATTTCTCCATCAGTTGAATTTTCATATTCTACGATTACATAATATTTATTTTCTAGTCAAACAGCTTGAGATACTTGTGGATTGATAATTTCTAATGCAGAAAGTTCAGAATTTTTTTTACTTTTTACACTTTCTACAAACATCAAAGCATTGTCTAAATTATCAAAATTTTTAAAAGTCAGACTCGTTGATTCAGGTTTCTTTATAAGTTTTAGTTTAGCATTCAAAACAATTCCTAAACCTCATTCAGCTCAGAAAAAATCTTTAGCATCATCAGCATTGAAAGTCTGAATTTTGATTTCTTTATTTCCATCCACAGTTAAAATTTCCATCTCTTCTACCCATTTCTCCATTTTTCAATATTTAATAGCTCTCATTCATGCTCAATTTGTCGCAATCATTCCGCCGATTTGAGCAGATGCATGGGATCATAATTGAACAGGGAAATATAAGTCGTATTTATCTAATATTTTATTCAATTCATCAGTAGTTAATCATGGTTCAACTGTTATACTATTCACACTCTGGTCTAAAATTTTATTCAAAGCTGATAAATCTATTACGATAGTGTTCTTACTTGGTAAGCAATTTCAAACTAGGTTAGTTCATCATGCTCTACAAACTATTTTCTTGTTTTCTTTCACGGCATTTTCTACGATTTCAATTACTTCATTTCTATTTTTTGGTAAAAATACTTCAGTTTTTTCATTATTATGAAAATGTGAAGCATCAGTATTATAAATTAGATTATGGAGTGGATCGTTGTAGGATTGCATGGGAGTGAAGTAATAAATTAAATTTTATCTTTTTAAAAATTCGTATTCATATACTTTTTCGGCGATTTTATCTCAAAGAATTTTTGATTTTTCTCTAAGGTTTCAAATTAACTCGTTATATTTTTCATCATCACTTTTGTTGTTCATTTTTCCGTTATCATTCCTTCATTGGAAATATTCTCTAATTTCATATAAACTTGCATTTGGTGAATATTGAGAACTATTAGCTTTTTCGTGGTAATAAATCCATAATTTCTTTCATGCAGAAATAACATCTTTTGCTTCTGGTGAGAACTCACGACCTTTCAAGAAATCAATCATAAAGTGAGAACTAAATTTTTCCTTTGCATTTACCTCAATTTCAGTAAATGGTATTCGGTGATTTATGCAATTTCAACTAGATGTGATACGATTTTGTCAATGAAACAATGTATATATAAGACAATCATTTTGGAATTCGATATCATCATTAACACTGTCTAAAGGTCGTAAATATTGATCTCTGTCGTTTAACCATGTTGCTTCTATACAATGACGAACAGATAAATATATGCATGTTTGAATTAGATTCTCTTTGCAAATAAAAGTATATCTGTTAGGATGCTCATCAAAATTTGTTATCCTAATGAAGTTATTGTGTTGAAAATCACTTCAGTATAATCAAATTGCTCCTATTATATCTTTTGAGACAACTCTTGTATGATATTGTTTATACCAATCTGTTAAAAATCTATTTTCTGTCGGCACTTTAATTGTTTTTAATCATTCAAAATTTCATGTTCTATCATAAACATCTGCAGTTATAGAATCGAATTTTTCTTTCTTTACTGAATTCCGAATAAAAAATCATATAGGGAATTGTCATTTTACATTATCAAATGTATTTCAAGGAACAACAAAAATTTTTTCGAGCTTCGCAAGGAAGCCCTTTCTGAATTCGGAAAAATTAGCTCATTGCAAATTTTTCAAAGTTGAAAAATTTGCAATTTTACAATTAGGTATTTCTTTGTATATTCTGTATAAGAATTGGGCAAATAATTCTTTCGTCGCTATTCCAATTTCTTCACTATATTTTCTTTGTATGTTTGTAAACGATACTCATCTCTTATTTATTCTTCATTCTTCACTAGTTTTATTTACAGCAGTTTCAGCATAAGGAGGATTAATATACACGATTAATTTTTTCCTTTTTTCTGAGTCATTTATAATTTCTTTCAATCATTCGGGTAGCTTATCAAAATTATCATTTAAGAAATCAAATTGTGAAACATGACTTTCTAAGAGGTTTATAGCATTGTTTTTTATCATTTCATGCATTACATTTACATCTGCCATATCTAAGGTTGTTGCATAGATATTGTATTTGTTTGTTAATCAAGCAAGCAAGTTTCCTGTTCCTGCACAACAGTCCCAAATATAGTATTCATCTTGATAATTTTCTCAAAAATATTCAGCCATATATTCTTGACTTTTTTCAACCCAAATTCTTGGTGTAAAAAATGCTCATTTTCTTTCCCTAATATCTTTTGGAACTAATAAATCTCTTCTCTGAATTATATATTCATGATATTGTCTTATAGGTGGTCTTTTATAATTTTTTCGAAATAATTCATATTGTCTAGGATTTTTTATAGGAATTATCTGATCAAAAAAAGTTTTCATACTTTCTTTTGAGATTTTATATCATCAATTATCAAAAACTACAAAAAGGTCATTCTTTACTGTTTCATCATCAGCAATTGCTATTGTATTACGGTCATCTACGAATAAATCTGCTAAGAAAAAATCAGAATCAAGAATGTTATTTTTTTTAAGTTCATCCCAATTATCTACTCAAATATTTGGTTTTACGAATTGTAATCGCCTTAAATAAATTGATAAAAAGTTATTTTTATCAACTCTAACTTTTGCCATATTTCTTGCCTGTGCAAATGTTGTGCTTATGAAATATCTTAATTTGTCATCATCTTCTTCATAATCAAAAACCATAGCATTTTGTTGGATTAATTCTTCAACTCTACGATATACTAAATTAAATTCTTTTGTATCATGATTTGATGGTGTTACATTTCGATTAAAATCATTCATATAGAAAATATCGTTTATGCTTAAGTATTCTATGAATGCAATCTTCTTAAAATCGAATCATCACAAAAAGACAGGAGGTAATGTTTTGTTATATGTTTTGGCTTTTCAAATAGTTAAGATTAATTGAGTTATCATTGCACAAATATCATAATCTCATGTTTTTGCTTCAGCCCATAATAATGGGGCAGTAGTTCAAAAGAGATCTTGTTGTGTCTGCATTACACAAAAATCAATATTTCAAGGAATCTCTGTAGTATCAAAACCTTTGAAATAATCTTCTCAAACTTTTATTTTTAAGGATTCTTCACGAATATCAGAATACTTCATATTTTTATGATAAGTAAATTAACAACAATATAATTTATCAGGAGCCTTTGTTCATTCTTCTAATTTTCAGAAAGGATTTCTATATTTCTCAATATTCTCTACCATTTCTTTATTCTCCTTAGAAACAAATCAGCTTTTTACTACTTCTTCTCTAGCTTTAATAGCATCAAATCCACATTTGATTGGACATACAGCTACACAAGCTTCACATCCATTACAATATTCAAAAAAATATTTTCAATCAATCTTCACTTTATTATCTACAAATGCATCAATAGAAATATTTTTAGCTCTTGGAGAAGCTATTTCATCTTTCAAAATTTTGTATGCAGGACAAACATTCCTACATAGTCAGCAATGAGAACATATAGCATTTGGATCTCTAACTATTCTTTCTGCCATTATTTTTCTTTTTTAGATTCTAAAATAATTTCAGAAAATTCTTTCACTTCGACATTTTTCGCATGTTTCTTGAACTGAAAATAACACATTGGACAAGGACTGGTCATGCTTGCTCATTCTGGAATTTCAGACAATACTTGATTACAGATTTTTTCAGACAATTCTGGATTGTTGTTTACTAATCATCCTCCTCATCCACAGCACATAGAATTTTCTCTATTATGACTTAGTTCGTTAACTTTATAACCGCATTTATTCAATATCTCTCTTGGTTCTTCATATACTCACGAAAGCCTACCCAAATGGCAAGGATCATGGTAAGTTATCTCTTTCAAAACATCTTTATTTTTCAGCTTTTTCTCATTTCTTTTGATTGTCTGTGTGATATGTTCTACTTTGATTCAATGTTCTTCTTCCAGTTTGTATTGATATTTAAGCATATTATAACAAGCAGGGCAATTAGTAATGATTAAACCAACAGCATGTTCTTTAAAAATCTGAATATTTTTTTCTTTAATTTTTTCATAAGCATCTTTCATTCCGGCTCTCAAGACTGGGCTTCCACAGCAATATTCTTTATCTGACAATTTTATAAAATCTATTCAAAGTTCGCGTAGGATATCTTCGTAATTTTTTTGAATTTCAGGCAAAATAGCTTTAGTTAAACAACCAGGATAATACAACGTATTACTTCCCAATATTTTATCTAATATTGATTTGAAAAATGACATATCATATAATGAATATAAACACCTTACGAAAAAGAATATAGAAATTTTACTGAATATATCAAATAGAAATTTTTAAACTGATAAATTTTATCACACAATCCAAATATTGACATTATATGTAAAATAAATATAGTACACATAGTCAACAAAATAAACATAACAAAAATTAATTCATTATGATTTTATCGCAAAATTATTCTGCCATAGGGCAGTTTCTAAAAGAAGCCAAAGGAAACGATGATTCAGGTTCAACAACCTTTTACGGAGAAGGTTCAGACAAACCAAAAATCATTCATTTATCGGATGACTTAAATGAACCTGAAGACAAAGGTTTCTATTCAGACAGATTTCCAAACTGGTGTTCGGAAGAGATAAAAAAAAGTATCTATGAAAAAGTCGGTCTTTCTGTGAACTCTTTCGCCATATGGAGCAAGAAAGAAACTACAGAAAAAGCGATTGAGTGTTACTGCAAAGCAAGGGGAATGATGTCCAAAAATGATAAGGTGGTTGTGACATGTATCATTCACACCACCAACAAAAGTAACGGATATCCCTACGCCTACATCACTTACAGAATCGACAAAAATGCTTCTGAATAATCAGGGAGCTAAAAAATCAAAAAAAGCGAGTTGGTATCACCAATTCGCTTTATTAAATTATCTAAACTTTAATATTACAATACTTTAGTTAAGAATAATATTCATAGAGTAATTAATATAATTCCAGCAACCAATCTCATAATCTTTTTATTGCTAACCTTATTGATAGCCAAGTCTCCATCTTCAGATTTAAATGCTGCTATTCAGTAATATATTCCTAGAATAATAATTATCAAAGGCAGAATAAAGAAGAAGTTATAAATTCCTAATGCCGCAAAGATATTAATTTTAGTTCCAACTGCTCATACATAAGCTAAAGGAATTCAGATAGTACAAGGCAATTCTACAAATGTAGAAAGTACAGCTAGTACAAATGCACTCATATATGTTCATTTTTTAGTTACATATTCTAGAGTTGGTTTTGCCCATTTAGGGATAGCTAAAGAAACTCATTTCCCGTATCGGAAGAAATCTTTAACTTCAATTAATCATAGTATAATAGCCAAGATTCAGATTATATACTTAATCGTTGAGATATAAGGTAAGAATACTGAAGTAGAGAATATCAATTTATGCATTCCGTACATTATCGCAGAATACAATACAAAAGTAGTAACTGCAAATATCAATCCAGAATATAATACTTTCTTTCTAGATCCGATGGAAACTAGGTAAGTGAGTAAGAAAATTAAAACTCAGAACATACACGGATTGATTCCATCTGCAAATCAAAGGGCGATTCCAAATAATATTGGTCAGGTTTTATTTAATGATATTTCTTTTCCAAAAATTTTAGTAGTCTGATCTTCCTCTATATTTCCAATAATATCTCCTGTATCAACTGTATCTCAAGTATCGATTTCTGCTACTACATCTCAAGTATCAACTTCCACAACAAGACTCCCAGAATCTATCTTTGTATTATCAGACTCAACATTTTGGTCATCACCTGTACATTCAACTATTGGATTAGTATTCTGATTAACCTCATCTTCTTCAGGTTGACAACTATCGTCTCAGATTTTGTGAGTGTATTTTTCTAATAAAGCAACTGTTTTGTCATAGCTAGCTCCCAGAAAGTAATCATCTCACATAATTACTACAGGCACACCATTAAACTCAGTTCAAAATTTTTCTCAATATTCTTTCATTTTCTCCCTATTCTCTTCACTATAATATACTTCATATCATACAACTTCGAAATGATAAACGTCCTTGAGACTATCTAAATATCATTCTTCAGCTTTACAATGTGGACAAGTTTCTCAGTAAAATAAAATAAGCTGAGCTATATCTTCAGCCAAGCTGAAATTGAAAGAAAATAGCACTATTCACAATATAATCAGTAATTTGTTTTTCATTAGACATAAACATAATTAATAAATAACCAGTAATTCAGATTATGATTACAATCAAAAAAATCAACAGAAAAAAATCTGAATCAATTTTATTGCTTATTAATCCAATCCAAAATCTTTTCTAAATAATCATGATATGGCAAAGATTTTAACGACTCTTCCATTCTCTCTACCAACTGTTTATAATTTTTATTTTCCACCGATTCATTTCTTCACACAAAATCAAACGGAACTTTCAAAATTAAATGTGGATATTTCCATTTTGATGCAATAAATTCAATTCATCGACTTTCCATATCAAAATACATTTCATCATCTACAGTTCAGATCTTTTTTTTAAATTCAGGCTTCTTTGTAATTACATTTTCACCAGAGAAACAAGTTTTCAGTGGTGCAATTTGTACAAATGGGGGAGTTATCATTTCCTTTTCAGTATGAATATTAATAACCGAAGCGACTTGAATAGGTTCAGTTTTTTCTTTATTCTTTGAATTCCAATAACCGCAAATTCATACATTCCAAATAAAAGTCGGCTCTTTATTTTCAGTCAAATAATGCTCTAGTGAAGATATAGTTTCATAATTTCAAATTCCACAACATAAAAAATCTATATCCAATTTCGTTTTCAAACCTGCAGATTTAATTCATTCTTTTATTGCTTTCAATTCATTAGGCATAGCAGCTACCACCAAAATTTTCATAATAATACGAATAATAAAACAAAAAATAAAATAATAAAAATCATACTTATTTCAATTATTAAAAATTTTAAATTTGATTTAACTAAAATTTTAGTTATAAATCAAAAAAGATTTACATGATAATCCCAAAAAATCATATGTCAACAAAGAAAAAGGCCACCACAACCAAACGCCGCAAAGTTAAGACAGAATCGACTAAAATATCAAATATCACCAATAATATAAAGCAAACAAGCGAAGATAGAATGCTCAAAAAAATTGAAGATTATGTTGATAAAAATCGAAACGAAACCGCACAAAAGATTGCTGAAAAAAAAAGTAAGAGACCTACCAAGCATTACAAAAAAGCTGAATTAGAGGCAATGATTTCTAGAATCTCAATTGAAAACGATTCAAGTAGCGTAAAAAAAGATTCGAATAAATGATTAATCTACCTAATATATATTATAGTAATCATCACTATTCTGCTAATATTTTCAAAATTTTATGCATGAAACATACCACAAATTCAATAAGTAAATCGTTATATTAATATAATCTACTTGATAATGTGATTATTTTTGATAATGTAAAAGTGTTTTTTAAAACTTTACATAAAATAAAAATTATGCCAAAAGAGGAAATTGAACTAATTCTACAAGTACAGCAGTGAGATTTAGATAGTTTCACTCCATTGTATGAAAAGTATTTTCAGAAGATTTATTCATTCGCATTAATCAAATCTAATTGAAATACTCAACAAGCTGAGGATGCTACAGCAACTACATTTATGAAAGCTTTTGAAAATATCAATAAATTCTCTGTAGAAAAAGAGGGGAGCAGTTTCACAGCTTGGATATACAATATAGCCTATCACTCCCTACTAGATATTTTAAAAAGGAAAGAGTCTGAGCGTATCGACGAAACAGATAGCGATTCTCTTGATACAGATTATATCGAATATTTTCAAACTCACGTACAAACTGAGCAAATCCTTGCATATCTAGAACAGCTTTGAACAGATAAAAAAGATTTATTTATTCTCAGAATTCGAGAAAACCTTTCATATGATGAAATCGCTGAAGTACTATGAAAGCGTAGTTCTACATGCAGAAAAGATTTTTCAAAATTAGTAAAAAAAATCGCAAACCATTTCAAGTATCGACTTGAAGACTAAAAAATATTATTCAGATTTTTATCTAAATTTACCAAATCTCAATGACAAACAAAGATCAAATCAAAGCAATGGCATCAGAATTTAAATGAGATGATAAAAAACTTCTCGAAAAAATTGCAGATGAAAAAATGCCAAAATTTTCTGCAAAAGAAGAATTCAAAGAAAAACTTGATGCAAAGATTCAGAATAAGATTAAAATGACAAAAGAACAAAAAGCTGAACAAGCTGCAATGGATGCCGTTCCAAGAAAGTTAAAATGGAGATTCTATCTCACTGGATATGGATATGCTATTGTAAGTTTTATCGCTCTTTTCTTAATAATATTTTGTACAGATATCTTTACATGAACATTAAAAGTCCCAAATAAGTATAATTATTTAGAAGAAAATCAGGCTTTTTGAAGTCTAGAAAACACTCAGTTAGCATATAATTATGATACAGATAGAGGAGCTAGTAATTACACATACAATTCAGATACTGATGACATCGAATATATAGAAGAAGACATGGAAACTGAAGAGGCCGCAGATTTTTCTGCTAATCCAAAAATGGTTACGATGAGTGCCGTTGCAGAAACTACAGCTTTATGAGACGAAGAAGATATTTTTTCTCCAAACTACCTATTAAACAAAGGTTTCATGTTCAATGAAACATATCGTTTCGCATACAAAGATAGAATCTTTCCAAAATTAGCTATCGAATATCCAATTCTCAGATCTAGCTGAATCCTAATGTGATCAAATACTCCAAACCAAGTTCTAAAGAATCTGAAAATTTGAGGAGTTTCCTTCAGAAAATTCCAAGATTTAGAAATTGCAGGTCTATACATACAGCAAAATACAGAAAATTGATATACAATCTCATATGATAAAGACAGTCAATTATTAAACTTCTATCCTAACGATAGTCGGCAAGCTCAAGAATATAAAGGTAAATTACCATCAAATAAACAGATTATCAAAGCTGTCGAAAAAGATTTAAAACAATTAGGTGTATCAACTAAAAATTACGGAAATGCTGAAATAGATACAGAAAATTATGATGAAGGAATGTGAATAATAAACGTTTTCTACCCATTCTACATCGAATGAAAAGAAGTTCGAGATTGAGAATCTGAAGAAAGAATTTGAATGCAAATCGCATATGATTTAAATTTACAGAAAGTAGTTTCAATTATTTGAATGGATATAGCAACTTACGACATATCTAATTATCCAACATTTGAAAGATCTGATATTGAGAAATGAATTGAAAAATGATGAGAATTCTTCGACCAATGAGCTTTACATGAGAGTTCAACTGTAATATTATTCGATAATATGGAAATAGTTTATATTCCTAAATATGAAAACTCAGCTACATATTACGTTCCAGCTATCAAATGAGAAGTTAGCACAACTCTAGAAAGTTACAAATGACCTAAATACATATTCCAAGAGATAGTTCAGTAGTAGTCCCCCTAAGAAGGAGGATACAGGGGGTTCAACTTCCTAAACATACACTAAGCATGATAAACCTCCCCAATCCCTCCTTCATAAGGAGGGCAGAAAAGAAAATCAGCTTTTTATATCAAATATTCTATCGATATGAAAGAGCGAAAACTTCCACCAAAAGTAAAAATCATTGAAGCATTGAGTGCAGTAGCTGATGAAAGGATTATCGTGGATGATCTCTTAACTAGTGAAGGAAAATGTTTTTCTGCAAGTAACCCATGAAAAATATACGAAATACATTATAACGATGAAGAAAATACAATTTCATCAAATGATAATTGATCAATTGAGCAACAATTTTTGTGATACCCATCAATAGCATTTCTACTTAAAATATGAAAAATCAAATATGATGAATCAATTTTAGAAATAATGGAAAATATCGATTGGTTAAAGATGAAAGAGCAAGTTAACAAAGACCACGAATCTTTATACCGTTTAGTATTATGAAACTTCCATATGGCTTGATACAATGTAGATTATTTCGTTTCTCAAGTAGAATATATTTACGACCAAATTTCCGAGTTACATTTAAAATCACAAATAGTTGAAAAAACATAGTCAATAAATATAGTAAACAAGTCAGATTTTAATTTGTTTTTCAAATTACAAATGCCAAGAGTAGAACCCGCAATTTTATGAATAGATCGATGAAGCAAATATATTTGATTAGCTTATGCTCACGAATCAAATGATGTAATTTTTCCAGTTGGATATTTAATCAACGACCAAATGATATATTTTCATATTGCGGACTTAATCCAAAGATACCATGTAAAAACTATCGTTCTTTGATGGCCAAGCAAACAAAAAGATATTCAAGAAAAGATTACAAAATTCATGACATCACTAAATTATATCATTGAGAAAGATGAAATTACTATCGAAACTATCGAAGAAGATTATACAAGTGTAGAAAGCTGAGAAATAGTTTCAAATTTTAAAAAGAATGAAAAAACTGATACAATCAGTGCAATGCTAATCCTTGAAAGGCGAAAGAACAAGAATAATTAGGAAATTTTTCAATATATTTAAATAAAAGAGTCAGGAAACTGACTCTTTTTGTGATTCTAAAGCATTGATAGCTGAGTAATAAATACCTGGATAATACATACCGTGAAACTTAAGGAACTCCCAGTCATCGCTATTGTCTGCTACACCCATAATTCTGATGAGTAATCTCTCTTCATAGTTGTGTACTCCACAATTCGAAAAGAGATAGTATAACTCTTTCAATTCAGATTTGGATTGAGCGGCTTGAAATAATTCTTCATTATAAGCCATCCTCCCACGGTAGTTCAAATGGAGATAATGATTGATTTTTTCATGAAAAACATTCTTCTTCATAATTTTTATTTTTTGTTGTTTCAGTTTTATAATTACATTTTATTCTATCTTCAATATAAAGTTTTTTCTGCAAAAGTAAAGGTAAAAAATAACGCATTGAAATAATACCACCTAAATATATACTATACACATAAATTTAGACATTATATATTAATATGAAAAAAATCTGAACATTATTTATTCCAATATTCATTTTAGGAATCTTATGGCTCTCCTGATGTTTTGAGAAAAAAAATTCTGAAGTCATTGATGACTGTATAATTCCAGAAGATTGCGCAGTAAATGAACCAATAGCTAACGATCCATCAAATAAATATTTCACAGCATTCTGAACTGAACCATTCCGAGATATAGAAATCTCATGATGAATCGCAAAACTTTCATCGCCTATGTATGATACAAATGTAGAAGTACCAGTAAATATTTGGCAAGAATGAGAAAATTACTATTTTTCATGAGAAGAATTAGAAGGGGAGTTTATCAAAAAAGACTGTTTAGACTGATGAAAATGAGATTTACACAATTATACAGTTTGAGTAGCTAAATTCAGAGAGTATTATTATGAATGATGCTGAGATGACGAAGAATGAATCAAAATGTCAGACGAAGATGTTCCAGAAGATTTTTATCAATATCAACCAGATGACGAAAATTGTAAACCGGATTTTTATCCCATCGATCACGAAATCTTTCAATATGCAGATATTATGGAAGAAAAAGTTAAAAATTGATTTTGTGATATAGAATCTTGTATGCATACTCTTGACCAATATCCACCTGAATGGATGCCTTGAGATCCACAAACTCAAATTACTGTATCTTGCTGACCAATGTATTATTGATCAGCTTATATAACTTGATATATTTATACATCTGTTTATCCAGATTTATGACTCAGAATTACAACACCAGCATGATATGATACTTTTTACGTAAAATCTGAATCTCCAATCTTTATAAGAGAATGAAATAGAATATCTAATTGAGCGGAATTTATTGAAGTATTTGAGAAATCAGAAAATGAATCTCTTGAAAATATAATCAACAAACAATTAAAGAATTGATGTTCCATAAATAAAGAAATAATCTCTTATGAAGATCAAACAAAAATCACATCTTCAAATCCAAAAACTCAAATATATGAAATCCTAGATAATTGAGATCCGTATGTATCAAATAATTGTTTTGATGACATATTAGATGATACTCGACCATTAATTTGGTTTTTTGAATCACCAGATAAAACGAAATATTATAAGCTTGCATTTACTGATTGATGTGCTCCTGGACCATGTTCAATGTTTGGAACTATTGAATTATTTTAATTATTAAACTCGTGATTATGCGAAAATTTATAAAAGATTTCTTCACTTATCCATTTGAGAAAGATAAAACAAATAATAAACGGAATCTCATGATGACTTCCTTATTCAAAGATTTTCCGGCTAATTTTTGGACTAAACCAAAATTTAAGAAAATATTAATTGCTCCATTGCTAGTAATCTATTACATATTTTCAGAATGAAAAAAGAAAGATAAAACAGAATAATACAAATATTTTCCCTCTTTTTAAAGAGGGTAGCCATAGGCCGGGAGATTTAAAAAAGCTATGAAATAAAATCCTCAGCCTTCGGCAGCTCCTTTAAAAAGGAGCAAAAACAATTTTTACAAAATTATTTCAAATAATGAGACTCCTAATACAGCAAGTAAGATCAGCAAAACTAGATATTGAGGAAAGTAAAATTCATAGAGAAATCTGAAGATGAATAATAATTTATCTTTGAATCCATGTAGATGATTTAGAAACATATCCAGAGAAAATAACCAGAATTATGAAAAAATTTCCTTTACTAAAATGGCTAACTGGACCAGATTGAAATATAAATACATCATTACAAGACATCGATTGAGAAGTTCTTTTAGTTTCAAACTTCACCCTATTTTGAAGAAGTACTAAATGAACAAAAATGGATTTTGTATATTCAGCACCATACAAAAAAGCAGAAGAAATTTATAATTATTTCATCGATGAAGCTAAAACAAATTGATGGAAAATTCAAACAGGGGAGTTTTGAGCAGATATGATAGTCTCAAGCATCAATGAATGACCTCTGAATTATGTTTTTGACTATTAATTCACCAACAAATATTTACAATAGGGTTGACAAAGCTCTTTTTTTGAGTATATATAATACGTTTTTTATTTCTTATAATATTTTATTATGAAAAGATCATTACCATTTTTGATGGCAGGTTTGTCAGTTATCTGTCTTACTGGATGTAACAACTCTAGCACCACTTCTGAAACTGATTTTAATGAAGAAAATGAAGTAATTGAAACAAATGTTGAAGAAAGCACAAACGAAATTGAAGAACCAGAAGTTGAAGAACTTCAAGGATTCGTTTACTGAGCTAAATGAGAATGAGAATTTGTTGTTGATA
>Ga0247608_10004673_pt1 | contig 15184 bp, 13 predicted proteins | sample 176DNAGHGlowgp2_FD_193490 | JGI IMG/M metagenome (GOLD analysis project Ga0247608, IMG submission 193490) | Sheep rumen microbial communities from Palmerston North, Manawatu-Wanganui, New Zealand - 1766 DNA GHGlow gp2 | ecosystem: Host-associated > Mammals > Digestive system > Stomach > Rumen ...
GTCTAGTCTTGACACATCGCATAGCATGTTGGATATAGATGCGTTCCAGTTGATTGGCAATGAAGCGGGCATTGCCCCATGTCTTTGGATCACGCTGGCCATATGCCTTTGTCAGTAACGACTTGTACTTGTCCCAAGCTTCTGGAGTAAAGTCATATTCGTATTCCTTCACCCTACGACGTGTAATCTCCAACAATTCGTCAATAGTAAAATCTACGAACTCAAACTTATTCGGGAAACGCGACTGAAGGCCAGGATTGCTTTCAAGTAACTTCTCCATTGGTTCTTTGTAGCCGCATAAGACGATAGCAATATCACGTTGTTTCTCGTCTGCCAGAATATTCATCATAAGTTGTACAACGAGCTTACCAGGATCGCCTTCATGTTTGCCATTCAGAAGATAGGCTTCATCAACCATAAGTACTCCTCCTTGTGCCATTTCAAGGACCTGTCGCATGGAACGTTCCTCATCACCCCAAAGAGTTCCAATGAAGGTTCCCCGGTCGCAGACTACGACATGTCCCTTTGACAATGCCCCAGCCTGTCGCAGCAGAGAGCCGAAAATCTTACACACTGTTGTCTTGCCTGTTCCTGGTCGTCCGAGGAACACACTGTGCAGCGACACCTCATGTTGTTTGCTGTTAGGGAATACCTTGCTCATCAGTTTGTTATAGCCTGTCAATGCCACCAGTTCATCCATGCGGTGTTTGATGTCATCACATCCTACTAGTTTATCAAGTTCCTCTCGTGGATTAGCAATCGGGCGAAGTACTTCAACCTTGACACTGATTTTGTCATTCTGATCAATAGTACCATCTGGAAATGAGAGGTCTTCAATCTTATGGACGCTTCCTTCTGGGAAAGCCTCTATGTTTACCTCATCGTCATCATAGATGTCAGAGCTGTCTGATTCTTCAAAAGGCAAATTGCCTTCCTCAACCTTCTCATATCCATCATCAATAAACTTTTTGAGGAGCTTTTCAAATTCATCCTCTTCCTCATCACCTTCATCAACAACCAGTTTCTCACCTAATGGATTTGAGAAATCTGGTGCTTCCAATTCAAAGTTCCTGATATATGCCTCTTCATCCAAAATAGCACTTAGGATAGTTCTTGCCTCCTCACAATATGACTTGTTTGTTGCTATCTCTCTATGCCGGAGACCTTTAAGACCATCAATAACCGTTATGTTCATGGCGCTCCATTTATCTTTCATGTCTTTGGCATTTAGAATATTACTTTCTGATAGCAGTACGCCATGAATATCCACGGGCGGGAATATGTTTATGGCACGATGATCCATCTCCTTCATCGCCTCTGACAATTGCCAGACAGGACTCGTCCGTGTTTTATTGTAAGAGTAATACTCTGGTATATTAAGGTCATAAGGGTCTTGTTCATCTGCTATTTCTTCAATCCTTCCGCAAAGGTCGAAGCATACCACAACCATACTAATATCATGGAGATAGATGATAATGTTTTTATCTTTCAAATATGGTTCGTAGCCCTTCAAATGAGTAGAATAGACTGCGCTGTTCACCACCAGCCTATCCATATGCTCAAGAATTGTATTCTTGGTCTGTTTCTTAAATTCATTAATAAATATGCTTGCCATTGCCTCTCTTCTTTAATCTTATCAACATAAAGAGGCCCGAGCAATATAAATACTATCACACAGAAACAAAAATTATTTTGAAGGCTGACGCGAAATGTTAAAAAAAGATTCCGGAATTGCTCTGCTCATTCGCATTCTTTCTATCGCAGGCATGAAGGATATGCCAGAGTTCTGTTGTTTCATCCATCTTGGATGATGGTACGTGATGCATGTGATTGGCGATGGCCATGCGTTCTTCATCAAGAAGTTTAAAACCAAGAGTGTCAAGTAAATCAACGGAACGTTGTCCGTGATGATTGTGACCAATCTCGTCATACCCATCCAAATGTGAGGTACATAAGTCATGAAACAGAGCGACAATGCGGCAACTTTCGTCAGGTAGATGGGGAGCCATATCTATCATCTCGTAATAGACTCCTAACGAATGGTCGGCCAACCCTCCTTTATATCGGTGATGATGATGGCAATGGGCGGTGAAGTAGTCACTTCTAACTAGATAGGTAATCACATTACCCATCCCCTCACGGTCGATGTTACCCAACAACGATATGATTTCCAGTTTAGATGAAGTAATACCAAAGATATCCATCCCACAATACTCTCCATCCATAGATGACAAACCATATTACTACAACAAAAGCGATAATTACAAGGAAAGAGAACCACGTGCTCTTCAAAATGTCATCAATAACGACTTTTGAAAAGAGCCAATGCCTTAGCCCTCCGTCAATGTGCTGGGCCATACCTGTACGGAAATTAAAGACAAAGACAGGGCGTATGCGCCAGGGACGATTATAACGATTCTGCCAATCAAATAGGCAATACTCCCAATAACCACCCCGCTGATTCCACCATTCACCTGTAGTATATCCTTCCTTTTCTGCATACTTGTTCAAAACAGCATGATTACCATTGGCTCCAGCGTTCCTGTAAATAGAATAAGGTGCCAATGAGTAGTTGATAATTTTTCCAAGCGACACACGACATACTATCATTACAGGATTGCTGTCACTAAGACGGTATGGATCTTCTGCATATCTTCTAGCAACACTACGGCGAGAGGCAAAGTAGACACCGATTCCTCCCCAACTGCTCTGGCTTGCTGTAAATGTACCTTCTGTCCAAGCTCTCACGTTCTTCTTTGTAATAGCACGTCCTGCCGTCAAGTCTGTACCATGATAAAGTGTTATTGCAGGAATCACTGTGTCTATAACCGTCCAAATCGCACCCTCCACTAAGGTAAGGAATCCATGATATATCGGATATTTGAAGAATCGATACGGAACACCAATCAGCCAATCCAGTCCTTTTATGTGATCATTCCAATTGGTTGGATGGAATACCTCGCATACCAAATCATAAATCTCTGTGGTACCGTATACCAGTACATTGTAGATAAAAGCATTCAACGTCCTGAGTGGAGTTGTGACAATATACAATACAAGTTGGAGGAAATACAATATTGGGCGCAACAGTTCCTTAGTGCCTTCACTTGGCCAACTTGTCTTGAACATGTAACGCCATGGCTCAGTCAGAATGAGCTGCAAGCGGTTTAATCCCCAAATAGGGATTGACAGGAAATAATAGGCATACTCAAAGATAGATGAGTATTCGGCTCCCATAGCCATTGTGATATGGCGAATACCAAAAAATATGGCTGCCCAAAATCCGACTGTAGCTCCAGAGCTGGCATTGTCGAAAAGCCACCAGCCAATCAATGCCCCGACCCCCATGAAGAATCCGATATACATCGCTGCAGCCAGTAGTTGGTCGCGAAAAGCGTAGATGATTCCGCCAATGATAATCAGGATAATGATGCCGAGTATACTCATCAAAGATCTGTTTTATGCCACAAATATACGAATTATTCTTTTAAATCAGTATATATACTTTAAACATTTACAATTCCTTTGCATTTTCATTCCATTTTAGACGTATCCAGATTATCTATAGAGCCGTCAAAATCTCTATTTCTATCACCCGATAAAATATATTTTTAGAGTCCTAAAATTTTTCCCAAAAACATTTGGCGGGAACGAGATTTTTAGCTACTTTTGTGGCCGAATTACATAATTCTATCACAAATCACATTTTTAAATTGTAGCAAGAATGAACATGATGACAAAGGAGACAGTCAAGTATCGAGCGGTTCAATGATGAAGTAAAGAACTGAATCTGAGAATCGACAGGAGGATTGTACCTTGTCGTGCGCGTTCTTTGACATATTGCTACAATAGTCGGGGATTGTGATAGTGTATTCTCTGAATGGAATACTCTATAATTCCATAGGTCAGTGCAGGAGCACTTGCCTATTAACTCTTGTGCCCCATATCAAGGGGTTTACACCTTTTTTATTTTATAGCGGTTAGAATTATGTAGATTATGCGGAAAGAATTTAGACTCATTAACGATTTCAAGAAACAGACACAAACAACTATCTGGAAACACTTAGATGCTATGGCGGTGAATTATGCCGTCTATTCCTCTCACCTGAAGGGCTTAGCCTCATATTTGACGGACTTCGACGTATATCTGTATTGCGACAATTCGTGTATGGTCGTGGTATGTCTTGACTGCTGCGGTCATTGCGAAGAACAGACATACAAAGAATCAGAAACACTCAGTCCCTTTATTCTAAGTGATGGTCACGAACCACGTGTCAGCAAAGTCTGGAAACTGGCGCAGACTGTTCGTGCAATCAACAACCGACTCATGATACCTGTATATGGTCTGCTGATAACAGAGGCTGACATTACCAATGCTTACGAACTTTATGATATGTGGGATTCCAACAATGTCACAATCATAGATTATATGAAGAGACTAAAGTATCGTAAGATACGGGTGAATGAAGATGAAGGTCTGGACTGTAAATCATATGTGTACACTTTGAACGAAACACCACTACATGCATTGGAAACTGAAAGTCCATCCACACCTGTGCCACTCTCGAAAGAAGAAACTCCGGTGGAGGAATCGGAATCGGATGATGACGAATTCGAGAGATTGCTCAACGAATTTATCAATAACGAGAGCAAGGACTCTTCTGAAAAGGATTTAGAAGAAGATCAAGGAACCGATCCTGAATACATTTTTGAGGAGAGTAATACGGAAACAACAGAAGATGACACGACTTCTAATGATGACTCATCCTTTCCTGACGGTGAGATTGAGCAGAACCAGAATCTCAACGTTAAAGTTGAGATTCTGCGCCCGATTGCAAATCCTCGCGAAGAACTAGACAAACTCGTGGGATGCAGTGAGATTAAGCAACGCATGGATGAACTAGTTAAACTGACAAGCTACAATAAGATGATGCGTGAATTATGTCCTACAGGCAAACAACATAAAGTGTCATTACATAGCTTGTTTCTAGGCCGTCCTGGTACGGGAAAGACAACCATCTGTAAGATTTATGGTTCCTTGCTCCGACAAGCTGGGGCTTTGTCGAAAGGACATGTGGTAGTATGCGATCGTAGCACATTCATTGGCACACTGTGGGGAGACGAAGAACGCTCCACACGCCAGGTCATCGATATGGCAAAAGGCGGTGTACTGATGATAGACGAAGCGTATCTGTTGAATAGTTCAAACCCACATGACCCAGGGAAAATGGTTATTCCATTGCTGATGAATATCCTTGCAGATGAATCACAGCGTGATATTGCCGTTGTACTTTGTGGTTACAAAGGGCCGATGCAGAAACTTATCGACCTCAATCCTGGATTGCAGTCGCGTTTTCCCAATAAGTTTGAGTTCCCAGACTTTACAATCGACGAACTTTTGGAAATCACGAAATTTTGTATTAAGGAATATAATTACACCTTTACAACCGAGGCATGGGAAAAATATGTTAGCATATTATCGTCAGCCTATCAGGCTCGCGACCCTCAAACGTGGGGAAATGCCCGCTTCATTGGCAATCAACTTGAGCGCATCTATATCCAACATGCTTCCCGATGTGTGAAGCAACAGTCAAGTGAGAAGTCTGAGCTACTTTCTCTTACACCGGAGGACATTGTTCCTATTGAGGTCCCTCGCCAGAAATCAAAAATAGGATTTTAAACAAATTGTCATATGAGAAGAAGAATTCCTTATCGGGTATGCAGATGCTTACCCAATGGTGTTGTGACCCATCTTGAAGCGCGTTTGCTCAAAGATTTGGTGAATCGTGAGATCCGCCCAATCCGATGTGCAGAGAGCTGCAAACGGAAGTACATGAAGGGTGCACGCCTTGGCGACCTCTGCGCAGAGACTGGCCATTTTGGCTGGGCAAAGAAAATCTGGGGATTTACAGAGTATCTGATTGACGTAAAAGATTGTGAAGACTATCGCTATGAATGGTTCGATGACAAATGGGTAAGTATTGGTGACGTCCTCTCAGAAACTGAATGCGAGCTTCTTTCCCGCCGCCGAAGTGACCTTTGGACGGCATTGGGATTTCCTGAAGAATCATGGTGGGATGAAAAAACAGAACGATACCATAGCCTGCGCTTTGGTACATTCTATTGGGATCTTTGGGAAGATAAGTTCGGTTATAACCCCATGAAAGGTTTGATAGAATACGAAAAGGAAATGAGGGGCTATGAAGCAGAACAGGAAACAGAGACTATCTTTCACGAAGGACAAGTGGACAATCTGCCAGCATGTTCGCAAGACTTCATGGAATATTGGCACGGCAGTCCTGTGAGAGAGGACTTCTCTTGGATTGACGATCCAAATCAACGTTGGTAAATATAAAACACATGGCTTCAAAGCTTGTGTAAAATGATTCAAAATTTTATTGAATATGAGAAGAAGAATTTCCTATCGGGTGTGCAGTTGCATGCCAAATGGTGTGGTTACCCATCTGGAAGCCCGATTGCTGAAAGATATGGTAAACAGTGCGATACATCCCATACGTTGTGCAGCAAGCTGCAAGCAGAAGTTCATGAAAGGTCTGCGTATCGGCGACCTCTGCGCTGAAACTGGACATTTCTATTGGGCATTAAAGGTTTGGCGTTTTACGGCTAATCAGATTGAATCAAAAGACTATGATGACTGGAGATACGTACATTTCAATCCTGAATGGTACGACCTGCAAGATGTAGTTTCTGAGACGGAATGCGATTTACTCATGAAACGCTGTGGTAATCTATACCAGGCAATCGGTTTTCCTAAAGATTATTGGTGGACGAGAGAGGATGAACATTATGCTCAGCGATACTTTGGACTTCATACTCATTATTGGTTGTTTGAAGAGAAGAACTATGGTTATCCTTTCTTCTATGACCAACAGCCTGATGAGTGGGAAAATGAATTCAGAGAAATACGGGACAGGTATAAGACTGAAGAATTATTTCACGAGGGACAATGCAATTATCAACCTGTTAGTTCTCAGGAATTTGCCGAGTATTGGAATGAAGATCTTAGAAATGCCAAAGATGATTTGGCATGCTTTGAACTTGAATGGTAATATAAAATGCCATTCAAGTTTTACTTGCCTCCGTCTCGTAATTCGGTTAATATCGAACAGAACTCTACTTCTGTCAATATCGTCTTATATGAGTCCGTTACCCCGCCAATATGATAGAGCCGTTTGCCCTTGGTTGACAATAAAGCCTTACGGAAGGTGTCGTTTTGAGTATAGAGAGCTTTATAAGCACGTTTAATGTGTGTTATGAAAGCTTTCGACTGGCGATGAATAACATACTCCTGCCAATAAACTGTTTGTGTTGATTGCCATACCGTAGTGCTACTATCTTTAGCATCCTTTCCTGACAATGCGCATATCTCGCGCTGTTTATTAATATCTTGGAATTTGAGCGACTGAAGAAATCCTTCCATAGATGCACATTGCACACCATCTATTTCAAAAGTGTTGGGATAGAGGTTGGAAAGCACATTGGCTGGATAAGGTTTTGTTGACCATATATCCACGGCTTTGTCAATGGAAACCAATATAAGTACGTATAGTCTATGCCACAGTTTCATTTCTATCAATCTGACACCAAATTATCATAAAGTTATGTAAATCTCGATGCAAAAGTAGTGATTATTTGGCAATTATCACTATATATGCAAACAATTATATGAATTTTTGGCGATGGAAGAACTGGTTAAGACAAAAAATGTGGCATTGGCACTGTCGAGTGGTGGTGCAAGAGGATTGGCACATATCGGTGCCATCGAAGAACTCGAAGCACAAGGCTACCATATCAGTTCCATTGCCGGATGTTCAATGGGAGCACTTATCGGTGGAGTCTATGCAGCGGGTAAACTGAATGAGTTTCGTGAATGGATGAAAACCATCGACAGAAAGAAGATGCTGGGTTTCATTGACTTCTCTTTGTCTCTCAATCATCTGGTCAAGGGAACTCGGATCATCGATGCGATTATGGGGTTTGTCCCAGATGTAAACATCGAGGACCTGCCAATCCCTTACTGTGCTGTTGCCACCGACCTGAAGGCAGGCCGTGAGGTGATGTTCCGAAAAGGAAGCCTGTTCCAAGCCATTCGTGCCAGTATCTCCTTGCCGTCATTCTATGAACCTGTAATGCTCAATGACATGATATTGATTGACGGCGGTATCATCAATCCACTTCCGTTGAATCGCGTTAAGCGACAGACAGGAGATATTCTGGTTGGTGTCGATGTTAGCGGCCATGATTACAAGGCACAATGGTACGAAATGCATAGACTGACTTCAATGCAAAAAAGCGATACATCGCTGAAGACGAAGATTTTCGATATGCTGATACCAGACAATATCGAATTCAACTACTACACAGTCCTTTCCCGTGCCAGTTCCTTGATGATCAGGCAAAACTCCATCCTGATGGTTCAACTGATAAACCCAGATATTCTGATAGACATCCAGATGAACCGCTATGGCACTTTTGACTTCGATAAATCAGAAAAGCTCATAGCTATTGGCCGACAAAAGGCATTACAAGCTATCAGCACATACGAAAGAACGAAATAAAACCTACATCCTCACAAAAAGCTTGTAGATTTTAAGTAAAAGGTGTAATAATCTCCTGTGGATTCATCTCAAACCTCACAATTGGGTCTATAAAGCGCAGGTTCCCTTTCATGTCTTTTAGACAGTTATCTGCCCAAACGTCGGTAAACGACACATAGCCATTACTATAGAAAAAGCCACCCTCAATTGGCAGGAACCCGCGTTTGGTAAACCAATCATGGATTTCCATTATGCTAGGTCTTTCGATCGTGTCAATAAACGGCTGTTCAAATACAAATCGCACACTCCCACTTATAGGATCTTGGCTGATACCAAGAAATCGATAGCCGACATCATCAAAGAAATGATTGTGGATATGATGTTCATATAGGGCATTGTAAGGGTTGTTTTTCTTCAACGGCAAATATGCGAACGGATCTTTGAACTTTACGACTCGCTCTTTTGTACCGTCAAAGAAGACAAGACTCTCACCACTTGGCTTTTTTATATGACAACCGAATGAGCTCCATTCAGCTGAGAATATAAATTGGCCTGCATCCTTGGCAATAGCAATCAAACGGTCTGATTCCTCCGAAACTGCTCGTCGGGAATATCCTCCCGAAGTGTCACGCTGTGTAGTTAGCCCCTTTGTATATGCCGAAATATCACGGATGTCGATTGTTAAACTTTGTTGTATTGGCGCTTCTGTTTCCGATTCATCATTACTCTCATTCCTATCTAGGCAAACAGTATCTTCATATCGAAGCGTTCTAGCCTCCCAATTGATTGTCAATCGATCAAGGCCATACCCATTCTTTATGCATGTACATATAGCCATCGCAACCCAGAACTGTTCATGCTCATTCCGCAAAAGGACATATTTCCAGGCATTCATGCCATTCAATAGGGGCGTCACCTGAAGCAAATTCTTTGATTCGATACTTATGTCCTTGTTCGTATGCATATATGATGCTATTTGATCTTGGGTATGTTACAATGATAGTATTTCGACTGTTCTCTAAAAGAATAAGCTATCTCCGAACCATCTTCGGCAAGTCGCACTTTATCAATTGGCCCAATGTATTCGTCGCCCTTTATTTCGTAAGGTAGTACTATGACTCTTTCTAATCGGCATTTTGCTACATCATACACCCTGATGACACCTCCAAAGGTGAGAACATACAATTTGCCATTAATATACCTTGCTGAACATAACCCCGAATCAGCATGAGCCAAATTACCATCGTTTCCCATACTTTCATCCATTAGATCATTTCCAAACGTGCCAATCAGATTCCATGTTCTGGTACTATAAACACGATGTTTTTCTAGACCAACAATCGCAACTATTTTGTCAGAGCCAGCAAACACGGCATCCGCAAAGAAACTATGAGTGTTTCCCATAGAATATGATTTAATGACTTCAATCTCTTTGATTAACCCATTGCGCTTGTACGTAAAAGAATTATCTTTTATCTCTATTGATGCTCTTGTCGCAGTATCATAATGAGGATTTGACTCGTTTGCAGATAGTGGGAAATCTGTAATTGGCTTAAGTGCATAATCTGTTATCTGAATAGTATCAGGTATCATCGTTCTGACATAGAGGTTTTTATCCACTCTTATATATTCGCCGGATTCACTTATCTCAATGTTTTCCTCGTTATTAAACCCCTTAAAGAATAGAACAAATTCTTTTTTGTCTTCATCATATATCGCAGCTCGTTTTCTGGTAACGAACATCGTTTCATTGTACACGGGATTCCTGACATTATAAATGAACTGAGTAGAATCTTCTTCAGATTCCATTTCTGTAGAGCAAATTAATTCAGTTGTCGTCTTCTTGATAATGTTTAGTTTACCGTCTTGATATTCAAATCGGAAATTTTCTGGCCGATAATCATTCGTACCAATATTGGTCTCATCATCGTAGGAAGGAAACTTCTGCTTGAATTCTGGAGAATCTTTATACCCATCTTCTCCCCAAGAATAATGAGCTACCAACTTACATGTCTCAACATCCCATATATATAGACCATATCCTTCTGCCATCAATTCTTTCCCAGCTGCAGAAAAACGAACCTCTGTTATATCATATAAAGGTTCCTTCCCACTATTTGTTGGCAACGAAACTTCTACATTTGAATTCAGATAATGAAGCCATACTCCCCAATCGTCAGAAAAAGCCACAATTGGTTCGTATGGGTGAAAATCAAACAACATTAACGTTAAATCTTCACACCCATTTCCACGTACTTGACCTACATAAACATACTGTTTTTTGTCGCCCTCTAACTGCGAATAAGTATTATTCTCTTCTTCCAGATTACGAACAAGTTTTTGCAATTGTACATTTTGAGATTCTATGATTCTGTTTTGACTCACAAAATACGCGCCTACTCCCAAACCAATAAATGTAAGCAGGGCGGCAATACCTGTCCATATCCACCTTTTGTGTTTCTGCTCTCTTTCAAATCTATTCCAAAGAGAATCAAACGAAACGCCTAACATGCCCGATACGACTGATTACAGCTGCATTTCTACCACCTTGCTCGTTGACATTACCTCCAAGTCTTTCTTCACTCTGTGGTAAATCCTTTAGTATTTTAGGAAAACACTCCTTTTTAGCATCTTTTGAAAAAGGTTCCCCTTCTATGATGAAAGGAAAGATATGGTCAGCACTGCCGCCTTTTATCTTAATAAAGTCTTCTATCTCCTTATCAACCCATCTGGAATTAGCAGAGCGTGGTGAACATATTACAATCAAATTTTCCGCCTTAGATAGTGCATTATAAATCTGTTTGGGTAGATTTCCAGCACTCAACTCATCAATATCGCGAAATGTCTTCCGCAAACTAGGAGGCATTTCTTTGCCATTCAGCGACGATGGTAGTTTATAACTGTCCAGCTCATGAGCAAGCCATTTTGCCCATTTCTCATCTTCTCTCTTGTAGCTAATGAATGCGAAATACTCTTTTTCCTGTTTCATAAAATCACATTAGTTCTTATACTATGAGTTTGCTTGCAGAAAGAGCGGTCTCGTGAGACAATGTTGTATACAAGATTGTCAAATAATCTTCTATTTAACAATCTTAAACCCAAGTTTCATAATTAGCTTCAATGTACCGATACTGGTATTGCGGTCGTATTCTTTTTCTTCTTCAGGCAGTTCTTCGTATGGTACAAGGCACGGATGTGTTTTCAATTCGTCATTGCGTTGCTCACCATACGTCCATCCCTGCTTGATACGGGTCCCGGCCCATACATCATGTACGTTCTTCGACATCTTCTCAACCAACTCTTCTAATTCCTTTGGCAGCTTGACATCCGTTGTGTCAATAGGCTGCGGTGTATACTTTACTTTATCCATATATACCTTTTTTATTAATGTTAGCTTATATGAAGAGCCGTTCTGTGCTCAAACTCTATCATCAAACATTATGCTTTGTATTTTCTTTTCTTATCACTCTCAACGAGAGCCAATACTTTAGTTTTCGCCACTTTATGCATCTTTATACAGAAGTAGATAAGTACAAAGAAACTCAGTCCTCCAATATACTGATTAATCATACCGCTCATTGCAAATGCGAAATATTCCTTGTCTTGTCCCATACAGATAATTCTCCAGCCGTTTGAAATTAGTCTTCACATAACTTTTATAGCTATTCTGCTACAAAATTAACTCATTTTTTATACAAACGCTTTGAAATAGCGCACTTTTTAGTTTATTTTGTGAAATACTATATACAAAATACTATATTGCCGCTAGATAACTACTTATTATTTATCTGCCACACTACTATCTTCATTCAAAATGCAATTACATAGCGATTCTCTTGTTCTTAAATCAAGAATTTAGATAAAAAAGTCCAAAATGGGCAGTGTTTTTTGGGGAATTAGAGTGTTTTTTACTACTTTTGCACAAAAAATATAGGATTAAGGATTTATGGAATTAATTGCAAGTTTTAAGGTAAACCATTTAAAGTTGCTTCCAGGACTCTACGTGTCAAGAAAGGACAAAGTTGGCATGGAAACAATCACTACTTTTGACGTACGGTTTACCGCGCCCAATATTGAACCTGTAATGGATGTTCCTGCTGTACACACCATAGAGCATTTAGGAGCAACCTTTTTGAGAAACAGTAAGATGAAGAATAAAGTTGTCTATTTTGGTCCTATGGGATGTAGGACGGGCTTTAATTTTATTTTTGCTGGAGACTGTGATTCAGAGTCTGTATTCCCCCTAATCGAAGAAATGGTTCATTTCATAATTGATTTCGATGGAGAAATACCTGGTGCCACTCCAGAACAGTGCGGAAACTACCAAGACCAGAACTTGCCTATGGCAAAATATTATGCTAAGAGATATTCAGAGGCCCTTTCTTACCGTAGATTTACATATCCAGAATGAACATTTATTTTACTATCGCTCAAAAGAAAGATTTTGATCTTGTTTTTCAAATGATGTTACGAGCAAAAGAACGCTCGTACGCTGAAGGTGTTTTCCAATGGGACGAAAAATATCCTAGCGCAGAAGGTTTGTTAAGCGATATTGAAGGTGGTCACATGCATTTGATTAAATGTGACGATGATATAGTTGGCTTTTTCGTTTTCAATTCCAGCTGTGAAGATGACCTCCATGAAAATCTCCAATGGATTAATCAATCTGACACATGGACATTTTTCCATAGATTGTGTATTGACCCTAAATATCAAGGAAAAGGATATGGACAGATCGTGATAAAGAAGTTCATAGAAATAATAACTGCTTTAGGATACGAAAGCATTAGGGTAGATGTATTTTCCACCAACAAAGCCGCGATTCATATTTATAACAAATTCGGTTTTAAACTTATAGGAGATTGCCTCAGCTATAGAGGAATGTTTTATGTTTTTGAAAAAATGTTGTAACACTTATTATTTCTCTTCAACGTCAAGTACTAATCTCAGTCCTAAATTACAAAAATGGAAATCTGGTTTGGCACATCTTCTAAATGATACTCGGCAAAAACGCGCATAGTAGTCCCAACTCCCTCCTCTAAAAATATGTTCTGTGCCATGAGCTGGGCCATGAGGGTTTGAACATGGTGCTTTTCCATATGGGCCATACAGATCCTGACACCATTCCCACACATTACCACTCATATCATGAATGCCTAGTTCATTTGCAAGTTTTGTTCCAACAGGATGTGGCATACTGCCACTGTTGTCATCACACCAAGCAACATCATTTATGTTATTTCCGCCTGCGTATTTATAATGCTTGCTTTGTTGTCCACCTTTCGCAGCATACTCCCATTCCGCCTCAGTTGGAAGGCGGAAATTCTTACCCGACTTTTCATTTAGCTTGCTAATAAACATATGGCAATCATTCCAAGACACGTTTTCTACAGGATATTCAGCCCCTTTATGTATTGATGGAGAGTTACCAGTGACTGATTCCCAAAGCTTTTGAGTGACTGCGTACTTACCTATATAAAAAGAATCTAGTGTAACCTCATGAGGAATCTCGTCTTTATCACAACCCCCACCTTGATCTTTGGTCGCTCCCATAGTGAAGGTTCCCCCTTTTACCAAAACCATATCATCAATGATGCTTTTAGCAAAGCGTTCCTTCTTTTTATTCTCTTTAATTGTCTTTTCCGTATACTCATGCTCTTGATAATTCAAAATCGCATCTTCAAGAGCTACTTCAAGGAAATCTGAATAAATACCATTTTGTATTTCTATAACTTCAGAGATCCTAACATTCTCATTCTCTATAGAAACAAATTCCAGTTTATGCTTGCCGGGCTTTAAACTTATTACATTATCCTCACCTACTTTTGCGACCAAGATTTCTTTATGAAAACGCAGAACTCTACAATCAGAATCGGTATCAATATGAATTTCCGCTTCTGAAATCGTTTGTGGAGAAGAAACAACAGAGTAATCTATATAAGTGATTATTGAGCTATAATCACTTAAGGGAAATGATTGACTATTCCTTAGAGCTATAGGTAAATCTTTAATTTTCACGTCATCTGTAAGTATAGTCATCAAATTCCCTTTTTTACGCCCACTTCGAATTTCTTCTGTAAACGTATGCCATTCTGAATATACATATGGAGACTTCTCTTTTTCCAAATACTCTGGATTAGAGCATACAACTATCATGTGTGTAGAAGAGTCCAATGCCTCATCAATAGCCTTTCCGTAGTCAGCTATTCCCAACTTTCTCAGTTCTTTATCTGCAAGGAAGACTTTCTTGTCAATACGCTTTTGTTCTATCAAAAAGTCATAAATTTGCCTGCCATACTTATAGTCATCACTTTTACATGATATAAAAATGTCGTATTTCATACTTCTTAATAATTTATTTCAATTTTGCTTTGGCTCTTTCAAATTATCGTCTCAAATTCTTGCTATTATGCAGTTGAGAAAGGATGTCATCAACTGCACAATGTCAAACTTACGCTTACCGTCAAAACAGTCCCAGGTACATTGTGGCGGAAGTCTGCCCCTTCATATTCTTCATAAACGCATAGAGGTGCAATTCATGCCCCTGCCATTCATCAGGTATCTTGGCATTAATCACACCAACTGTCCGTTCTACTGGCCGTGCGAAATGCCCCTCGCGCAAGTCA
>Ga0247608_10004675_pt1 | contig 15181 bp, 13 predicted proteins | sample 176DNAGHGlowgp2_FD_193490 | JGI IMG/M metagenome (GOLD analysis project Ga0247608, IMG submission 193490) | Sheep rumen microbial communities from Palmerston North, Manawatu-Wanganui, New Zealand - 1766 DNA GHGlow gp2 | ecosystem: Host-associated > Mammals > Digestive system > Stomach > Rumen ...
CGCTACTAATTTTCCTATTGTGCGCCAGCGATATTTCTTATTAGTCTTCTTGTCTTTTCTTAGTTCTTTAAGTATTTCCACCCCCTCGTCATCCAATTCATAGAAAAATTTATTGGTTTTGTAATACCGGCTTATCACCTTAATAGCTACCCTGGTTGGTAATTCATTATAATGCTGAAATGCATAATCGAAATCTAACACTTCTTCACCATTGTCATCAATCCAAACTTCTTCCTGGTCAGTTATCGGCCACCAGCCATAACCTTCCAGTTCTGGAATATCACCATGTTTTTCTTGGATCTTCATGATAACATCGGCAAGCTTGGAGTAACCCTCCTCTCCTTCGATCTGTTTTAAAATAAGAGCCAGTTCGTATCTGCTAATATACTTCTCCATTTTGTTTTCCTCCTTTAATATATACAAATGGAATCATATTCACTACTATAGTTTATAACTAAAAAAATATAAAAAAACAAGGGCTGCAATATTGCAGCCCTCTTTTTTATTCTTTAATGAACGCCAATAATAAGGCGTCCTTATAATTTATTTTATCCATTACCATGATCGCTTTGGCAAGTTTTACGGTATTATAATGCTTTCTTTTCTTTTTCATCATTAATCAACTCCTTTATTTTATTAATCTTACCTCTACGTTCTTTCTTCTTCTGCATAGCAACAAAGCTAGCATTATTAACTCTTTTCACCTTCTTTAATCTGCATTCTTGACTACAATAGATTTTAGATTCTTTATACACTATTCTACCATCAGTTACAGTAGTAATAGGTTTAAACTTCTTACCACATTCTGGACAAATTCTCTCTTTATAATCAAATACTGCATATCCTTCTTCATCTTCAGTTACATTATAAGGGTACAACTTCTTTAGCTTCATCCTATCACAAGATCTAACTTTTATATATTTCCCATCTACTTTAATATACCAAATTTTACCAATTTTCTTATATTGATATTCCTCTTCCATATTAATACCCTCCAACATCAATATAAAAGCTTCTTCTAAATATTAATAATATATTTCCCCAGTGTATTATTAATAGATTAGAGTCTTTTTCTCATTTTACATTCCTCTTTCATTCATACACAGGTAGGGAGTTTAATTACTCCCTACCAAAGATTTTTGTTTATGAGAATATAAAGCAGAGCATCTATGAGAGCAGAATCTACGTCTTACAAATTCTTTCTTATTTTTTACTGTATATTCTTCACCACAGTATTCACATTTCTTACACAGATCTGCAGACTTCTTAACCAAATGACCAATATGTAACTTTTTATTATCAAATACAAGACTATAGTGTTTATCAAAATCTATAGTCCTATACCATCTATTAGAGTCTTCTCTGCTTAATAAGATTAAATTATCTTTATCATAATTTAATCTATCTCTATCTTTAAATGTGACAAACATTCCTACTGGGATTACAAACCCTAATGCTACAGATGCTAACATTGTTCTCTTGGGAATTTGTTTATCCAAATCTCTTCTGTATGGATTGGGTAAATGCCTTATCTGATACATTAATCCTTTCTTATGAAAATTAAATCTACTATGACCTTCATTTCTACAATTCATACTACAATACACAGAGGTTTTAACTCTACTATAGAATTCTTTACCACAGTTTTTACAGATATGCTTATACCTAATATAAGTATCCTTTTCTTTATCCATAACTCCGAATCCAACCACTCCTATCTCGTCATATTTATAATACTTAACAATATCATCTTTTTTAAGTTTAGCAAATCTTATAGCCATTTTATTTTCCATCATTACCAAATTAGATTTACTAAAATCGCAATGATTACCATTCAAATATACAGATCGTAATAAGCTGTTTATTTTATATCCAGTATTTATACTACAAAGCATTCTATCTATTGATATATCTTTATAATAACCATCTCTCATTTCTTTTTTATAAAATCTTGATGATTCTGATATATCTGGTAATTTGTTAAATATTGGTCGAATATATTTCTTAAGGCATTTAGTACTACATAATGCAGCATCACCATATACTATAGCATCTTTAGGATTAAAATAATTACCACATTGAGCACATATACAAGTATTTACTAAGGATACTCTGCTACATATAAAATCACCCTTTTTATCAAATACATATTTACCACTATAATCTGATCTATATCTTTGATAATCAGATCTAGTAGCAAATATAAGTATATTATCTCTGGTTATAGGTTTATTCTTGTTTATAACGTGTACTATATTAAGATCGTCTAATTCTATACCCAATTCATTCTGTACAACTTCTCGCACATACTCACTACTAAGCTTCTTTCTACCCATAATATAAACTCCTCCTAAATAAGTTTGTTTTTACATTATTATAGTATATAAATATATAAAATTTTATAAAATCTCTCATATGCGAGTTTAAATACTTTTTGTTAATTATTTCGCATAAATGCTTATTTAAATTGTATTTCATAATTTATATTAATATAATTCCAGCGTATACGCTATAAATAAAATGTAAAATTTACGATAAAATAAGTAGGTAGATAAAAATCTACCTACTTTTCTTTATTTTCTTTTAAGACGTAATGCTCCACCAGATTCTCTTATTATAGTAAGTTTATCAGTCTCAATTCTATACTCATCATCTAATGTATCATTAATATTCTTTTGAGTTAAGAATTGAGGGAATACATGAGAGTTTAATTCATTTAATAACTCTTCTTGTGATATTACTTTTCCATTATATCTACATTCTTGGAATTGTAAATCCTTAGCTTCATCTTTAAGTATATTAGTAATTTCTATATTTACTAACTCTAATTCAGTTTTAGGAATATCATTATCAATCTCAGGATTATGTATCATTGCATCTAAGAACTGTTTCTCTAACTCTTCTTTATTATCATCTATAAATTTATCTAAAGACTTCATAACGAATTCCATCTTTATAGATGCTTTTACTGAGTCTAAATCATTCTCACTATTACTCTCTTCTCTAGTAAGTATTCCTATAACCTCATCTTTACTAATATCATCTCCACCATATTTATCTTTCAATTCTTTTACTTCTTTATCATATAATAAGTCAAATATCTGTGATACCTGGTCATAATCGTCTATCTTAATCACTTTCCCTGTAGGAGTAACTAAACTATTCTCTATTACAATATTTTCTTTATCCTTATACTCATCAGGAAATAATCCTATTAAATTAGTTAAGAATACTAATCTAGTAGAATCGTCTTTCATTAGATTATAATCTACAAATACAACAACTTTATTCTCATTCTTATCTAAAGCCTCTTGTATATTCTTAGTAGAAGATTTATACAAGTCTTCTAGTGTATAACAAATCTTTACTCTAGTACTAGTAATAGAATTACTATTCTTAGGAATCATTAGATTATAGAATTTTATATTCATTTTACTTCCTCCTTATACTCTATGAGATTATTTAAAAGTCTTGAATATCATAAAATTTACAAAATTTTTATAAAAATTACAAAAAATCATGAAAAATACTAAAAATACAATTCAGGCGCACCCGCACTAAAATTTTTTAAAAATTATTGATTTTTACTAAAAAACCCCATTTTTTGCATGGTAAACTTTTTTTCAATGATATATAATAAAAATGAATATGTTTTGCTTTGCTAGCAAATTTACGCAAACCAAAAGGGTCCCCTCCCCCGTAAGGGGTAGGCTCCGCCTTCCCCTCCAATGGGGAGGATCCCCCACCACCCTCCGCAGAGGGGGGTCGTTCCCCCTTCGTATCCGAAGCAGTAACACGTAACACTGCGTCGTTGTTTCAAGTTGCGTAGCAACAACCGTTTGACGATTGTGCTACTTACGAAACAACTTACACTGTTACTATACTACTTCGAGATTACTACGTATGGCTGTTCGAAAGAACCGAACAGCCTACGTACACGTAGTAATCAATACAAGGGGTATACTCAACCTAAATAGAACTGACACTCCTCTCAATGTGGAACGACCCAGCGGAGGGTGTAAAACCAGGATAATAACCGAGAAAATTTTTTCCAAAATTTTCTCGTAATTTTTTTAAAAAAATAACTCTAATATCATCATATATACTCAGGGGGGTTTACCCCCCTGAGAACCCCCAAATAGGGTATCCCTCTAACGAGGGGATACCCTATTTATTTTTTTTAAATTTTTTAGAGATAGATTATATTTATTATTCTAATAATAAAATTATTCTAAAGTATTAGAGATATATAGCTATTCTATGTGTTAGTTTATCTATTCCAAAAATATATAATAATTATATACTATAAGAATGATAAATAATAGAAATGTAATAAGATAATATTAAAGTATTATTATATTTATATTATTTATTAGAAGTATATATTTATCTATATTTATTTTTAGGAGGTATGTATTATGTGGTACCCAGATACGTTAAATGATAAGTATCGAAAAGTAGAGATTACTCAAGCTATTAATATGAGGTTTGGTGAGAAGATACCAGAAGATCCTTATGTATTAGGATTAACAGAAGATGGTTTAGGAGTATATTATAAATATTTCCAAGACCAAATAGTAGCATTTCCAAAAGAGATGATAGATTTTTATTTGTTTTTAAGACATAACTCGTTTTATGGTAACGTATGTCCTTTAGTAGTATTATCCGATGATGATCATTGGACTTGTTTATATAAACATTTTAAAGTTAAAGCTAGAAGTATAAAAATCCCAGAAGGTATATTAGATATAGCTGGGAATAGAGTACCAAGAACTACAACTGCTTATAATAGTAAAACTCTTAAACTAACTACATTACCAAATTTAATGTTTGAGAGATACTTTATGAAAGCAATACACTTAACTTTTAAGAATTATAGAGATCCAAGATTAAATGTAATAGGATTACCATGGATTGTAGATAGTACAGGAAACCATGATAATCTTTATACTAGTTACCTACATGATTTAGTAATGTTTTCTTCAGATATTGATTTCCATAATTATATGCATGATTTTAAGTTAAGAACTACGCTATATAACGAGCAGAAATATTATGTACCAATATTTAGGTATATATTTAATCAGCAGTATATGATGATATACAGTGAACAATTAGTACGAGTAGCAGAATATTATAATTCAGGTTCAAGAATGAATTGGATGAGACAAAATATACAAGAAGAGGAAAACAAAAAGAATTGGAATAGGTAATTAGGAGTTTGAAAATTACTTGGAGAGAGTATATAGAATACTCTCTCCAGTTTATTAAGATATAAGAGTTATAAGTTAATTAGTCTTAAAGAACTAAAGGAGAGGATTACAGTTGATAAGTAAAGAAAAGTTTATTGAAACCATTAATGAAGCATGCAAGAACTATATAAACTTTGCATTGTTTTGGGTAGTATTTTGTATTACCAACGTATTAAAGAATATTGAAGTTATGCTCATTATAATCCCAAATATTAGAGTAGAGAGGGAAGATAATGTAGTAGTTAAAGTACCGTTTATGACTAAGTGTAAAATGCAGTTAAATAGGTTACAGTCTTTATGCTACCATGCATTTGGGTTAGTATTATTCTTACCATTTGCTTGTACTAAGGATATAAGATACAACCTTATAGCGAATACGATATACTTCGATATAAATTGTACAAACTTTGCTATGGGCGCATGTAACAATAAGAAGCTGCCATTCGAGCATAAAGATTGGATTAACAAAGTGAAGAAAGGTGATATCTCAGCCTGTCACTTCTTCTAATATCAATCATTATAAAAATAAACCACTATACTATTAGTGGTTTATTTTTTTATATGGTATCCGTTCACATCTTGATAATAAGAAAATTACATATAGAAAGGTGGTTAATGTAATGCCTATTACATACGGATATCAACGTGATATTATGTTTAACAGGGTTAACGTTGTACCTAATTTTGATAAAATAGAAATCATCACAGTTATATTCTGCTCTCTTAGCATAGATAAAGATAGATTAAAAGAAAAGATATTAGAAGGGTCTTTAGAATTAGAATCAAGTGGTGATACTAATTATCTTGTATTGGATGGTAGTCTTACATTTGAGAGAAGTATTATAAATAATGATATACTTAAAGGTAGATCTACCATAGTAAAAGAGATAAGTGATAAAGTACTATTTAACGGTAATCTTACTTACGAAGCATCAGATTATATATCAGACTTATTAAATGGTAGTATAGATTATGAAACTAATCAGCTGAATGATGATAATACTGTTATTGTACAAGGTAGTACAGAAATAGAGGAAGAAGAGTTAGAGTTTAATGTATTAAACGGTATTGGCTATCATGATCTTGAGCAAGTATCATATATAATAATGAATGGTTTATTAGATCTTGAGAATAGTGAATATGAAGAAGATTTCCAAGGTCTTATGGATATAGTAAAAGTTCCTTACCATAATAATATTATATCCGCTAATATAGATTATGAGAAAGTACCTTTAGTAAAAGACCTTTTACTTGGTTATACTAGTACTAGATTTGCTTATACTTCAAAAGATATTAAATGTAAAGTAAAAGTTCCTATCACTATAGGAGTACATCAGTTATTAGGAACTATTAATGTAGTAGATTCTCTTAATTGGGAAATAGCTGGTAGAATAGCAGTATTTAACGCTTCCAATGTAAATACTGTATTAATACGTGGAGAATTTGAATTAGAGAAAGAAGATAATACTTTAGACCTCTTTAATGGTTATATAACTGATATCATTCCTAGAATGGATATTACATTTGACGGTACTGCTATATTACAATCCGTTTATACTCAGAGAGATATAATAGACGGTGTATTAGATGTAGTATTAGATAGCTCTACTACTATACCTTGTAGTATAGAAGTAGTACCAGAAGTTAAGAAATATGAAGGGGATATTTTATATGGGTATTCTTATACTGGAGATCCTAAGTATCATTCTTTCTATGGAACCGTAGAAGTATTGAATTACAATCCAGATGATGATCCTCCAAAGAGTTTAGTTCCTGTATCTCGTATAGTAGTAGCAGTATCTCCTACTTGGAGATATGAACCCAAAGTATTCCAAGATACTATGATTACTTTCCTTAATAGATACCATGGTAAACGTAAGTTTAATATAGTATATGGTGGTAATCCTAGATCTGATTATGATATAAGAAATTATGCTGCTGCTTATCATATACCAAAAGATCAATTAACTTGTTGCCCAATTATAGTAGACCCACATAATCCAGACAATACTAGACGTTCAGTATTGCATTTCTTAAATACTATGCTTACATTTAATCCTGATCAACCTAATTATATCTCTAGAGTATTCTTATTCTTGAATCAACCGATGTATTACATTACAGATCCATTAGCTCCTATAGCAGATTTCTGTAAGAAGAATAATATATCTTGTGTTGCTATATCTAGTGGTGGTGAATATCAAGAGATTACAGAATATGATAGACGGAGAGATCAAGCATTAAATGATTTAGCATATGATAGATTAATCACTAGATACAATGTACCATTACCAACTAGTGATGTAGATACAGTAAATGAGTTTAATCCTGATAGAATTACTTATTAAAAATAATAGTCTCTAGGGTATTATTACCCTAGAGACCTTAATTTGTGATTTAGCCTAATGAATAAAGATAATAAAGTAGTAATAGTGTTACTAGAATTATAGATTCCGTCGTTAATATTACCCTTACTACTTTGAGTATTTTGAATACAGACTCATAAGCTTTGGCAGTAACAACGTTATAATCTACCATTTCCGATAAAAATCGTTTAAATCTTTCCATAATAATACACTCCTTTTCTATTAAAATTATCATTATATTGTTTCTTAATATTTATTTTAGTTATATACTATAATCGTGAATATAAGATTCCCCGACACTTATCTTATATTCATAGTATTCCCTAATACACTTTTCAACACAACTACGATGGTTAATATGCCTACCCTTCTATCCCATCGAGGGTAGGCTAATTAATCATCAACCAAAATCAATTTAGTATTAATTTGAGAGGAGGGAGGGGTTAAACCCCGATGAATGTAATAAGAAAGTTATTTTTTACTAAACCACTGCTACGTATTGAGATCACTAGTACATTTAACGAATTACAAATTCCTTACAAATTACAACTCGAAAATTCTATTCTTGATGATGTGGTAAAGAATTTGAAGAAGTATCAGAATATCGAGATTGATGAAAGTAAGAATTATTTATTCGCTATTACAGATCCTGAACTTAATACAGTAGTAGTATTTGTCGATCAGTTTAAAAGAGCTGCTTATGATGCTGATCTCACTATTGGTATGATGGAATGGCTTATAAAAGCTAAACTAATTCATGAGAAACAGCATGTATTACAGTTCGAGTATTTAAAACTTAGAGGAGGTGTTCGAGCACTAAATAATTTATTTGATTGTGAGAAGTACTATGAATATGGTAAATCTCCAATAGAGCTAAATGCCACGTATGCAGAAAATAATATGCAAAATTATTATGATATGAGGTTTTTGGATTCTTATCTATATTAAGGAGGAAAATGATATGTTCGGGTTCGGTATGAAAGACAAGGATTATGATGTGGTTTGCAGAACTTCTCGATCTCCGAGAGAGGCGCTTGATAAGAGTTATAGTTTTGGATTTGTCGATGGTTTTGTTGCAGGCATTGTGTGTGTCGGCGGATATTTGTTATCCTGTGCATCTTCCAATAAGTCTAAGGGCCAATACGATAATAATCAGTATTGATTCTTAGATAAACCATGTAATAAAAGAAAGAGAATTTGATTTCTCTTTCTTTTTTATTTTTTATATTTAAATAAACAGTTTAGTAGTTAAATGTAAGGGCGAATGCCTAATTCTTCGTTTTATTTCTATTTTAAAGAAGGTGGAGAAGTAAAATGTCTATTTTGAAAAAAGTGACTTCCTTATTTTCATCATCTAATAAAAATAAGGAAACACCTAAAGACAACAAGAGCTATGAGAAAATAGCATCGGATTCTATCAAAGAAATCAAAATTTTCCCTATCTACGTTTCTCCTAATATTTACCTTGCACATCGTGGAGCACGAATCTGTATAGGTAAAGGTCCTTTAAACGATTCATTTACTGCTAGAATGAAACATGTTGAAAAGACTATTGGTAGAGGTCATGAATCTATCGAAGAACATACTAATGCTATTGGAATTATGCAGATTCCTGTTAGTGCTTTTAGTAAGAATCCTGATTTGATTTCAGATTACTTTGAATTCTCTACCAATCTCAAATATCTTAATACTGTATCTAATACTCAAAATGGGAATATTAATATTCTTATTGGTGGTTCAGCTAGAGCTTGGACACATTGTATTAGAGAAACTTCAGGAGACAATGTATTCTCTATCAAATTAATAAATTTGATGTGTATGATGTTTGAGAAAGCATTTATGAAACCACTTATAGATTTAGAGTTGGTTGATGAAGATAAATGCAATTATTTATATAACGCACAGATTAAAACTGTTAAAGCTGCTGTAACTCAGATTAGATCCAAATTAGAAAAGGATATTAATGATCCTGATAATATGGCAGTTGTAGCAGAAGAAGTAGTAGAACCTGAGGAATATGATAAAGAACGTTCTACTCTTGTATTTAAGACTCCTATTGGTAAGATTACAAATCTTATTAAAGATTATGGATTTGTAGAGAAAGATGCTATGAGAGTATCTACTATATCCTTCATATTCCATAATATCTCTAGATCTTGTGCTAATCAGCTTACTCGTCATAGAGTTGGTATTTCACAAGAATCTCAGCGTTATGTAACTCATGACTATAAGAAGGCTTATCACTTTATTGATCCTATAGAAATGAACTATGAGGAAAGATATAAAGGTGATGAGAAGTTCGAAGGAGTTATTAATAAACTTAAAGATATTAATCCCTTTAGAACTCATGCTTATCTTATTTCTAATGGGGTATATAAAGAAGATGCTAGAGCATGGTTGCCAATGAATGTAACTACTCAGCTTATGATGACTTTCACTTATGAGAACTTTGGTAAATTCTTATTATTAAGATTAGATAAAGCTGCTCAGAAAGAGATTCGTTTAGTAGCTGAAGAAGCTGCATCTTTTATAGTAGATAGTGAAGAAGAATTAGATAACTTTATTAAAGTATCTACACAGTATAGAAGTAAATACTTTGATACTATTCCAGTATTTAAAGATACAGAAGAGGATAGTGAAAATGTAGATGAATTGATATCTGAGACTGTCGAAGAGATTAAACCATTAAATATCAATTCTACTGAAGAAGCTAAAGAGCTTATTGAACGCTCTGAGCAATATAAAAAACTCGAAGATAAAGGAGAGTAATCTAAATGGATTTCCAGAATAATATCACTAAGCAGGTTAATCAGAAGAGTTTTCGTTCTTATTTTAAAGATTTCGATAAATTCGAAGATGGGTATAATGAATTGATTACTACCATTCCAGAATTTAAAGTATATGGTGGCGATATGGCTACAGTAGAATCTGTAGTTCGTAATATCTGTAAGATTACATCTGAAAATGTACCCTCTATCTCTAATCCTTCTTATCCGAATACTATTTCTATTAGTATTTCTGCTAAAGAAGTTGGTGTACTTACTGATGAATCTATAGCATTTGGTTGGAGAATTGCTTTCAATAAAGAACTCAATAAGCATGTATTCCGTTTCCGTGTAACATTCTTATCCAAGTCTATGAATCGTCGTATGCAGATTAAGACTATTATGGATCTTGGTTGGTCTTATCGCCAGAATGATATTAAGAATCAGAATTCTTTCTGGAATGGAGTTCAGCATAGTAATTATAGTAAGAAGTTTGTTAAGCAGAAGAAATTCGTTCCTCCTACTAACTCTGCTAAAGTTTTAAATGAAACTCCTGATGGTTTAGCTCCTTTAAAAGAAGATAAAGATACTAGACCTGCTACGGAAGAAGATCTTAATAAACTTAAAGAATCTGTAGAAGGTAAAGAAGAGTCTGTAATTACAGAAGAAGTTCACCATACTAATACCACTCCTAAATTTAGTATCAAGAAAGCTATGCTGCCTAACGTATTTATTGTTATGCATCGTGGTTTACAGCGTGTAGTAAATGTAAGTGATAATGAAGATCCTGAAGTAGAAATCGTTGAAGATGGATTTAATATTGAAAATATCCATTATGATACTACGAATCTTACCTGTGAAGCATTTGAGAGAGAAGAACCTGATAATATTCCGGTAAAAGAAAATAATGATGAGGAAATCATTATTCCTAACCAAGAGCATTATCGGTCTTCTATTCAGAGGGAACAAATGGAAGCAGAACGTAGAGGATTAATGAAGTCTGCTACTCCTTCTACTAATACTGGTCTTGGCCATGTAGCTCCGACTATTGTTAAGGTAGCAAATAACAATAGCAATGGTAGATAATTCCAAATAGAATGTATAGTGGTAGGGAATACCTACCACTATATTTTATATAAGGAGTGAGAGATAATTATGGTTACGGAGTCACAAATTCTAATTGATTATATACCAATCTTTCTTACGATTTTTGGTATAGTATTTTTCTTTTTATATTTAAAAACCAAAGCTGATAAAGAAGCCTTCGAATATAGCTATAACGTGGCAAGAGACGAAATAAATATCAGAGATATCAGAATTAGTGAATTAAGACGAGAAGTAACAAAGTGCCAAGAAGATTACTCAAAAGCTAAAGCTAAGATTAAGAAGCTTAATCGTAAATTAGAAAATATGAATGCTGAGCATATCATATCTTCTAGCACTACTGATAGTATAGACTCTTCTAATAAAACACAATACTCAAATTCTGATACTTATAATGGAGTATCTAGATATAAGATGAAGAAGTTTATCAATGACCATAGAACTTCTAAATTTGCATCTAGTATGCCTAGTAATTCAGAATTAGACTCTTTAGATATAATGAGTCTTTATATGTATTACACTCTTCTTGATAATGTATTGAGTGATGATAATAATAAAGATTCTTCTAATACTACTGATACTACAGATTATCCTATAAATGAAGAATCAGAAACTGAAACTACAAATTCAGAATCTGAACCTTCTATTATAGATAAAGCCGTAGATACTATAAATGATATCACTAGTCCAATAACTACACCAGTTATGGGAGTAGTAAATGAAGCATTTGAAACTAGAGATAAAATGATTGATACTACATTCGGTACATTAAATGAAATTAATAATGCTAAGAATGAAGCTATAATGAATGCTGCATCTCCAGTTATAGATAAAGCAGCAGAGATTAGAGATAGTGTAATAGATGGTGTAAGTAATACTGTAGAAAAGATTAAAGAAGAAGCGGTAGAATTAAATCATAGTGTAGATAATATAGAAGAAATAAGTAGCGATAGCGAATCTAAATCTACTTATGAAGACTATGAATCTAATAGTTCTTCATCATCTTCAGATTCATCAGACTATTCTTCTTCTAGTAGTAGCTCTGATAATGATGATTCTTACAGTAGTAGCAGTAGTAGTTCTTATTGGGATTCAGATAGTAGTAGTAGTGACTATAGCAGTTCTTCTAGCTCTTCTTCTTATGATAGTGATTCATCATGGAGTAGTTCTTCCTCTTGGGATAGTGGAAGTAGCTCTTTTGATAGTGGTTCTTCTGGTGGGGATTGGTAATACTATATATCTAAAACCCTAGAGGCTTAATTGCCTCTAGGGTCATATTTTTATCCCGAAGACATTTTATTAAGGTTCCTATAAGGCTATTATTTGTTTAATTTAGAAAGGAGGGAGTTTTGCAATTATGGCTGGTACAAATAGAAATACAAGTGAGCATAAAGGCGTTTCCGTTATTGAATGGACCAAACGAATTGGTAAATCCGTAGCGTTTGGTGCTTTTGAGGCTTTTACGGAGCAAATGCCTGTTATGACCAATATGGTTGCTAGTAATAAAGAAACTGCAAGAGAAATGTTTAAGAAGATTACGGATTTTAAATCCTCTTCTGATAAACTTAGCAAATTGCAGGATCAGTATGTTTTTAAACCTGCAAATCAGATGTTTAAGAATATAAAAGATAGCATCCGTACTGGTAATTTCTATAGCAAAGAAAGAGCTGCAGCAGCAGAAGAAGAAGCTATGGCTTCTATGATGGAAGCTATGCTTGGTGAAGATATCATGGCTGAAGCTAATGGTGAAGCTATGATGGAACCACTGGATGATAATCCTAATAGATTACGTGGTATTCCAGAAGTCACCAAAGGTGATATGGTAATAGCATCTGTAGCTGCCAGAGAAGTACGTACGAGCACTAATTGTATTGCAAAAACTCTTATATCCACAACGGAGGCTGGGATAAAAGCCTCCCGCACTATGTCAAATATCCAACTTCAGCAGCAACAAGCTCACACACAGGTCGTTCAGATGGGGTTTGGGCAAGTTACTAGAGGTATTAACTCTATTATAGAGTTTAATAATGAAGTCGTATTACAGCATGCGAAAAATTCCCAGATCTTTTATGAAAAGATGGTACAATTAACCACTGAAAATAATTCTATATTAAAAGAAATGATAGAGATGAAGAGAAATCTCTACAAGAATTCTATACAGGCTAATGATGATAAATCTAATGAAAAGAAAGTTATCGAAAATGGTATATTCAATCTTCGCGGTTACATGGATAATGTAATGAAGCAAGCTGAAGGCCCAATGCAGATGGTAACTATGTTTATACCAATGATGCAAACTATGATGCAGCAGATTGTTGCTAATCCATTACACTTTGCATCTAAACAGTTAATAGATACTATGCTTGGTCCTGCTTTCAAATTAGCTCTGAGAAAGTTTGATAAATCTGTAGAAGGTTTCTTATTTACAGGATTATCTAAACTAGCTGATTATGGAAGAAATACTAAATTCGGAAATAATACTATTTTGCCTGCATTGGCAAAGATGTTCGGATATAGAGAAGAAACTCCTAGATTAAAAACTTTAGATACTAGTAAATTTGTTAGAGGTGCAGCTACATGGCAAAACTCTGACCATATAGCATTAACTCATGTAATCCCTGAGTTATTGAGTAATATGGAAAGTTTATTAGGTGGTGCACCAAGATTCTTTGATTATAAGACTGGTAAATGGTCAGATAGACGTAATATATCTGGTGCACAAAAAGCATTAGATAAACAAGGTAGGGATATGGCATTAGGCGAGTTTGAGCATAAAATCAAAACTGCATTTGATACTGTATTCCAATTTAAAGATGCCAAAGATCTTAATAAGAATAGAAAAGATATTGCTGAAATGATGAAAGGATTATATGAATTCGGTAGATTTGATATAGAAGATATCAAGAAGAATTCTAATAATAAGTATGGTAAGAATCAGGCTTTCCTTCAGCAATTCTTAGAGATGGTTAATAATGGATATTTTGAACCATCTGATTTAATGGGTGTAGCTGCTAGTGTAGCTAGAACCAAATCTAATATAAATAAGAATCTTGGTACACAAGGTATAGAAAGTGGTGCAGATTTCTTAGCTGCTACTAATGCTACTGGATTATCTAATCCTGCTAATGGTATAGCATCTAAGTATCAATCTACTTTATTAGATTATCAGGATAAGATACTGAATACTTTGTATGATATTAGAGATAATACAGCAGGATTATTTGGTAGATTATTCGGTGGTAATAATAGAGGTGGGGGATCTGGCGGTGGTAGTAATAGACCCAGAAACAATCCTCCTAGTGGTGGTTCTTCTTCTAATGTAATCAATAACCATTATGGATCTAATCATTTTGCTAATACTTTAGTAGATGAGATTATCCATATTAATGATGGTAGTAGTTCGTATGATAAACAAGAAGCTGTATTAAATTCTCTCAATCCTAATGACCAGAAGAAATACATAAAGAATCTTAATATCATAATGAAAGCTGGATTCGATAGAAAAGGTATGGAAGACGTCGAGAAGGCTAAATCTGAAATAGTACAGATTATATCCAGTTATGAAGGATTAAGAGGATTAGTAGGTGAAGAAGGAGAATACTCTAATCCGCATTCTTGGTTATTTGGTGATGTAGAAACTAATCGTGGTAACCAGTATGGTCAGGATATGTACCAGAATACCAAGAGAAGAATG
>Ga0247608_10004677_pt1 | contig 15175 bp, 9 predicted proteins | sample 176DNAGHGlowgp2_FD_193490 | JGI IMG/M metagenome (GOLD analysis project Ga0247608, IMG submission 193490) | Sheep rumen microbial communities from Palmerston North, Manawatu-Wanganui, New Zealand - 1766 DNA GHGlow gp2 | ecosystem: Host-associated > Mammals > Digestive system > Stomach > Rumen ...
GTATCGGCGACCTGGCACGCAAGGGTGTGCCTGCTGCCCTGGTGATGGCCGTGACGCGCTCCATGTTCCGCAGTGCGTCGATGACCCACACCTCGCCCAAGCTCATCGTTGAGTCCATCAATCGCTCGGTATGTCAGAGCAACGACTCCTTCATGTTCGTCACCCTCTTCATGGGTGTGCTCGATCTGGCTACGGGTCGCCTGTCCTACACCAATGCCGGACACGAGCCTCCTGTGCTGGTGGGTGGTGCCCACACGCGTTTCCTGACCGTAGACAATAATATTCCGCTAGGCTTGGACTCGGATTGGTCGTATTCAGAGCAGAAGTCGCTCATTGACAAGGACTCGACCTTGTTCCTCTATACCGACGGCTATACGGAGGCTGAGACTGTCGGCCACGACCAGTTTGGCCGTGAGCGGATGTGCCAGGAAGCACTTACCCTGTCGAAACAGCGGCTCGATTCGCGCACCTTCGTCAAGACCATTCGCCAGGCAGAACGCCACTTTGTAGGCGGCATCCCACAGGGCGACGATATCTCGCTTCTGGCCATCAAGTACAGGGGCAGTCAGAACCATAAGGCCTATCGCCGAGGAATCGCGTTGGTCAACGATATTCAGGAGATGCCTGCACTGGCCATCTTCATTGGCAGCGTCTGCGAGGATATGCGTTTCGACGAACTCACCACGGCTGGCGTTAATCTGGCCATCGAGGAGGCCGTCGTCAACGTGATGAACTATGCCTATCCTGCCGGTATACGCTCCAACATCCTTCTGGAGGTGGTAGCCGAAGGCGATGAAGTCACCTTTATCCTCCGCGATAATGGTGTTCCTTTCGATCCCACCACAGCCCCAGAGGTGGATGTCTCCCTCCCTGCCGAGGAACGTTCCGTCGGAGGCCTTGGTATCCATCTGATGCGTCATTATATGGACGCCATCAGCTATGAGCGCGTCGACAATCAGAATGTGTTGACGATGAAAAAGAAACTGAATAATACTTTTAAACCGATATAATCATGGAAGCAACAATCAGAAAAGATGATGACAGCCGCGTAACTCTAATCCTTGACGGACGCCTTGACACCTCAGTGACACAGCAGACGCAAAAGGAAATAGAGCCGCTGTTCAACTACAAGCACTGTGAAATTGTGATTGACTGCAGCCGATTAGAATATATCTCCTCTAGCGGCCTGCGCATGATGATGGTCATTAACCAACGGTGTCGCGCCAATCATTGCGACATCTTCATCAAAGGTCTGCAGGAGAAAGTGCTCGACGTGTTCAACACCACTGGATTCGTCCACCTCTTCAAGTTCTGTTAGCCCCTGTCTGCTCGGTGGTGGTCACCAGATAGTTGGCTATCTCGCCATTCACATTGTAGAGCGGCTGGATATGGCATTCCACGAATTTGTCGATGCCGTATTCCGGATAGTACAGGTGGCGTGTGCAGCGCACGTCGTGGCGCTCTGTGGGCTTGAACACTTCCTTGAAAAGACTGTCTTCGATACCGCTTAGCATCTTCTTCATCGCTTCATTGTGATCGATGAGGATGCCTTTGTCATCATAGAACGACATGGCGACAAACGGGTCGTCAAGTATCGCGTTGTATTTATGCACGATGTTACGTGCCGCATGGTACAGTGCCACCTCCTGCGTCACGTCGTTTACGGCGTTGATGATGTATGCAAGCCTTCCGTTCTCGTCGGTCTCGGAGATGGAGTGCCCCTGGAAGTCCAGATAGCGAGGCGCCTCCTCAGTGCCGCTGTTCCAGCGCTTGTTAAGGTCGAAGTGGCGCTCGCGCCCCTCCTGCAGGTTTTTCGACTTCTTGACGAACTCCTCGCGCTGGTTAGGGTGTATCCGCAGGATGTATTCCTCGGGTGTCATCCCTTCTTCCGGCAGGATGTTGCCATACAGGTTGGTGATGTGTCTCTTGGCAATGTCATACACCATCACGTCATAGTTGCCCATGTGCAGCGCCTTCGACATCATGTCGTTGAGCTCCTTGGAGTTGCGGGTCATGATTCTCACGTGTCTCCGTGCCAGGAAGATGAGCAGATAGAGGATGGCTGCTAACAGCAGCACGCCTATGGCGATGTAGATCACCACCTTCGAGTAGTCGGGCTTTACGCGTTCAGGGTGCATCCAGCTGTTCTCTATCTCGGCAATCTCTCCGCTCTGTTTCAGACGAGAGTACTGGTCGTCGATCTGTTCGATCAGCTGGCGGTCTCTGCCGATGAAATGGATCTCGGCAATGGAGTCCTCGCTCACGCGGTTATAGCTCATCACATTATCTGAGATGAAGTAGTGATTCCCGGTAAACTGACGGTCATCAGCCATGATCAGGTCTGCAGAACTGCCGTCAAATGCGTCCTTGGGCTTGCTCCAGGCTCTCAGGATGAATCTGTAAGGCAGCCCCAGCTCGTCGAGCACGGCTTTCATCACATCGATATTGCTACCTGCCAGCTGCCTGTTGCCGTTCATAAACTCGTAGGGCGGATTCTGCTGGTTGCTGACGATTACCACAGGCCGTTGGCTGTTATATCTGTCCGAGAGGTTCTGTGCCGCCGCCGGCAGTATGGTGAACAGCAGGATCAGCATGGCGACGACTTTCCTGCAGAAGGTGAATACCGACAGCAGCTCGCCCTCGTCGTTGTACACGGTCTTCATCTTGCACTCCACCTTCCCTTGGTCTACGGCTTGCACGCCTTGGTAGCCGTCGGTCTTGTGCATGTCCGTGAAGTTGGTGTGCAGCATGGCGTTGATATGCACATGCCGATTGATCAGCTCGTCGCTCTCACATTGGAAGATCTCGCAGGCCTTGGGACTCGCATCCTGCACATAGCCGTCCTTGTCGAACTGCAGGATGGCTGCCTCCTGGCTGTAGAAGATCGACCAGTAGCGCAGCGTGCGGTTGTCTTCCAGCCGTTTCAGGCGCAGTTTCTCCGTCACGTCTTTCTTGGTGCCGATGATGATCGTGGGCTTGCCATGCTTGTCGCGTTCCAGCACGGAGAGCACGATGTGGAAGTTGCGCAGCTCGTGATCGCCGTCTTCCGAGTCCATGGCTCTCAGATCCAGCGTGATCTCCTTTTCCTCGTGGCCCTTGGCGTCCTTATGCTGGCTCACGAGCCTGTAGAGTGCATCTCTCAACAGACCGAAATCAGCCGGGAGGTAGCGGTCGGAAAACTCCGTCATGGTGTAGGTGTGCACTATCTGGCCGTTGTCGTTGTGCCAGGCAAAGTGCTGCTCTTTCACGTGGTATGTCCAGATGCGCACCTTACTTGTCTCGATGATGAGGGCCAGTCTGCGGTTCAGTTTCCTGTGGGCTCTTGTCACCTTGCGGTATTGCAGCCAGTAGCCAATGCCGTAGATGAGCGCCACAACCAGCAGCAGCGTGGCTATTCCCGTCAGTATCCATACCCAGCCAGGTGTCGGGCGTCCCTTGTAGTCAGGGTAGAACCACTTGTCCTGCAGTTCGGTGATCTCGCCGGTAGTGTAGAGCCCTGCGTAGGCTGCGTCAAGCCGATCCAGCAGGTGCTGGTCGTTGGCGATGAACTTATAGTCGCCGTGCGGCATGTTTACTGGCGTAAGCACCACGTTGTCGATGTTTTCATGCTGGATCAGCCATTTCAGCGAGAGCGTATTCCATACGATCTGTCCGTCCTGCTTCGTGCTGATCTCGTGGAGGGCTGCCTTCATGTCCTTGCTCACCACCACGTGGTCTTCCCATCCGTAGTCGAGCATCAGGTGATGGCACAGGCTCGAATCGTTCACGATCACCTTGATACCAGGCTTGCCCAGGTCGCGGAAAGACTTGATTTCCACGGGCTTACCCTTCGCGGTAGCCACGCTTTGGGTAAACAGCGTGATGGCATGGCGCCCGTAGCGGCCGTATTCGTCGTGGAAGCCTGCTGCCAGGCCCAGCGTCAGGTCTGCCTTCCCTTCCTTCAGGTCTCTGAAGGTTTCCGGCCGCGGTTTCAGTTTGATCACGTAGGGGATATTCAGTTCGCTCATCAGCCTGTCGACGAGCGCGATATTATAACCTTCGGGCTTACCCTCGGCGTTGAGAAAGGCATAGGGCCATAAGTCACAACAGTCCTCATACACAAGTGGGTCCTCTTCTGTATAGATCCGCTCGCTGTCAGTCTGGGCAGAGACGCTGAGACAATAAAATGTCAGTAAAAGGATATAGATCTTATGAGACATATTTCGTGCTTTTTTTGACAAGAATAGTGCAAAGGTAATCATTTTTACCAGAAAATGCAAGTATTATTCACTTTTTTTCGTATCTTTGCAACATGAAACAGAAAACATTACTCTTATTATCTATTACCTGCCTTCTGAGCCTGTCTGTGATGGCGGCTTCCAGTTATGAAAAGATGAAGCTCGAGTCTGAAATGCTGAAGCTTCTCAGTACGCCGGAAAGAGATCGTTTTTTCGAAGTAACCGAGCAGTTAAAGGCCCAAAGCCAGATCGAGGGCGACGAGCGCCTGTTCTACATCACTTGGGGAAATCAGGCCACTTATGAGGCTACCCATCAAGATTATAAGAAAGCCGACGAGATAGCCGGCGCAATAGCCGACTACGCCAAGGACCAGAACAGCCATTGGGGCAACTATGTCAGTCTGCACGTCAAAGCTGAGAATGCACTTCTGAAGCAGGATTATCCTGCCGCCGAGGAAGGCTACCTCAAGGCCGTTGAATTCTTCCATAAGTACTTTCCGGGCGAGAGTGCGGGAGCTGATCTGCAGGAACTGATGAAGATTGCCAACCACCGCAAGGATCAGAAAGCTGGGCTGAAGTATGCCCACCAGATTCTCGAAGAGCCCAATGTGGCACCCATCCATAAGGGCAGAGCCCTCTTCCGTCTCAGTCAGTTTGCCTTCAATAAGAATGATAAGGAACTCTACGACAGCATCTACAACGAACTGATGGCATTGAAGAAGTCGGATGGCATCAGCACCATAGAGCCTGTGGTCGAGGTGAACTACGAGATCCTCAAGGGCAACTACCAGGAAGCCTTGCGGCTGTGTCAGAAACTTTCGCCCGAGAAGTCTGCAGAGCGCATGGCCGTCATCTACCACCGCATGGGGGATAACGACAAGGCCTATGAGTATATGGCCAAGTTTAAGAAGATCAATGATTCTATCGTGCTCGTATCCCACGGCAACGTCGTGGCCAGTTGTTACGTTCAAATGAACAATGAGCGCATGAAGCTCGAGCAGAAACTGCTGGAGGAGGAGAACGACAAGTGGAAGCAACTGTTCTTCTATACCCTCGCCGGTGCCATTGTCATCGTCCTCGCCATCTTCCTCTGGCAGCACCGTCAGCGCATCAGGCGGCTGGAGCGGGAGAAAGTGCAACTCATCAAGGCCCGCAAGAAAGCTGAACATGCCTTTGACATGAAGAATGAGTTCATCAATAATATCACCAGCGAACTGCGTGAACCGCTCAACCCCATCCAGGGCTTCTCCGAGATCCTTGGTACCCAGGAATACGCTTTGCAGCCCGAAGAGCGCGAGCAGCTGGGCAAGATGATCAAGGACAGTTCGAAGACTATCACCAGGCTCATCGACGAGATGGCCGAGCTCTCACTCTACGAGAGCAAGAAGTCGCTCCCCATGAACTACACCATGTCGCCCAATATCGTCTGCCGTCACATGGTCGACACCATGCGGCCCTTATGTAAGGAGGGTGTGCGCATGTACTATGAGACAGAACTGCCCGACAATTACGAATTACCCACGAATTACGAAGCGATAAAGGCCTTGCTGAAACATCTTATCGACAATGCCGTGCGGTATACTGACAATGGCGTTATCACCGTGGGCTGTACCGAATACGGAGAGAACATTCGCGTCACCATCACCGATACCGGTAGAGGCATCTCGCCAGAGCGCAGGGAGCACGTGTTCGAAACCTTCCGCGAGATTGGTGACAATCACCAGCTGCAGGGCCTCGGCCTCACCATCTGTCAGGCTATCATAAAACTCCTGGGCGGCAAGATCTGGCTCGACGATGACTATACCAACGGTTCACGCTTCATCTTCGAAGTGCCCAAGCGGACCAAATAACCCGGCAATAGAATGGCTCGACTGGTTACGGTTACAGTTGTAACCATGTAACCTTTTGCTGGCATGTAACTATGAAAACAGTTTACAAAATAAGACTATGCCCTAAAGACGTTGAGTTTGCCGTAATGTAAGCACTGGTTTCATTACGACAAACCACCCTTTTAGTCCCTATAAACTCATAGTTTGCTACCGATAAACTTGGTGCCGTATAACTGGCTGTATATCAAACGGATACAAAATAGTGCCTTTAAATAGGTGATTTTGAAATTAATTTACAAAATTAACCTTTTGAATCGTAAAAGGTTACATGGTTACAACTGTAACCGTAACCGTTTGGCATCAAAAAGCCGTAATTATTTTGTTGTTTCTGATATTTTGCTTATCTTTGCGCAAAAATAGTCATCATGAAGATATTCGCTATTGGCATGAACTATGCCGCCCATAACCAAGAGCTCCACGGGACGCTGAAACGCCCTGAAGAGCCCGTGATATTTACCAAGGCCGATTCTGCCATTCTGAATCAGGGGAAACCGTTCTTTATTCCTGATCATCTGGGGCGCATCGACTATGAGACGGAGGTGGTGGTGCGCATCTGCCGTCTGGGGAAGAATATCCCCGTGCGCTTTGCCCACCGTTATTATGATGCCCTGACCATCGGTATCGACTTTACGGCCCGTGACCTGCAGAAGAAAGCCTCGGAGGCAGGGCAGCCTTGGACGATTTGCAAGGGCTTCGACGGCTCGGCGGCCATCGGCGAGTGGATACCGAAAGAGAAGCTGTTGACGGATCCGGAGGCTGCCTGCGGGGCATCGGGTATGCAGCGCCTGCACTTCCATCTCGACATCAACGGGAAGACTGTTCAGGAGGGCTGTACTGCGGATATGCTCTACAATGTAGACGAGATTATCGCCTACATCTCTCAGTTCTTTACCCTCAAGACAGGCGACATCCTCTATACCGGCACGCCTGCAGGAGTGGGCCCCGTACATATCAACGATCACTTAGAGGGTTGGCTTGAAGAACGCAAAGTTTTGGAGTTTAATTGTAAATGAAATATGTTTTAATGATCTTTATTATTTGAAGAAAATAAAATTATAAATAGTCTGTGAATTATTTAGTTATTACAAAGAAGTGGTTTGTATTAGGCATGATGTCCATGTCTTTAATTAGTGCTTGCAGTAGCGATAACGAGACTGTAGATCCGAAAGAAGATAATATTGGTAAGAAGCTGGAGGGGCAGTGGTTTGTGGCTGGAATCAAACAAGTTTCTCATTCAGGTGCCATTAATATGTATGCCCTACTAGAAAATTCATACAAAGATACTGACGGGTCTGTTACAACAGAAAGGCCACCTGCATTGAGGTTTACCAATGACGAGCAAGTCACGGTATCAGACAACCCTAAGGGGAATAACAACTTTGGAATGTATTTCCCTTGGTCGGATGGTTTATATAAATATGTTGCTAGTGAAACTGGTCAGGAAAAAAAGATATTAGTTGTTGACGGTATTCAGGGGAAGTTCTGGTTTGTAGAGAGTGAAGATGCCATCTATTTCCAAATTGACAATTATAATCTGTTTGAATCAGAAACCTTTATATTGAAGCGTGACACGGAGAGAAACAGGTATCCTTCTTTTTATAGTCGCGACGAACAGATTAACCTGATGGCATTTGACAGTCTGCCTGAGTGGCTAAGGACTGAGGCGGAAAAGAAAAGGAACTCTCTTATTGCTTATGGAAAGAAGAATGGAATGGTCTGTGAGTTGTACATACCAGATCCTCCTTATACTAACAATGAAAGGGTATATCGTTTTCTGTTGAATGGACAGACTTTATATGGATGGGCTCCAGGTTTCCCCGGGGACTATGTGTTTTTTACGGAGGATGGTAAAGGAGTTGACATAGAGGAGAGTGGGATGTTTTATAGGAATAATTATGATATATATTATAATTCTATTGAATGGGAACTTATCTATGTCTTTGAATCTATAAGATAATATACAATAAAACACCTAGCTTGTACGTTTATAATACAGTGAAACGTATAAAAAGGCTAGTAACCTGTATCGTACTTTTGTTTCTCTGTCAGCTAACAGAGGCGCAAGAGTTTATCAACCTGACTGCCCAGCAAGTCAGGATAGATAGTTTACTACCCATCTATACTTATCAGAAACAGTTGACGGGCAATTACGCTGATTCTGTTTATTCCGTCAGCATCGAATACCCCGAGTTCGAGTCTATGAACAAGGCAGAGGTCAGGCGCTATATGGCGGTCAGCGGTGAACCGTTGCCGACATTGCCCGTTGTCTCTCAGACGGTGGCAGTAGCCAGAAAGCAGGGCTTGTTAGAAGTGTCGTTCGTACCGTTGGTGTTCAGGGACGGGAAATACCAGAAGCTGGTGAGTTTTAAACTGAACATCCAGAGTCGTTCTGCCAACAAGGCTAAGACGAGGGCTGCCTCAGGAAAGCGTTATGCGGATCATTCCGTGCTGCAGTCGGGCAAATGGGTGAAGATCAGTATCCCCGACAACGGCTTCTATCAGCTGACAAATACGCTCATCAAGAAAGCTGGCTTCTCTGATCTGTCGAAGGTGAAGATCTACGGCTATGGTGGAGCCCTCCAACCCGAGCGTCTGACAGGTGATTATCTCGCAGAGACCGATGACCTGAAAGAGGTGCCGACGTGCACGGTGGGCAGCAAGCGTATCTTCTATGGTGTCGGCCCTGTAGTATGGGATTCGGCAGAGGCTACCGTACACACGCGCAATCCTTATTCTAATTACGGCTATTATTTCCTGACGGAGAACGACGACGAACCGCTCACCGTCGACAGCGAGACGCTGGCTGCCGCCTGTTATCCCGATGCCAGCGACTACCACATCCTTTACGAGGTAGACGACTATGCCTGGTATCACGGCGGCAGGAAACTCTTCGACAAGACGCTCTTTACGAAAGATTCACCGCAGACTTATAAGCTGCCAGCCGCAGGGACATCGGGCACGCTGAGCGTGGCACTCTCCTACGATGCCAGCTTCGAGGCAGAGGTGGCGGTGAACGACTCGGTGGTAGGAACCGTATCCAAGAAGGTATCGCTCGACAGCTATACCGAGGCGGAAGTGGCGGTGTGGGACTATAAGCTGGATGGCATCGTAAAGGAAGAGAATACCATCAAGATCACCCAGACATCGGGCGGCAACCTGCGCCTGGACTATCTCTCGCTCCAGATGGACACACCGCTGCCGATGCCTGACCTGCAGACGGCAACCCTCCCGGAACCGGAAATCGTCTATGGCATCATGAATCAGGACCACCATGCCGACGAGGCGGTGGACATGGTGATTATTATTCCTACCAACCAGCAGGTGCTGGCGCAGGCAGAGCGCATCAAGACCTGGCATGAGACCAACGACGGGCTGCGGGTGAGGATTGTGCCTGCCGACGAGCTGTATAATGAATTCTCCAGCGGTACGCCTGATGCTACGGCCTACCGCCGCTATATGAAGATGCTCTACGACCGGGCGGAGACGGAAGCCGACATGCCCAGCTACCTGTTGCTCTTCGGCGACGGTGCCTGGGATAACCGTATGCTGAGCGCAGACTGGAGTGGCTATGATCCTGACGACTTCCTGTTGTGCTTCGAGAGCGAGAACTCGTTCAGCCACGTGAACTGCTACGTGAGCGACGACTTCTTCTGTCTGCTCGACGATGAGGAGCAGATCCAGCAGCAGCGGAGTGGGGTGAGTGTCTATCTGGGTAAGCCCGATGTGGCCGTAGGCCGTTTCCCTGCCCGTAACGAACTGGAGGCGAAGGTGCTGGTAGACAAGACGCTGAACTATGCTGATAACGTGTATGCCGGTCCCTGGCAGAATGTGATCTGCGTGATGGGCGACGACGGCAACGGCAATTCGCACATGGCAACAGCCGACAGGGTGGCGAACATGGTGGAGAGCAATTTCTCGGGCTATACCGTGAATAAGATCTACTGGGATGCCTACCAGCGCGTATCCTCGGCAACGGGCTATTCCTATCCAGACGTGACGCAGCTGATCAAACAGCAGATGACCAACGGGGCGCTGATGATGAACTACAACGGACACGGTGCGCCTTATGCCTTCTCGCATGAGCTGGTGATGAAACTGGCCGACTTTGAGTCGTCGGTATCCAATTATCTGCCGCTGTGGCTGACGGCTTCGTGTGACATCATGCCCTTCGACGGCCAGGAAGAGAATATCGGCGAGGCCGTGATGTTCAACGAGAGGGGCGGGGGTGTGGCTTTCTTCGGCACCACACGAACGGTGTATGCCACCTATAACGAACAGATGAACCTGGCATTTACGAAATATGTGCTCACACCGGGCTACACCATCGGCGAGGCCGTGAGACAGGCGAAGTGCGACCTTGTGAGCGAAGGGCGCGATAACTCGCCCAACAAACTGCAATACACCCTCCTGGGCGATCCGGCGCTGAAGCTGGCATGCCCCACGGCAGAGGTGGTCGTAGACAGTATCAACGGCGAGGCTGTTACGAAGGAGATACAGCTCTCGGCAGGTTCGGTAGCCACCGTGCGGGGACATATCGTGAAGAACAGCTCGCAGGACGGCTCGTTTAACGGTGTGGTGACGGCCACCGTGCGCGATGCGGAGGAGACGATTACCTGCAAGTTGAATGACACGACGGGCGACGGTGCCGACGAGCCATTCGTCTACCAGGATCGCACAAAGACCATCTATCAGGGTTCCGACAGCATCAGAAACGGTGTATTCCGCTTTACCTTTGCCGTTCCCAAGGATATCAGTTATACGGACGGCAGCGGTCTGATGACGCTCTATGCGGTGAATAACGACAAGACGGAGACGGCTCACGGCGAGAACGGCAGCTTCGTGCTCAGTGGCAGCGAGATCGTCAAGAATGATTCCATCGGCCCTTCCATCTATTGCTATCTGAATTCCAAGTCGTTTGTCAATGGCGGCAACGTGAACACCACGCCGTATTTCGGGGCAGAGCTGTATGACGACAACGGCGTGAATGCCTCGGGCAGTTCCGTGGGGCATGACCTGGAACTGGTCATCGACGGGGAACTGTCGAAGACCTACAATCTGAACGACTACTTCAGCTTCGACTTTGGCGACTATCGCCGGGGAACGGTGGGATTCAGCATCCCTGAACTCAGCGTAGGCCCTCATAGACTGCTCTTCCGTGCCTGGGACGTGCTGAACAACTCGTCGACCTCGGAACTGACCTTCAATGTCGTGAAGGACGGCGGTGACGGCAACTTCAACGTCATCTGTACGAAGAACCCTGCCACGACCACTACCTCGTTTGTCATCAACCACGACCGCAGCAGCAGTGAGGTGGATGTGACCATCGATATCTTCGACATGTCGGGCCGTCAGCTGTGGAAGTGTGTGAAGACGGGTGTACCTACGGATGGTGTCGTCGTTCTGGACTGGGATCTGCGTATCGGCGGCGGCAGCAGACTGCGTACAGGTGTCTATATTTATCGTATCCAACTCAATGGCAATGGAGGCACAAGTGGCTCTTATGCCAATAAATTGATCATATTAGGCAATAATTAAGCGTTGAGAACGTTATTAGAGAAGATGAGAATAGTAAAAACAATGATTTTGGCGCTTCTGCTCCTGCCGCTGCAGGCGGTTCGTGCAGAGGATGATAAGACCCAGATGTTTAATCCGGTGGAGCATGCCGTAATCTCTCAGACCATCGCGCCCGATGCCCGTGGTGCCAGTATGGGTGACGTGGGTGCGGCTACGGATCCGGATGTAAACTCGCAGTATTGGAACCCCGCAAAGTATCCCTTCTGTATCAGCCGCTCAGGTATCTCGCTGAACTATACCCCCTGGCTGCGACAGTTGGTGAACGATATCGATCTGGCCTACGTGGCAGGCTACTATCGTATCGGCGATTACTCGGCCGTGTCAGGCTCGTTGCGCTATTTCTCCTTGGGTGAAGTCTTTGCCGACGACGGCATGTCTGTGAAGCCCTATGAGATGTCTGTCGACGTGGCTTACTCGCTGATGCTCAGTGAGAAGTTCTCTCTGGGTGCTGCCATCCGCTGGATACACAGCGACCTGCGCTACGACTACAGTGAGGACTCGAAGCCCGCCTCGGCCTTTGCCGCTGACCTGGCGATGTACTATAACAACTATATCATGCTGGGCAGTCGTGAGTGTCAGCTTGGCTTTGGTGTGAATATGTCGAACATCGGTAGTAAGATCAGCTTCTATGGCGACGACGAGAGCCAGTTCCTGCCGGCAAACCTGCGTCTGGGCGCCTCGCTATTGGTGCCGGTGGATGAGTACAACCGTTTTGCATTCTCTGCTGACTTGAATAAGCTGATGGTGCCCACGGTGCCCAAGCAGGAGGAGGGTGAGTCGAACAGCGACTATCAGGACCGAGTGCGCCGTGAGTATAGTGACGTTAGTGCCATCAGCGGTATGTTCAAGAGCTTTGGCGATGCCCCTGGCGGCTTCAAGGAGGAGCTGGAGGAAATACAGTGGAGTGTTGGTGCCGAGTATGTGTACCACGATAAGTTCTCGCTCCGTGCGGGCTATCACCATCAGAGTGAGTCAAAGGGTAACCTGAAGTATTTTACCGTCGGTGGCGGTTTCCGCATGAGTGTGTTCTCGCTTGATGTGGGCTATGTGATCTCTACAGCCCGCAGCAACCCCCTCGACCAGACATTGCGTTTTTCACTTGCCTTCGATATGGATGGCATCAAGGATTTGTTCAGAAGATAGATTGAAGATATGAAGATACGTGTAGGTATGGGCTATGATGTCCATCAGTTAGTGGAAGGCCGCGACCTGTGGATGGGCGGCATCAAGATCGAACATAGTAAGGGCCTGCTGGGTCATAGTGATGCCGATGTGCTGTTGCACGCCATCTGCGATGCCTTGCTGGGTGCTGCCAATATGCGCGACATCGGCTATCATTTCCCCGATACAGCTGCCTTTACTGACGGCATGGACAGTAAGGTGATCTTGAAGAAGACCATCGAGCTGATTGCCACCAAAGGCTATCATCTGGTGAATATCGATGCCACCATCTGTGCCGAGCGTCCGAAGATGAATCCCCATATTCCTGAGATGAAAGCCTGTATGGCACAGATCTGCGGCTGTGATGAAGACGATATCTCCATCAAGGCCACAACCACTGAGAAACTCGGCTTCACAGGTCGTGAAGAGGGTATCTCTGCCTATGCCGTCTGTCTTATCGCCACGGATAATAAGTAAGACCGATCGTCAGCGCGCGGTTCTTATACGACTGCATCAGAAGTAGGGTAGTAGTCTCTGGCTGCCCTGCTATGTCGTGGAAATCGGCAAACACATTGCAGCGCCTTCCTAAGTCCTTGTTCATTTTTATTGAAGCGTAGAGATGGGCATGCTGCTCAAGGATATCCTTCTTGCTGTTGAAAAGTAAGACGGACGATAGTCTGAAGCCGTTGCCCAACAGCAGGGTGGGGGCGAACTTCAGGGTGAAGAAGGTGTCGTTGCTGGAATCGTCGAGTTTGATGTGCTGGTGGTACACATTGGCACCTCCCGTCAGTCTGAATGAACCTTTGTTCCAGGTGACAGAAGCCCCCAAGCCCGTGAGTGACTGATTGGGTGTGGGCAGATCTGTCAACAGCGTGTGTGTCGCACTGCCCGTCACCACCATTCGCTCCGTCTGATAGGTATAGCGCAACTCTGACCGCCAGGCGTAATTTGTCTTGTAGTCGGTATTGTACTGGGTGTGATCCTCTATCAAATAGTCGATGAAAGCACTGACTACCGGGTTGAAGAATGAGCGGTTGAAGATGCCTTGTATGGCATGATGTCCTTTATGATACCCCACACTGGCAATCAGGGCGTGATCGTTGCGGTTGTGCGACCACAGGCTTTCCTCTCCCTTGTCGTAAGGCTTATTCCAGAAGGTGTTGTGTCTGAAACGGTCGCCAAGAGTGATGATCCAAGGGCCTTTCTTGTAGTTCAACTGTACATACAAGTCGTTGTATAGGTATTGTTCGCGGTTAATGCCCCGATACCAGCCGTTTGTATATCCGCCCTCATAGCCTGCGGTTATCGTGAGTGCCTGTTTCAGGAGGGGAAAGCTGCACTCCGCAATCCACCAAGGCGTGGCCATACGTTCTTTAACACTTTCCAGGTTATTGTTCGAATAGTTCATGCCAGCCTCGAAATAGAGGCCAGCCCCCTGTTCGTTGAGGTCGCGCTCATAGGTGGCCACAATCTCGCCCCAGCGTTGTCTTGAGGGCAAAATCTCGATATTGTCAAGATTGTACAGCCGATCCTTCTGTTCGCCATAGCCTTGTGAGAGCTTAAACTTCACCACATCGTCGTCCGTAGCTTGCCAGTCTACGAATAGCATCGCATTCTCCACACCGTTGCGGGAAGTGACGGTAGTACCTGACAGTGATTCAGCCTTACCATACTGCAATTTAGTCTGTGCGAATCCGCGGACGGTGACCTTATCCCCCGTACTGGCGATATCGGCATAAAGCTTACCATTTCCGTAAGTGCTGCCGTTAAGGGCTAGTTTGCCTGCCACGCCTTTACTGCCTTCCTTGAACTGGAGGTCGATGCTGCCGGTGGTACCGTCCATTGCATTGTCCACTGAACCGTAGGTGCACACGATAACCTGGCTGAGCTCACAGGCCTTGATGTTTTCCAACAAGGGCTCATAGTCGATACTCAGCATGATGTCATCGACAGACAAGAGATATTCGGCCGTGATGCTTTTGCCATCGTTGGACATCAGTTCCGGGCACATGTGCAGCACGTCCATCAGCGTCATCTCGCTGTCGGGATTCAACAATTCTACATGGATAATGTATTTGTTGCCCTCATGTTCTATAATCTCTTCCTGAGCCCTCGTCGTGAAGGTGCTGCAGGCAAGCAAGATAGTCAGAACCATCGTTAAGAGTCTTTCTTTCTTCATTTGTTGCTATTATTTGGGTGCAAAGATAATCATTTTTTCTCAATAAAAAGAAAGATGCCGGGACTCTCGCGAGCCTCGGCATCAAAAAAAGCCTATGTTTAACTAAAAATCCTTTTCTCTAAAAGAAATTTTCAGCTCACAAGAGTTAAAAATTT
>Ga0247608_10004678_pt1 | contig 15173 bp, 15 predicted proteins | sample 176DNAGHGlowgp2_FD_193490 | JGI IMG/M metagenome (GOLD analysis project Ga0247608, IMG submission 193490) | Sheep rumen microbial communities from Palmerston North, Manawatu-Wanganui, New Zealand - 1766 DNA GHGlow gp2 | ecosystem: Host-associated > Mammals > Digestive system > Stomach > Rumen ...
ACTGTTAATTCGCTTTGATATCACAGTATCATAGACTGATTCTGCTATACCATCAGCATAATTATCAATGTAATCATCGTAAAGTTTTTCTTCCATTTGTTTACCTCCACAAAACTCTATTAAAAATACACTTTGATTTAATATTTGAAGTCGATATCTTCATCTTCTACGGTAGATGCAATCTTTTCGCATATTGATTTAACAGTAAAGCAAATCGAATCCAAATATCTGTCCTGAATAAATAGGGTTGCTTCTCTATAGCGTTCTTTTTTAATTAACTCAGTCAAAATATTTGATTCTTCTTGAGATAAACGTAATCCGGAACCAAAGAATCTAGCTGATACCCAGGCGAATGCTTTTTTCCAGTGTTTCTTCTTAATCCTCTTATTCATATTACTTCTTACCTTTCTTCTTTGACTTCTTATCAGCCATCTTATTTACGAGCATCTCTTCAAGAGTGTTTTCAAACCATCCAAGATTCTCGAGTGTTTCTTCAATAGAATCGCCGACTTTTGATGCTCTATCTAAAACATAGAGAGAATCTATAATGAAGTACAGATGTGTATATTCGTGAATATTAGAAATATCTGTATCAGAATATATCAGATAGATAAGAACACAGAGAGTCTTGGCTGTGTCTTCATTTGTAAATACACCACTACGCATAAGAGCGTTATATACGGCATCAAGAGTCTTAATGCTAGGCATCTCAATTTCTTCGCCCTGAGCATTCTTGATTGGTGTTACATTCATACAGAACTTCATAGAGAAGTCAAAAGCATACTGCTCGTAATGCTTAATTTCCTTATATGCTCTATTAAGCAAAGATGGTCTTGCTTCAATAGCTTCTTTAAGTTTCTTCAGATTATACGCATCTTTATAAGAAGCAGTAAGCTTCTCATAATATACTGCAGTCTCTTCATCTCCATCAGCTCTGAGTTTATCCGCAATCTCCTGATACTTAGTGGTCATTGTTTCTCTCATTACGTCATTATATGCTGAAACAAGAGTCTTTCCATTCTTAAGATCAGAGTTTACTGTAGACATCTCTCGATTGTATTCGGAAATAAGAGAATCGAAAGCCGTATTTCCTACAATATCCTGAATGAGTTCCTTTGCAAGGAAGTTACAGAATGTAGGATTAGCAGTGAATGCTGCGGCTTCATCTATCTGACCCATCTGCTTTAAAATGTGTTTCTTAAATGTAGGTGGAAGTTCAGCAAATATATTGTTTATCTTTTCTTTGCTTCTTACTCTCTTAATGAGATCCATGAATACATGAACTTCTGAAACAGGAACTTCGCCGACTTCGAGTATTTCTCCGATAGATTTTGATACTCCAGAGAAAGAAACTTCTTCTTTCATAATTTCAGAGTTGAATTCAAGATCTTTCTCGGTTAATTTAGCAGTATCGAAAGTTTCGTCTTTAATTTCTTCTGACATAATTATTCTCCTTTTGAATTAAGATATTCTGCTAGTGTTGTCTGGTGCAACAGCTGGTCCTGATGTATCTTAGACTTCATACTAGATATGAGAATTGGACTAAACATGTAGTTCGTAAGTTTCGGAAAAACAAAAGTGTGCAGGAAATTATCCTGCTCTTCTATGTACTGTCCAAACTCATTAGCGAAAGATGGGATACATCCGATAAAATCATGAATAGTTAAATCCATTCCTTGGATAACCGATATGACCGCATTGATATTGTTCAAGATATCAGCTACCTTTGGATTCTTGTATTCTTGAATAGGCTTACCGTCACTTCTCTTCTTGATATTACCAAGAGCATTATAAAGTGAATCGATATTAGCTTCTATCACATTAGAGAAGAACCAGATAATATTATCGTTGATATCGCATATAAAGAACTGATACAGTCCATATGCGAGTCTCACTAGATCTGGTCCGATGTCTTCCGGGAATGTAACTATCAAATTGAAATTCTTAGCTATACACTGAATAATATTAGTGTACATCTCATTTCTAACGGTTGTAAGATTCTCGAGATCATAAGGGTAGTTATCCTTAAGATAACTGTACTCTTCTTCTATAGCTGAAACTATATTCTGAATCTTTCTGGATGGATCCATAGGATTGGTATTAAATATTCCAATCTCCTGGTTCATAATACTAAGAACGTACTCGGAGGAGAAATGGCGTAAAATCTCCGACATAGCGGATTGATTTTCTGCTTTTGCTATATCTCCGTACTGTGTCATATCTTGCATTTGTAAAACCCTCCTTAAAAATGCCAATAATTACTAACAAGTTCAATATGTGTTAAAATTGTATATTATCAAAATGAATAAGAATATTCACCCATAAACTTAGAAAGGAACGTGGTTATATGACTAATAAGTTAGAATTTTTAAAAGGAGTTTTTGGCGATTATCAACCGAAGTATGATATTATCAAAAGCATAAAGTTAATAAGCGTCGAAGACGACGATGGCTATCGAGCGGTATATTTAAATATCGAAAATGATAGCCCTGTATTAACTCTGATTCTAAAGAAACAAAAAACTGATAAAGAAAAAGAGGTCCACTCGTTTCCATCATATATCGATAATGGTATGATCTGGCTACGAGTGCAGACAGAAACAGATTTTGACGATATGGATGATTTTAAAGCATACATGTTGTTGAAAGAATTTGAACCGGATTTATTATTAGCTCCGGAATTATTAGAGATGATAAATAAGTTTGGCTTCAAGTACATTCCTCGATCAGCAACAGAACCTGGAGGGGAACCTAGTATATCACTGGCATCTCTAAGAAAAGCATTAAAAATGCCGGAAAACACAGTATTATCAGAAGAGAATCTCATAGATTACTCTGTTCTTAAAGATTACTTATCAGACAAAAGTCCAGCGAGACATAAACTCGCAAAGAAAAGCAAGGTGGCAGTTTTTAATAAATACTGCTTCTATGGTTTTGGCAAAGCAAAACCATGCGTGAATATTATACATTCACCACTGCATCCATTACAGTTTGAAACAGACGAGAAAGAGAATGAAGTTATGTATGGAAATCTTTACTATAAGTGCAATGGAAAGAAACCATACTTTTTATTAAAGTGTAAAGAGGACTCCGAAGATGTTTTGGTTAAGTATAAAGGTGAACCGAACATCGAACACGGAATGTTGATATCCACAGGTGTGGATTTCAAAAACCGGCCGTATGCTTTCGTGATTAAAGATTCACGATCGTACGCTGAAGAATAAATTCAGGGGAGTCCTAGACTCCCCTGATTTTTTAGTAAAGATTACGTCTTTCTTTATCGTATTGTCTTTTTTCTTCTGCAATCTGATCTTCTGTCTTGTAGAAGTTTAAGAATACATCATCAGGAATATTCTGAATCTCACCATAGTTATACTTAAGGTCAGTTTCAGTGCTGTGATATGTTTCCATATAAGCTTTACGTCCTAATTTAGTATTGAGAAGTCGTTTTAAAGCTTCTTCATCTTTTCTTCTTTCTTCTGCAAAGTAATCATTATACAGCTTAGACTTATCTGTAGCAAGATACTGCATCTGCTGTTTAATGAGATCGTTTTCAAGATTTGCTAATTTCTCTACAATGTAGTCTTTATGCTCATCAAGTTCTGGATCAAACATCTCATCGTCGCAAGAATCAATAGTCTTGAATCTTGCTAAATCGATATTCCAGTTCTCCTTGATATTCTTACCATAGTAAAGAGGATACAATGCGAGCATATATCCAAATATAGTATCATCATGAGTATTTGTAGAGTGGTCAATCTTGTCTCCCTTACGCTCTAATCCTTCAAGTTCTTTAAGGATAAGCTTAGAAGAAATAAGATGTGGGAAATTCTGTACTCTGTTCATAAGGAGATCCATGATATCCAAACGAACTTCCTGAGTATTGTAAAGACCGAATTGTTTTACACGCTGTTTTGTTCTTGTAATATGTCCAGCACCATCATTACGTTCATCAATAACTTTGTCTTTGATTTCAAAGTACAGATTACGTTTGATTGGCGACTGTACAAGTCTAGACAACAAGCCATGTCCTACACCATTTCGTTCTACCGTTACCACAGTATTATTCAATGGCAAGTACGACGTTACAACTTCGATGATAACTCTAGCGAATTCCATAATAGAAATGTAGTTGCAGTTGAATTCCATTACGAGTTCACTTGTTCTAGCATCTACTACAACCATTGTAGAAGAGTCTGATTGTGAACCAGCAGAAACGTCACAGCCAACTGCAAATTGACTACTATGTAATTGCATAAGATTATCGTATGTCTTATAGATATTGAGCTTATATTTGCCAAATACAAGAATTGTAGATACTGGATCTCTAACGAATCTTCCGACTGTTTCGAGTTCATCTTTAGAGAATGGACAGTTCTTAGAAGTAGCTTCCCAGTTAAGAAGAACTTCTCTACGGATGGCATCATAATCGAAGCCCATGTCCTTACAGAGGTTCTTAAACCAGTCTTCTGATTTACCAAGTTGTCTATAGTTGTATCTGATTTTAACGAATGAAGACTTCTGATTAGCATTAAGAATATCAAACAGCTGATTCAATGTGAGGTCATACCATGACTCATCGAATTCTGTCATATCCTGAACTAATCTGTAGAAGTATTCTGCATCTGGATTTGTAAGTGAACCAGGTGTACTTGTATATATAATGCCATGAGGAGCACCATTCTTCTTACACTGATCCATTGACGTTCTTAATGCAGGCATACCATTGGTGATAATAGAAGCCAAGTATGGAATAAATCCAGCCTCGTCTATCCATAATCCTGATAATGATTTACCTCTTAATAGATTCGAAGCTTTACCCTCAGATGTAGCCGAAGGCAAACACTTTATTCGGTTCTTATTAATAGGATTCGTAATGTACTCTACAGTATTAGGAGTCTTAAGAGGCTTGCCATCTAATCCATATACAGTTTCGAATCTAAGATATGATGGTAATGCTTCTCTCTGGTCTTTAAGACGCTGTAAGTTTTCCTTTGTGGTTTCCATTTTCTTATTCAGGAATACTATATTACTAGACTGAGTTCTGAAATTATATAGCCATAAATAGAATGCGGCAATACCCTGAGTCTTTCCACACTGTCGAGGGATCTCTTCATATATATTGATATTGAACTGCAATAGATATAGTACGGCCATATTCGCTCTATCTAATTGGAACGAAGATGGCGGTCCACCTGATTGAGGAATTCTAGATACTTCTCGTATGAAGTACCATAGATTTCTTCTTATTTCAATCAATATCTTTTGTTTATATAATGGAGAGAGATTAGGGTCATATGGATCTACTCCTACTAAGTCCGTATCAAATAGTATAAGCATGAATGCGTTGTTTTTATATCCCTTACTCTTTAAATAATAGTGCATAGTAAGGAATGATTGATTTTTGGTTTTAAAATCATAGATATATGACACCGGAGCTGGAGCTTGCTGTTGAGGAGCAACTCTTGTTGGCATCGGAGCCATTATTGTACCAGTAGGCATTACGGTCACCTCCTTATTATTTTGTTGAAATTACCCAAACATTCCAATATATAAAGGAGGATACTATATGGGTATACTGTATACAAATGACTTTCCTTTCCTAGAATATAAAATAGGAAGTTCAGAGTCGATGAATTTAACAGCAATCACTCTCTCATTCTCTAACCATACGGTTATAATTAAATTAAGCAAAACCGACCAAGATCTGGAAATCCAGAGATTACTAGCAGTCACTTTAAATGGCTGCGGGGAAGATAAATCATTCAACAACTATATTCACACGCTAATAAAACAATTCGTTATATATTATAAGGACGATGTAGTATCTATTATGATCGATAGTGTAAATGTACAACCAGACCAACTAATAGATAATATGTCGTGCTCTTTATGAGCACTAAGAATTTATTTCGGGAGGAATATAAAATGGATTTTAACGGTAACAAGGACAATGGACAGCAGAAAGAAGCTTTCAGACCTACGGTCTACAGCAGTGTTTCTTTACAGAATCCAACAGGTAAAGTAGAAAAATCAAGACTCGGAATCTCCTATTGGAAGGGACTCATGAAACTTTCATTCGCAATTCCGAAGGCAAATGATAATAACTCAGAGTTCACATCTTGGGATATGGACAATGCACAGATTGCTTATCTTACACCTCATAAGGCTTTAATTCTTGCCAAAGGTATCGAGAGAGTAATTGACGGCACCGATAAGAACTACGGTGTTACAACAAAGAATGGAATTCTCTTCGTTGGTAAGGGTGATGAAATCGGTATCAGCAAAGATGAATACGTGCTTATTATTCAGGATGTAGACAGCAACGGAGTTGTAACTGCATCATCAGCATATGAATTCAATACAGACTTCCACTTCGGAATTCACAACTATGATTCAAAGAAGATGAGTTTCGATAAGGAAGTAGCAACTAGTATTTTCGAACTCAATATGTTTAAGGATAACCTCATAGCATTCGCTAACGCTACAAACAATGCAATGGCTGCAGCAGTTTGTGATGCATGGCAGATGGCTTGCGGAAACTTTATTACAAAGAAGCTTGATGCTATTTCAGATAAACTTGGAATTGAAAGACCAAGGTATGGTAATTCAAATAGCTCATTCTTCAATTCAGGAAATTCTTCTAGCTCAGGTTCAAAGATGAATACAGGTTCAACAGAACCAGTAGAAGATCTTGAATCAATGCTTAACGATCTCGACATCTAATATTTCGGGGAGTCTTCGGACTCCCTGATCTTATTTTGTGAGGAGGAAATTTATGATGAGACCAGATGTTCCAGTGGAACAACGAACAGAAATGATAGTAGAAATCATTAATACAGCCATGTGTGAATTTGAAAAAGAATATCCCGACTTTGTTGCGGAGATAAATTCGGATCCTGACTTTGAATATTCATATAAGATGCAGTTATTCGGTTCTTATATGGATAGCACTCTAAACGATGTCGTCGATAACCTAGATGCCAAATACGGAATTACTTACGATTGGGGTTTTGATGAGATTATTGTTTATTTAGATATCACAGTATTAGAAAAAGTTTACGAAGAACTTAAGCGTTTCATTCGTAAAGCAAAAGCTGAAATGAAACATTTCGAAGTGCTATCGTATAACCATACAGTTAGTAAATTGGCTGCACAGTTAAATGAATTCGGATACTTTGATGACTTTATTATACAAGACAAATATGGTAATAGAAGACTATGATTAGAACAGAGAAATAATTAATTTTAAGGAGGACTATGTAATGGTAATACACGCACACTTTGAAAAAGTTTCAGAAGAACAGTATATCAACGACAGACTCAATACTATTGTATTTCAGTCTTGCAGAGAATATCTTATAAATCATGGTATCTTTATAGATGAAATCGTGCCTGGATACGCATCTATACAGGATAAGGAAGATAAGCTCAACCTTATAAAGAATCAGCCAGATTCAAATCTTAGAGCACAGCTTATTCGGCTCTTTGTAAATGAATATAGAACTAACGTTAAGGTTCCTAAGAGAGAAAATATGTTCTGTTTAGGATACGACTTTGTTATACCTTTCGATCTTGAATGCTTAATCCAGCCTCTCACACCAATGAATATTCCTACTGGTATTAGATGTGTATATGATCTTAATGCATTCACCGCAGAAAACTTCTCTGGATTATTTGCATTCGACAGAAGCTCTACTGGTATCAAGAAGAACCTTGTGCTTTCTAATGGTACAGGTGTAATCGAACCTGACTATTTTGCTGGAAATAACGAAGGCGAGATATTCGTATCATTAACACCGAACAACAATAAGAATGGCACATCGCTTCGAGTAAATTATAAAGCAGGGGATAGATTTGCTCAGGGCGTATTCTTACCTGTAGGTATGCTTGAATCAGAAGTACAGGATTTTGAACTGAGAACTCCAGCTGATAATGAGGGACTCAGAACAGGCGGTATCGGTTCTACTGGCAGATAATTAAAAAGGGTTATGGTTAATAGAAGTTGGCATGGAGTTAATTCCATGTCAATTTCTATTTTTTGGTTGTATATTATTAAGATGTAGCGCCAAAAGACGCTATACGCATACTTTGCGGAAATTTTGCTAAGGAGGTATTCTAAAATGAATACACGTTTCAAGAAACTTATAACAAGTACAGTTATCGCAGGTCTCGGAATACCTGGCATGACACATCAGGCTATTATGAATAGCTCTGATTACGGAATCGAAGAGTACTGCTCCACCTCTCCGATTATAATCGATTTACAGGAGCTCGGTATAGATGAACGCATCGCATCTGTATCGTTTAAGAGTGATGCGGACACAGAGCACTTAGAAACTGAGTACTTTGTACAGGGGGTAATTTATTACCCTTGTGACGGACTCTATGAGTACCGAATCTTCAATGATGAGGTCACAGAAGAGTCCGAAGACTACGATTCTGTGGTCGGAAAAACATCCACAGTGTCAAAGTTCTACATAGGCGAAGAGCAACCGCTCGACGTCGATGCTGGTACAGAGATGACGATCGAATTAACCTGGGTAACACCAGAAAAGATTGTTCTCAGTGACCTGACTCTAATCGGTGTTAGTGGCCAAGAATATACGGTAAAAGAAGGTGACTTCTACGTCGCATTTGCTGAAGTTCTTGACACTAATCTTGTTGAAAGCGATGATGAGCTGGCAGCAAGATGCTTAGCTTTCAATAGATACTTTGAGGTCGGACCAGATGGTGCGGCAAACACCATAAATGAGGATGACTTCGGAGCGGTGTCGATTGGATTGATACAAATGAGGGGTGTTAATGCGCAGGCACTCCTTCAGGCGATAAGGTCAACAAATAAGAAGGAATTTGATCGCATAGCTAATAAATGGTCTAGCGAAATAATTCCGCTTATAGAAGTGAACGACTATACCTGGGAGGAAGTTACAGCGTACCAGGGAACACCCCTCCACGCATTCCTGGAAGAAGTGTTAATCCAGGATTGGGCTATCGACGCCCAGATCAAGTATCTACTCAATCATGAAAAGAACGTGATTGCTGATGCAAGGGAAAATGGTATAACTGACCATAGATCGATTCTGCTGTATGCAAGAGCAGTAAACTATGGTCCATATACCGGATCATCCGAGAGACTCAGAGAACTCGGAAACAATGGTGAATGCACATTTGAAAATGCGTGCTACACTATTGAATACAACCGCTGTGATGAAGCCATCAATTTAGTCAATAGTCAGAACTTCGATATCGTCACAGTAGAAAACAGTAAATAAATGGGGGAATTACCATGAAAAGATCATATAGCATTTTACCAAAGTCATACACTCGCTGGATTGTGAATGCAATCCGTGCCATCTGCAAGGAAGTAAGCGGCGAATACGAGACTCTGTTTCTCGTTGTCGCATTCTTAATTGTTACTCTTCCTATTACGGGAATGATGGCTTTACTTACCGGCATCGCTAAATTCATAGTTGATGCCGAAGAAAGGAAGCGTGCAAATGGTGGAAAGCTTCCGCTTGATTATAAGGCTTGTGCTGTTACACTCTCCTTTGCCTTCTTCGGACTCATATTCTTACTAGTGGATATGAGCAAAGGAGGCAGTGTATCAGCGGCAATTCAGTCTAAGCTGGAAATCTTCGATGGTTGCACTATTAATCCATTTTCGGCGACGGATAAAGTTGTTTATCCGAGAACGGTTAAAGCAGCCATAGCTGATGAATTCATTCGTATTATCAAACAGTAACAACCTATATGTAAAATATAGGGGGATGATAATATGGGAGAATTATTGAAGGAATGTCCTGAAGCAAAATTCGAACCTGAATATTGCGAAAAGACATGTCCTTATAGATACAATACCAATTACATGAGTTCCACTGGTAGTTGGTATTACTGTAGGCGTAAGTGCGAGAATGCAAAAGGGCAACCTGTAACATTCTCCGAGCTTATAGCCACACAAAGAGAAAATAAAGCGGGAGCCTAGTGCTCCCGTTTTATTTTTACTATCATATAAACATAAAAGTAATTCTAGCGGTAAAACCCCTTTCCTGCTAGAATGGATCTGCAAACCTTAACATACCCTATTTTTTCCGCAAAGACGTTATAAAGAAAATCTCCTGTAGATATCTCTACAGGAGGTTTCTTTTATTTTTTATAGGAGAGTGATTTCAAATGATGAGTTGGTATGATTCTTTGAGACTGCCAAACAGACTACAAGTAAAGCTCAATAGGCATTTCTGTGAATTAAACCCAGACAAAAAAGAGGAGTGTGAAGAAAATATGTTTAACGAGAATATGATAATTCCATTCTCGATGCTGTTTGATGTAGATGCTGCTCTATTTCAACTTGTTAAAATGAACTACAATGCTACAGACTATTGGGAGTTTGAACCGTATGGTTCACCTACAGATTTAGATAATGCATACTATAGGAATATCACCACGAATCTGATGCTAAGAAAAGCTGAGAATCCGCTGGCTATTCTCAAGGATGCGTACTATAATGATGAAGAATGCGCTAAGCAGGTCGATGATCTATACAGACAGATTCTTATCAAAGATTATGGTAAGATTTGTGGTTTAGCTGCAAGTAAAAAGACTGCTTTAGTAGACCTTATCATTATGTGTCTTTCTATGGAAGGAAATGATGTCACTATTCTTTGCAATGGTTTAGATGACATGAAGCTTACTTCTAAAATGGAAGGCATTGATGAAGATAAAATCATACAAGCACAGGTTACACTTATAAAGAGGGTGTTCGGTGAAAGATACAACCTCATGTTTTCTAACGAAGAGTATGATTTAAATAATCATGATGAAAAGAAACCTTTGATTCATGTACAAGTAGGCAAGATGATTGGCTGTGAAGCTTATAAAGATTACTCTACTATATTCTACAAGAACGTAAAGCAGATTGAAAGAGACTTAGATTATCCTACTGAAACCGGATATATGTTTAGACAGCAGACTATTCTCTGTGCTACTTATGGTTTCAATATGGATGAAGAAAAAGGTAAGGATGGTTTCCTCGATCTTAACGTAGCTGTAAGAGTTGGTATAACTAATAACTTTGGTACTACCACTATATATAAAGCAGAAGAAGTTTTCGGACCTAATATATTATAAAAAGACAATGGTCTGAACTTTTATATATTAAATTTTATACTAGGAGGTTTCCAATAATGGCACTAAACAACATAATTCCAGCTAAAACTGTAAGAGCAGTACAGCTTGAAACTCTTAAAGTGATAGCTGACTGTCTTAGCATGACCTTTGGTCCAAATGGTTCACTTACTCAGCTCTATAAGCAGAATGCTTTTCCTAGATTTACTAAGGATGGTATCTCTGTATTAAGAGAAATCAAATTCGATCAGCCTATTGAACAGTCTATCGTTGCTAATATCGATAGTATCTGTACAGAGCAGGTAAAGGTAGTCGGAGATGCAACTACATCTATCGTTATCCTTTCACATATCATCTTTGAAAAACTCGACAAGTTATATCCGGCAGGCTCATACTTTGATGCTCAGATGGTACTCAATGCATTCAGAAAAGTAGTTAATGAAGCTATTGATTATATTGAGCACCATAAGCAGGAAGCTACAATGGAGAATCTCAGAGATATTGCTACTATATCTACAAACAACAATAAAGAACTTACCGATTTAATCATGGATATCTATGAGAAGTTCGGCAATGACGTTCATATCAAGGTTGAAGCTTCACTTAATAATGAAACCTACCTCAAAGAGTATGATGGTCTTGTTCTTGAATGCGGACTTCTCGATCAGGCATTCGCTAATATGCCAGACAATAAGACTGCTTGTATCGACAATCCTAAGATCTATGCTTTTGCTGATCCAGTTGATACTCCCGAAATGGGATTATTCTTCGATACTATCGTTCACGACAATATCGTTAAGCCAATGCAGGAAGCTGTAGACAGAACTACTAAACTTAGAAAGACTGATCCTACAGCAGAAGAGATTAAGCCTGAATTCGTTCCTACAGTTATCATGATGCCTAAGCTTTCAAGAGACTTCTCTTCAAGAATAGATGCTATCATTGATAATGTATTCAGAAGATTTGCTAATATAGCTAAGCCTCCGCTTCTTATTATCTCAGATATCACATCTGAAGATTCTGGTGTATTTGACGACATCACAATTCTTTCTGGTTGTAAGAAGATCAGAAAGTATATCGATCCTAATATTGAGAAGACTGATATCAAGAATGGCGAAGCTATCGACCCTCAGAATCCAAGAAAGCTTATTCATACTTTCGCTGGTTCTTGTGACAGGGTTGAAGCAGATTATACTTCTTCGAAGTTCATCAAACCTAAGTACTACTATGATGAGAATGATCCATCTCAGCATTCGGAAGTATACATCAATCATATTGCAAAACTTGAGTCTGAATACAATAAGGCTCAGGAAGAAGGAAAGAAGATTGTTGAAGTATATAAGTATCGTCAGAGACTTAATGCTATCAAGGGTTGTATGGTTGATATCTTCGTTGGCGGTATCTCAGCACAGGATAGAGATCAGAAAAGCGATATGCTTGAAGACGCTGTTCTCAACTGCCGCTCTGCTTGCGTTAACGGCGTAGGTTATGGTGCAAACTTCGAAGCATTAAGAGCTTTCAAAGACATTATGAACTATACTCGTCCTGGAACTGATGAAGCAGAAGTTATGCAGCAGCTTGCTGCTATTCTCTTCGAATCATATAAGGAACTCGGTAAGAAGCTTTATATGACTCACTGCCGTGGTAATGAAAAAGATGCTCTTGATATCGTAGAACGAAACCTTGTGATGGGTTCTCCTATGAATATCAGACTTGGCGGTTGGCCAACAGAAAATGAAGCAGGCAAGGTTCTTTCTTCAATCAAGACAGACCAGTGCGTACTTAACAGTATCGCTGAAATTCTGTCAATCATGTTTGTTACAAATCAGATGCTTATCAATGACTTTAACAGACATGACTACTTCGTTAAATAACTCCTGAAATAAACGATTCTATATAATCTCCGAGGAGATTTCTATGTCTCCTCGGAATTATATTTAAGGAGGTATGTTTATGCATATTGAAGAATACATTAACGATCCATCGAAGTCTAGACAAGATAATCTTATCACGCATGACTTCTATCTCGGTAAGTTAAATGCGATTATAGAAAGAGAAAAGAAACTTCCTACAGTCGCAATCTACTATGAGAAAGATGATATATGGTTCCACGTAAAAGTTCCGGATGAAGAAATGACTGGATTCTACTATGATGTAGTTTTAGTATTCCATCCGAATTCTAAACTTGAAGTCGAAGCTGGAGATATATTGGGATATGATGTGCATTTCTTCTCAAATGACCCAGGCTTCATATTTAAATTCTGTTATGAATTCAATCAGAATAAGTTGTTAGTTGAACCACTAAAGACAAGACTTAATTCTAAAGCACTCAATATACCTGCAAATCAGACTAATCCTAATCATGAGCTTAGATATCCAAAGACAATATACTTTGCTTATCTTACTCTTGAGAAGATGAATCTATTTAAGAAGCCAACAATAAAAGCGTATAGGGTACAAAAACTTAACAGGAGTGTATTTGTCGCTAGTATTCCTAACGACACTTACATTTATAATAAAAGACAGACAAGAACAAAAACTGTTAAGAATATAAATCGTGCTGTAACTAGGATAACCAAGCCTTTTAATGACATTCGCTCTGCTGTTTCTAATACCAAAATTATTGGAGGTACTAAGACGGCAAAGAGCACTGGTCATTCAAAGACTGCAAATAGCATTACTGGAGTTAAGAAAACAAAACGAAAGTAAAGTTATATATTATAAAGCGGAATAAACAACAAGGGGGTATTAAAAATGTTTTGGGCAGATCAAACGTATAAGCCGAAAATTGATGATTTTTGTTGTTCACCGTCAAGAGCGGTGTTCAGGCCAGGTAAGGAGTTTATAACAGCTCCTATTACACAAGTATTGAAAATGTCTGGCATCGATACAAGCAAACAGGAAGACCTGGATAGCTTTATATTGAAGCCAAAGAAGTGCTATCATCTTGATAAGCATAACGGGGTTAAAATTCATATCATAAGATATTTGAATTACTTCGAAAATTACTATGATCCTGAGAAGGAATTACTTGCTATCTATGCAAGAATGAAAGCTTCGATGGATATCATCGGTGTAAGTACATACAACGATGAAGCATTCATGTTGGATTTAAAGAGGTATATCCTCTCTGACTCCATGCGGGCAAAAGTCGAAAGACTTATGAACGACTGTTTTGAGGTAGAATTAAAAAGATACCCATCACAGAATATGGTGTTGTGTTATGAAGAAAGACACGTAAGACTCCTCATGGAACTTACAGTCTTCAGTAATATGATGATACCATTGATTATGCACTATGCATATAAGGCAAAGACTTTGGATGTCGACGGATTTACAGCAGCTTGTTTCCAGTTGGTTATGAAGCTCCATCCGGATATTGATATCCATGCTAAAATTCAGGAGACAGTATTTACAAATGTAAATCGTCTATCGAAGAATGACGAACTGCTTTGGGAAAAATGTGCCATCAGAGGAATTGATAAAGTCATCAATACTATGTATACGATAGACAATATCATTCTTAATGTAATGCCGAAGTATAACTTCAACAACAACCCTATCAATATGAATATCGCTACTATAAAGAACGATATCAAGTATAAGGTTGTAGAAGTGCCATATGAATATGATGTAAGAAATCTTAATTCTTCTAACAGAGAAGGAGAAGATAATGCATCACCATATGATAAGTTCGAATCTCAGTGTATCAGAACTGACGAAGCTTTGATGCTTCAGAATATCGTTAATGCTGAGTATACCATGAAGGAGATAATTGATAAATGGGGACAGGATATCTCTAAAGAGGAGATAAACTTCTATATCAGAACATTGACATGTAATGGAAAACGACAATTGCAGGATTCATTCCAGAGATCACTTGTATTAAATTTATTCATGAAGTACTTTGGAGATACTGCATCAATCAAGGAAATAGTTGCCAGTGATTATGTACGACTCATGATTATTGGTAAGAGACTGCTAAAAGAAAAAGGGTTAATTTTCATGGCAGAAATATTCGGAGGATTCGTAGAACGTATTTCTAATAGA
>Ga0247608_10004683_pt1 | contig 15166 bp, 10 predicted proteins | sample 176DNAGHGlowgp2_FD_193490 | JGI IMG/M metagenome (GOLD analysis project Ga0247608, IMG submission 193490) | Sheep rumen microbial communities from Palmerston North, Manawatu-Wanganui, New Zealand - 1766 DNA GHGlow gp2 | ecosystem: Host-associated > Mammals > Digestive system > Stomach > Rumen ...
CTTGATGGTTATGGCTATATAACGAACATTATCTCAAAATGTTACGTGCTGCCATACAAATAGTTATCAACAATCCACACGCAAACCCGCCCAGAAATGTTCATAACGTGTTTTTTTTAACTCTGAGACGGGACCACCTGTTGACAACTCCGTCACAAATGTTGATATCGTACTGATTTTTTAATTTTTCATGCGTTTGCCCTGGTCCCCTTATGATTTTCTCCCTACTTTTCTCCCTACTTTTCTCCCTACTTTTCTCCCCATCATTTTTTTCGACTGAGGGGGTTGTTTCATCCTTACTGTTTGGAACTTTCTCAGAGATGGAAGATAATGGCAAGACCAATTCGACCATATCCAATTCAAACCTGTTGTTTAACACTGGAGTATTCCATCCCGCCTGTTTCCAAGCATCCAAGATGAGCGGAAATCCCGAACCGAGGTTCTCCCCATAGCCCACCATTCGGAGCATATTCTGTATTTTGGGGTTACGGGCGTAGGAGACCCCACCTTCAAATATCTGTTCGATGGGTAGCCTAAGCAAACCGGGATTACGGAAACACAATCGGTCGTCGTGCTTTTCAATTCGTAGTATTCCGGCATCCATCAACAAGTCGGAGTGTATGATGGCATTGGTGAAGGCCTCTCTGACTTTTGATTTTGGAAACGACTTTGGAAATGGCTTTTCTAGATTGCCCAAGCAGAGAATATTCGTTTCCAACTATTTATCAGATGTGTGGTTCTCGTTTCCACAAATAAAATGGAAATGACATTGCAATCAAAAATGGAAACGACCATTTAGACAAGATGTCATTTCTTCCTTCCATAGTATATATTGTTGTTACCCTTTTTCTCAACAATCATTATTTCTTTTCCCAACATACTTTTGAATAATTTGGAGACGAGTGCAGCATCCTTATCTTGTAATTTGAGTAATGCACGGGCTTCCGGATTGTTGATTCTGCCAATCTCATCAATATAACGTAGTATTGCTTCTTTCTGACGAGCTTTTTCCTGTTTCTTCTGCATCACATACTCTACCTTATCCACAGAGCTTTTTCTCTTTGTTATATGGAGAATATACGCCAATCCGGAAGTCTTCCCCGTTGGCTCAATGAAATCCAAGTCTTGCAGTTTCTCCAAAATGGTGTGTAAACGGTACGGACTGATGTTGGGCGATTCTGTCAGCTCGGACCACTTCACCTTTCCACGTCTCACAATTTCTGATAATACAAACAGCTGGTCGAGTTTTAGGGACTTCCCTGTTTGATTCTCATAATGAAGAGACAGCTCAATCAGCTTTTCAGACGACACCTCTGCTTTTATACGGAAGATGACTGATGTCTCGGTCTCCTCAGGCTCTGGGAGTTGCTTTCCTTTCTTTAATAGGTCTGTGAATATCTTGTCGAAGCCACTACCTGCTTTCTCCGCCAAACCTATCTCACGTAATATATCCATCACATTAGGATTACGTGGATTGGTCTTTCGTAGATAGTTCTCAACCGTCACACCTTCAGGGAACCTGCCCGGACTTTCGAATTCCAGATAGCCACCGTCATCGTATTTCCGAATCTCTATTATCTGTTGACGGCTTATATCCCGATGTGCCAATGCATTTACCAACAACTCTCGAATCACAATCTCTGAATAGTCCTCCACATATTCACGGAACAGGCCGAAGATATACTCTCTTTGCCTGATTTCCGCTTTCAACTGAGCAAAACAATCCCTTGCAACCTCTATGATGTTCCCCCTGTATTCGTATGGCTTATAGGTCCCATCTGCAAAGTAGTGTATGTACTTCACCTCGTAGTAAGGCAGTTCCAGGAGTGCTTTGTTATTACCCACAAAGAGAATGCCCGTAGTGGTGGGTTTTATTCTTCCATCCTCTTCTTTGACCATTCCAAGCGAATCGAGCAGGTCGGCATTAGTCTTGTCTAAATATGGACTTTCGTTGTAGAGATTCGTGGAGCATAGAACAGTTCAATCAACTGGTTGTGTTGGTGTATCTCCCGTTGAATCTTGTCCAACCTGCTTGTTGGGATTCCCTTAACAGGTCTCTTCGCAGCTCCATTCCCTTCTTCTACACCAACGAGGATATAGCCGCCACCAAGGTTGTCGAAGTCGTTGGCAAATACGCATACAGTATGATAAATTGACACAGGATTCCAACCCTTCTTGAATTCAATCCATTTGGACTCCACTTTCCTTTGGTTCAGGAGGTCTTCTATGTTGATAGGTAGAGGCATTAGTTATTGTATAACGTCATTAATGAAAAAAGTTTTGCGGTTATGGTGATTTTTATGCCGTTGGATTCTCTTTGTTAGGTTTCTCTATTTCAATATTCTTGAACTTGCCGAGCACTGGATGATGCCTGTAAGCCCATCGTGTTCCCGAAGGGATGTAGAGTGTGCATTTTTCAAAAGTATCTTTTTCAAAAGCATCATCAGTTATTACAATATTCTCAATATCCATTTTTTTGAAATGTATTCTCTTTAAAGAACACCAAAAACCGAATGCATGCTTCTCTATAGTATTGATACTGTTTGGAATACAAATGCTATTAAGCGATTTACAACCTTGAAATGCGGCTTCTCCAATGGATGTGACACTATTGGGGATGTCTATACTTTCAAGTGATTCGCAGCTATTGAATGCAAATCCCCCGATGCTAGTTACGCTGTTTGGAATATCTATGCTTTGAAGTCCCTTACAACCAGAGAATGCACGATCACCTATTTGGGTTACGTCATTGGGGATAACAGTGTTTTTGCATCCTACAATGAGAGTATTGGATGCCGTTTCAATAATAGCATTGCAATTGTTCCTACTGTCATACACATTGTTATTGGTATTTACTACAAGAGCACTGATTTCAAAACAGAAAGAGAATATGCCACTCCCTATGTGATTGACACTTTCAGGAATATTTATATTGGGGAGTAATCCACAATCGATGAATGCGAACTTTCCGATACTGGTAACACTATCTGGAATGTCAATACCTTTGAGCATACTACAATTATAGAAAGCATGCTCTCCAATGCTGGCGACGCTATTCGGAATGTCTATATTTTGTAGCGAGGTGCAATGAGCGAATGCCCAATCACCAATTCGGGTAACACTATTTGGAACATCTATGCTTTGTAGCGACCTGCATGATAGGAATGTGCATTTCTCGATACGTGTGACACTATTGGGGATGTCTATGCTTTCAAGTGATTCGCAGATATTGAATGCAAATCCCCCGATGCCAGTTACGCTGTTTGGAATATCAATGCTATTGAGCGATTTACAACCTTGAAATGCGGCTTCTCCAATGGATGTGACACTATTGGGGATGTCTATACTTTCAAGTGATTCGCAGCTATTGAATGCAAATCCACCGATGCTAGTTACGCTGTTTGGAATATCAATGCTATTGAGCGATTTGCAACCTTCAAATGCGGCTTCTCCAATGGATTTGACACTATTGGGGATGTCTATGCATTCAAGTGATTCGCAGTTTTTGAATGCAAATCTCTCGATGATAGTTATGCTGTTTGGAATATCAATGCTATTGAGCGATTTGCAACCTTCAAATGCGGCTTCTCCAATGGATTTGACACTATTGGGGATGTCTATGCTTTGAAGTGCAGTGCAGCCCCGAAAGGCACTCCACCCTATTTTGGTGACGTTGTCGGGTATATTGATGCTTTGAAGTGCAGTGCAGCCCTTAAAGACTTCCGACCCTATTTCGGTGACGCTGTCGGGTATATTGATGCTTTGAAGCGCAGTGCAGCCCTTAAAGACTCCCGACCCTATTTGGGTGACGCTATTGGGAACTTCGATGATATGAAGGGAGACGCAATCGCGAAAGGCATATGCAGCAATTGCACGTGTACCCTCCTTAACTACAAAGGGATTGTTTTTCACATCCCCCTTAAACACTACTAATATATTATTGATATATAGGGCTCCATCTGGTTGACTATCCATCCATTGTGTTCCAACAAAAGCAAGAGGGCCAATTTCGGTGACGCTGTCGGGTATATTGATGTTTTGAAGTGCAGTGCAGCCCGCAAAGGCTCCCGACCCTATTTTGGTGACGCTGTTGGGTATATTGATGCTTTGAAGTGCAGTGCAGCCCCGAAAGGCTCCCCACCCTATTTCGGTGACGCTGTCGGGTATATTGATGTTTTGGAGTGAAGTGCTGCGAGCAAATGCCCATATCCCTATTTCGGTGACACTGTCGGGTATATTGATGCTTTGAAGTGCAGTGCAGCCCTTAAAGGCACCCGACCCTATTTCGGTGACACTGTCGGGTATACTGATGCTTTGAAGTGCAGTGCAGCCCTGAAAGGCATCCGACCCTATTTTGGTGATGCTGTCGGGTATATTGATGCTTTGAAGCGCAGTGCAGCCCTCAAAGACTCCCGACCCTATTTTGGTGACGCTGTCGGGCACTTCGATGATATGAAGGGAGACGCAATCGCGAAAGGCATATGCAGCAATAGCACGTGTACCCTCCTTTACTACAAAGGAATTGTTTTTCACATCCCCCTTAAACACTACTAATATATTATTGATATATATGGCTCCATCTGGTTGACTATCCATCCATTGTGTTCCATCAAAAGCAAGATGACCAATTTCGGTGAAACCATCGGGGATGCTGATGTTTTGAAGTGTAGTGCAGCCCCGAAAGGCATCCGACCCTATTTCGGTGACGCTGTCGGGTATATTGATGCTTTGAAGTGAAGTGCAGCCCTTAAAGGCTCCCCACCTTATTTTAGTGACACTGTCTGGTATATTGATGCTTTGTAGAGCAGAGCAACCCACAAAGGCATCCACCCCTATTTCGGTGACCCCTTGAGGAATTAATATTTGAGTAACAGATTTATCCTTTATGCCTGTAACTACTTTACCTTCTTCTGAAAAAAACAATAAGTCTTCCATCCCCAAATAGTTATTCAATTATTATTATATGAACTATGTATTGTTGGAACATTGCCTCATATTTAACTTGGATTCACAACGAAATTTCCTAAATAATATTGTACGTTTGGACCAAAATTAACAGTGCTATTTTCAAATATGGCCAAACTATGGCCAAAAATAGGATATAAAAGAAAAAAGATTTTGCATTTTCACTCGTTTTGAGTTACTTGCAAAATCTCTTTGGTGCCCGGAACAGGAACGCCTTAATTGTCTCCTATTAAGTTTAACTGTTTGTTATTTTTTTTCTTTACAATTATTTTCAAATCCAAATTGATACAACGAAAACAGGTAAAACGTCAGAAAGGTGGCCAAAATATGGCCAAGGGATTACCATCCTCATTTTGCATAATACCCGCCTGTCTTATCAGAATCTCGATGTTCTATCAAACCCTCCTTCATAAGTATGGCTATATGCCTACCCGTCGTGGCGACACTCTTTCCTGATATATCGGCAATACCTTTACGTTGGATGCCAGGGTTCAATCGAATAATAGTGTAGGTGTTCTTTACACTATCATTTAGTGTATCATTTAGTGTATCATTTCGACTATCATTTGCCCTATCATTTGCCTTATCATTAATCATTCTTTCTGGTAAAGGTAGTACCAATTCCACTTCATCAACTTCAATTTTGTTCTTCAGTTTTATCTCACCCCATTGGGCTTCTTTCCATGCTGATAGGATTGTTGGGAATCCAGAACCGAGGTTTTTCTATAGCCTACCATTCGGAATATATTCTGAATTCTTGGATTACTTATTATTGAAATATTAACTTCGTGGAGGTACAAAAAATCTCAGTACTTTTCCACAAAATCAAGTAACCCGGATGCTTTAAGGAATTCGTCAAGTCGAGGTACATTTTTACTCATTTTTCGTACTTGTTCTCGTTTTCTATCAACAGCATCTTTATCATCTTTGTTTAAGAACTCGAATGCCTTTATCATAGCGTTCTGAATAAAATCATAAATACGGTACTCCACATTGGACTGTGGATACAGTTTCTGAAAAACAGGCTTTAGAATATCCACTATTTTACGTCTCTCAACATCAAGATTCACATTGTCGCCATTGGGTTTTGGTAAATAGAGATAATAGAACACAATCTCCTCTTCACAATCACCTAAATCCAACTGCAACTCTGGATGAATATCTGTGTATCGAACCATCTCGTCATTAACAACAATATACAGGCTCTTTAGTTTGATAGCAGGTTTATACCTCGCTTTACACACAATAATATCATCGGTATTCAAAATTCCTGTCAGACATTTTTTTACAGATGTCATGAAATCCTCATGAAATAAATCTTTTCCTCTAGGGACATCTGGGGAAAAGTGGAAAAACTCATCTGGGGTCTTCCATAGTGCATATCTGCTATATTGACGGGATGAATATTCTTGATAGAAAGGATTTCCCGTATCCATCTTCATCAAATTCAGTAAATCATCGTCTGCAATACGGTCTCTCTGGCATGCATCAACGTTTATTATCATTTGCAAAGCCTGAGTCTGATTATCTGCTTTCGGATATTTATTAAAAGCGGCCCTCTCCGCCGCTCTGACCATTAATGCTTGCTCATATTGAACACTATGGTGATTGATTACGTAACGATTCTGGAATTGACGAACATCCAACATATTACTAATTTCAGTTAAGGCATTACAGTCAAAACAGACACAAAGCTCTGAAGAATGAGGTTCTCTTCTAATATGAATAGCGGCAACAATACGTTCAACATCTATTGAAGAAGTGCTATAACCAGAAGCCCAAACGTCTCGACAAGCATAGTCAATTCTATCTGCATCAACCACATCGCCATGGAGAAGTGAAATGAAGCAATTATGTAATTCGTGTTCTTTTTTCTCTCTGTTATAATATCCACCTATTATCATTCTACACACAAGCTCCAAATCCGCTTTAATCTCTTCTTGTATGACCGTCTTATACTCCTTGCAAACCAAGATAGCACTGGCATATTCATGGTAATTAGGGTTTTCTATATTGAGTTCATTATCTAAATGACCCTCTAATTCTCTATTTAGCTGGTTAAACAAATACTCTTTTGAACCATAATACTCTTCAAAAGTATGAGAAAAAGGTGCATGAGCAATATCGTGAAGCAAGCATGCTACAAGATATGATTTGAAGATTGTAACAACTTGTTCTTGAGAGAACCCCTCATAATCCCCTCCACACTCAAAATGTTTATTAAACTCCTTATCGAGATGTTCAATAATTAAGTAACCAATATAGTATACACCCAACGAATGAATGAATCTATCATGACGAGCAGAAGGATATATTGAACGAATAGAGGTTTGCTCGATTCTTCTCAATCGCTGAAATGCAGGAGTGTCAAGTATTGTATTTACAAGCTCATCCCTTATTAGGATATTACCATGTACAGAATCTTTAATACATTTCATAACATTTCTTCTTCTAGTTCTAAAGCCTGTTTAATCAAATTTGCCACTTCGTCCTTTGGAGCATATTGACTTATTAGTGACTGAACAATAGGAGTATTAATCCCTTCCAAAATTATTGATTCATTATTTACGATAATGTGTTGCACACATCTACTACGAAAGGAGCGGAAATACCTCTCTCCAAGTTCAACACGTATTTCTTGGTCGTGTTGTTCTATGAAATTTCCGATATATTGTAATCGTGAAAAAGAACAAGTAATGGATTCTTCATTTGTTTCTTTTGCCAAATAAGTAACCAATTGGGAGACTTCTATTTCTTTTATCATGTTTTTATTGTTTCAGTATTAAGAATAAAGTTCATCAACTCGGTGTATTTTCATATGCCTCTTCATATTATCAAAAATCAAAGCCCCATTCCGTCCATCATATCGTCGATACTACCTCCATTCTCTCGGAATTTATCATAATCGGTTCCACCAAGTGCATAATATGTGTCTTCATCATAATCATAATTGTCCCAATAGTCATTGTCTATGTCACAATATTTCGACAAATTATCAACAATCACCCTTTCTTTCGGAACAAACCATAAATCTTCATTTTCGATTTTATAACAATCCACATTGTCACAATAATATTCTTCTAATTCAATCTCCTCTCCATAGTTGTTAAAACAAACATAATTTAAATCATCCTCTTTGAATACATAATAAAATCCATTTTTATCTGAACAAATGAATGGGGGACAATCCTCAAGTATGACATTTTCTTTACCATTTGCTATTTTTATGAGGACACCATCTCCAATAAAAATCACACTTGAATAATTGTCAAATAAGATATTTATACTATTAAATCCTCTTGTTACATACTTGTCGGCAATGATATAAAGATGCTTTTCTTTCCCATTCGTTAAGACCAAATAAACATTTGGTTTCGTTTCCTCAATCATATCATATTTGGTAGGAAGACAACGCTCGCCCTTATAAATAATATCATATTTATCTCCTTCTCTAACCAAAACCATATCATTTGATTTCATCTTTGAAAGTTCACAATCAGAAATGGTTCTTGGCAATATTACATCGCCGTTTTTTAGCAATTCATACTTCGACTTATCCCCGAAATCAATTCTGCCAAAAACAACCAAGTCTGGATGTGTGGACTCAATGATAATTTCTTGATATTGCATAGGAACCACTACTGACAAGTCTTCCATTCTTATCACACCTGAAAGCAGATAGTTGTCATCCGTGGTTGTAATCAAATGTCCTTTATCAGGTATTGATTTTGTAATAATAGCATACTCATTTTCCTTAAGAACATTGGCGGCAAGTATTTCGCCATAGATGTCGTAAATGAAATACCTCCCGGACGTGACATTGCCCAACACGACAACCCCGTTAGCGTCATCCCCAACTCTCACCAAGTAGTTGTCACTCTCAATAATTGTGGAACAGAGTGTTTGGGATAATACGTATACGTATAAATACAATTTTGAATAGATAGAGAAAGATGTGCTTTTACTCCACGCCCAACTCCAAGAGGCAATGCACAAAGACTTTACATTTGAATTTGTTTGATAGTTGGTTAAAGCAAAATATTTGTGGCTACAACACCATTCTATTTGACAATCATCAAGAAAGGCACCTTTGTCTTTGGGAGTTATTATAATGCCAGTTTTAATTTGTACTATTACTTCGACTTTAATTGACGTTATAGATTGACTCTCGTCTATAAAGTGATATGCCTCCCAAACTAATTCATGGTTTTGTCCTACATCATAATGCACAAGATAGGATTTGTTATTATAGATAAGGAATGAATCTGCATAGTAATAGTTTGCTTTGGACAATAAAACCATAAAGTCGCTACGGAAATTGCCATATTCGTTAAAGACGAAATAACCATATTTTGAATGTCCTATGTGATAATCGCTGCAACTGGCACAATACCTCAAAGTGCCAATATCGTTGTAAAAACTATCACTCCCAAAATGATACATTGGACATTGTTCTTGAGGCTTCCAACAAATAGTATCCATTTCGCCAAACATCATTTCTTCAAGTTTGGGGATAAGAATGAGATAGTTTCCAACCACCTTGTATCCGGGAACATTGGTGTTGACAATAACATTATCTGAATTGACAAGCCATCCATTATCAGATGATTCTGCTAAATCAACTTCTTCTGGTAGCACTGAATATGACTCTTCACTTACCCGAATTAGGAAGAATGGTCTTTGGGAATAAGAAGCACATTCTCTTAGATTTTTGGTAGGTACTTCCTCTAAAGTTGATTTACATAAATGAAAATATCTACAATCTCCTATTTGTGTACAGTAACCCCATAGTTGTTCTGAGCCATCTTTATCAATAAATGGCTTAAAGTCAATAATACCTCGCTCCTTCAGCAAGTTCATCAATACGGCATTATTATTACTATTATTCATTTGCCCGTCCTGTTTTGTTCAATAATAGCCACTTTCAATCTGTTAAGGTTAGTTGTGCCCATATTTGTTAAACGTATAATCCAAAGTATAAAACTAATAGTATAATAACGTCTATATATATAAATTATTGTTGACTCACTTCACTTTTATTTGATTAAAGTGCTTGTATAGAGACCACAAAATGAGTAATCAACTTTTTGCTTTTTTTCGCTTGTTTTGGACCACTTGCGAAACCCTCTTGGTGTCTAGACCAGGCTTAATCGAAGGCGGCGTCAAATGCCGTCACCCAATAACTACGGGCATAAAAAAAAGAAGACCTTTTTGGTCTTCTCTTTGGTGCACGGAACAGGACTTGTGAGAGAAGTTCTTGTTGTTCCTTCTAAGTTGATATTGTGTATTTTGACCGTTTCTATTATTGTTAAAAATGACTACTATGACCAACAAATCTTCTAAAATATGACCAAATTATGACCAACCTTTTCGCTCCACATTATTTCACATTTCCCAGCAGTTCCTTCGCAGTCATCTCCATCTTGTTGAAGGAGAACCAGCGTTTGCCAAGGTCCTTCAATGAAGCACCAATATGATAGACCGTGTTGTCGATGCATAGGTAGCGGTCGTGAACTCGGTCAAACTGCTTCACGTCGATAGGCTGGTATTGGGCATTGTGTTTTTCAAGGTCGAGAGAAAATTGCTGTTTGACTTTCTGTGTGTAGATGGTGGCAGAAACCTTCGCCTTCCGCTTATCAAGCATCGTCAAGACGGTATCATCTACATAGTTGTCAAAAAGGACAATGCTCTTCTTCGCCGAACGGATGAGGTCGGAAACAAAGGTGTAGGCGTCGAAAATCTGACCATCGAAGAAGATACCCTGTGTGGGAGTGGTGTTTTCTTGGTCGAGTCGTTTGAAGATTTCAGCAATCTGATTGTCATTCTTTGTTAAGTGGGATGACATTTCTAGCTGATGATGTTCAATAACTTCCAATCGCTGAAATACCTGTGCATTGGAAGCTATGAAATGACGCATAGCTACAAAAGCATCCATTATTTTCACACTGACATCAACCGCCGTTTCGCTATGGAGAACCGATGCAAGCATCGCCACTCCCTGCTCGGTAAAAACATAAGGAAGTGTCGGTGAGTACTTGATACTCAATAGGTGGTCGCAATTTGCGACCACCTCATTTACCTCTTCTTTTGTCAATTGAAACCGGAAACGAGAAGGGAATCTGTTGAGATTACGTCTAACTTGCTCGTTCAGTCGCTTGGTTTCAACGCCATAGAGCATCGCCAAGTCACGGTCAACTATCACTTGTACACCACGAAGAGTAATTATCATCTCCTCGATTTGTGTCATAGGTATGAGGTGGTCGCATTTTGCGACCACCTCTGTATCATTAGCAGTAATCTCTATATCAACCTTTTTCTTCTTTGCCATATCTTTCTTCCCTTGTAATTACTGTAGTAATAACGAGAAAAGACCAACTTTATTGTGTAAATCAATGGCTTGAAGGATGTTTTTTCCTTGCCTTTTATAGTATAAGTGTGGTTATATTAAGAATATTCTCCTCAATTTTCTCAAAGTGTTTAGTGCTCTGCCGGTCTTACTCCGAACTTTTCGGAGAGATAGCCCGTCTCTCAAAAGCCGAATATCGTCGGCATACTCCATAAGGTAATCAACTTTTACTTTTGTACGTCCCATAATTGCCTCCTTTCTGTTATGCTACGTTATCGGTAAACTTTACCTTCATTCTCTGGACAGTGCTGACTCCTACACCCTCAGGCTTTGCAATCATCCGTTTGGGATACCCTTTCCTCAACTGCTTGATGACACCGGCATATTCTTCTTGAAGTTTCTCGTCAAACTTCCGATACTCCTCTTTACATCCCACCTTTCCACCTTCGGCGATGTACTTCTCTTTTCCGTAGCTGAGCCTTTAATGGATGTCCTCGCGTTCCACCACTACTCTGGTGCCCAATACTGAGATGAAGTGGATCATGACCAATAAGAAGTTGTTTGTAGCTTTTATGACATAAAAAAAATCTCACAAGCCTATTTTATGGACTTGTGAGACTTTGAGAGCGGAAAGAGAGGGATTCGAACCCCCGGACCCTCTCAGGTCAACGGTTTTCAAGACCGCCGCATTCGACCGCTCTGCCATCTTTCCTGTTGTATCTTATGCAGTTGCGCAACTACCTTCCGATACTTTCGAAATGCAAAGATACAAAAAAAAATTCACGTACAAACAAATGATTCGTTTTTTTTCCTTTTCTTCATTACGAACGAGGACAGGCGGCCACCAACGACGATGCGATAGGGAGAGAAAAAAAACGAAAACACTTGCAAATTGAATATTTTTATGTATCTTTGCAAATAAAACAACATATATATTAACATAAAAAAAACCAGCCATGAAAAACTATCTTCTAATCATTCTGAGCCTCTTCGCTCTGCTGCAAACAGCAAACGCCCAGCACATTATCGTTACCAACGATGGCTATGCCATTAGGACTAATTACCTAGAGATTGGGGAATGCAATGTATACTATCAAGGCATCTCAAACTCGCCATTATACTTAAAAATTGCCAAAAAAGATGTGATGATCATCCGTCTGAAAGAGGGTGAGAAGATAGACCCCGCCAACCAGCAGCCCTGCTCCTCTTGCCCCAATCAGAACACTCTTATCGTCACTCGCCAGGCAGAGGTCATCAAAGGGCGGAACGTTGAAATCGGCGAACGCCAGATCTTCTACCAACTGGAGGGTTCGTCGTCGCTGATGGCCATTCCTAAGGAGCGGGTGGAAGTAATCAAATACGCTGACGGTCGGAAAATAGCACTGGATCCTGCGCCCAACGAAAGCTCTTGGACCGGACAGAAAGTACCATCAACACCGCCACCGTCAACCTCTTTTGCCACCACCAGGCCTTTGGAACCCCTGGCCCCCACAGACGATGAAATTTACCTTGACGTTGACCACGATGCGGCCTTCCCTGGCGGCCAAGCCGGGTTGGACCGATACTTCCAACAGCACATGCAATATCCTGCTGACGCATGGAACAGGAACATCAGCGGGCTGGTATACGTAACCTTTGTAGTAGAGAAAAACGGTAGCGTCAGCAATGTCAAGTTGCTGCGCGACATTGGCGGCGGATGCGGCGAGGAGGCGTTGCGCCTGGTGCTGGAGATGCCACGGTGGAAACCTGCCAAACGCAATGGACGCGCCGTCCGCACCGAGATGAACATCCCCATAGAATTCAAAATTGAGAATTGAGAATTGGGAACATCTAAAAACACGAAAAACACTAAAATAAAGTGAGAGTTGAGAGTTGGGAACATCTAAAAACACGAAAAACACTAAATTAAAGTGAGAGTTGAGAGTTGGGAACATCTAAAAACACGAAAAACACTAAAATAAAGTGAGAATTGAGAATTGAGAGTTGAGAATTGGGAACATCTAAAAACACGAAAAACACTAAATTAATAGATAGTAATATTGGTTATTAACTGGTTGACATATTAAAAGATACTATAATAATTGACTGATAGAACTTGCAATAAATGAACAACGATATGGCCCGAAACCATTTTTCTATCTGGCTGAAGAATGCCCGTGTAGGGGCGACTATGCAGAGCCTAATGCCCGCCGTGGTGGCTGTGGTGATGGCTATTGGCGGCGAGACATTCTCGTGGTGGCTGGCAGTCATAGCTGTTGCCGGCGTGTGGTGCGCACATCTGGCATGCAACCTCTTGGACGACTATTTTGACTATAAGGCCGACATGCTGAAGGACCGCGAACGGGTGGTACGCAAGGGCATCAAGGCCTACACGGCCAAATATCCCTACCTGACTGATGGCTCCGCCACCGTAGGCGGACTGCGAAAGGCCATTGCATGCTTTGCGACAGTGGCGGTCTTATGCGGCGCAGTGGTAGCAGCAGAGCGTGACTGGAGCATCCTGTTGGTTGCGGCAGCAGCAGGCCTGCTGGGCTTTTTCTACTCGGCCCCGCCCATCAAATTCTGCTATTGGGGCATGGGAGAAATCGTGACAGGTATCATCTTCGGCCCTCTACTAATGGGAGGGGTCTACTGGGCAGCAGCCGGAGCACCCAGCTGGCAAGTGACGAGCATCTCTATTCCCATCGGGCTGCTCGTCGTCAACATACTTTATACCCACAGCATGATAGACCTGGAGGGCGATGCCGCCAGCGACAAACTGACCCTGGCCGGCCTGTTGAAGATCGACGGAGCCAAACTGACCATGAGCTGGCTGCTGAACTTCGTGCCCTATCTATGCATACTCATAGCCGTATGCCTAGGCTGGCTGCATCCGGCCTACCTGGCCGTATTATTGGTATTGCCCCGTTCGGTGTGGCTCTTTTGGTCATTGATACAATTCTGCCGCAAAGCCGACTTCAGCCGTGAGTTAGCGCATCCCCGCTGGTTTCTCGGCAACATGGGCAAAGACTGGGAGGGCGTGCGGAAGGCAGGCCTCGACTGGTTCCTCATCCGATGGCTGACGGCCCGCAACATCGTCAGCGCATTCTGTCTTATAATCATCATCGTCAAAATCATCCTGCTGATACTGAAATGAGACTATGGCCGCAAGCGGCCTCTTCCTCTAAGGGACTTCTATTAATAACTTTTGAACACGAATTGCACGAATCTAACGTTTTCGTTAAGCCGAACGCAGACAAGCTTGAGATTTTTCTCCGCTTCGCTATCGAAAGTCCACTGGACTTTCTTCTGTTCTCCGCTTCGCTATCGAAAGTCCACTGGACTTTCTTCATATGCTGAGGCGAGAAAACGTCTGTTGAAAACTAACGAATTTATTATCTGAATCTTCATGCTGGCATGATTACGAATAAAACGAATTTTTAGAAGTCCCCTCAATAAATATACCGACTAGTTATGGAAAATAAATTTTCGCAGATGTGTTATCTGGCCGAGTGGTTTATCCGAGCCAAGTTCTTCGGCCGTCGCGCACCCATGCAGAGTGTCCTCTTCATCAGCGACCGCTGCAATCTCTCATGCAAGCATTGTTCAGTCTACAACCATACCAACCCCACTAGCAAAACCTACGATCAAATTCGTGAGGAGTTACAGTACTGCTACTCTCTCGGTTCGCGATTTGTTGATTTCGAGGGTGGCGAGCCCTTCTTGTGGCGCGATGGCGACAAGACCGTAGACGACCTCTGCGACCTGGCCCACCAGCTAGGATTCTTCTCCTGTACCATCACCACCAATGCTCAAAAGCCGTTCCCCAACAGCCATGCCGACAGCATCTGGGTGAGCCTGGACGGCATTGGTGAG
>Ga0247608_10004684_pt1 | contig 15163 bp, 9 predicted proteins | sample 176DNAGHGlowgp2_FD_193490 | JGI IMG/M metagenome (GOLD analysis project Ga0247608, IMG submission 193490) | Sheep rumen microbial communities from Palmerston North, Manawatu-Wanganui, New Zealand - 1766 DNA GHGlow gp2 | ecosystem: Host-associated > Mammals > Digestive system > Stomach > Rumen ...
AATCGTCTTCTCCTCCTCAATAAGCTCTCCTTTCTTGTCATATCTCTGAATGTTTAGCTTATAAGTCTGGTCCATGTAGTCATCATTTCTCAGCTTCACTGTAGCTCTCTGGTATTTGGCACACATCGATGCCTGTACAGCGTATATTCCTATTTGCTCAACACCAGCCATATTTCTTGCGTGATTATTCTGGAAAGCCTGTGGATATATAGGAGAGTCGGAATCCTCATAATCACGGATTATCTTACTCAGAGTTTTTGTGCTTGATTTTAACAAGACAGATGTCAGATTTCCTAAGTATTCATTTTGCGCATCTTGTAGATATGCCTTCACAACATCTTGGTCAGACATTGCATCAAGTTCACTTTCCTCTTTAGTTCCAAAGCCCAGCCTGTCTTGTATCTTCTTCCTAAGCGATTCCCTTGCTTTGTCTGGTTCTGAGGTCTCTATATTGCCATTTGTTCCAACAGCTGCCTGTATGAGATTGTCGTTATCAAGAATTCTCATCACCTTGGCACTGTACTCAAGGTCAGGGAATCCTTGGGGATTCAGAATAGAGGCACCGTCTTTCTTCGATGTAAGCATCTCGTACATCAGTTGCAAGATGGCGTTGTTCCTTGCTTTTCTGCTGTTTTCTTTCGCAGGCTTGCTGTAATCGTACTCAACTTTATGAATTCTCGGTTTCTTGAGTCTGTAGTTCTCTTTGTTTTCTTCAAACCACTCACGGAAACCTTCTGCTTCATCTGAGTCATTCAGGAACTCTTCGTAGTCTTCTTCACTAAGTGTGTCTTGGGTTTTGAAATTCTTGAAAAATCCTTTAAGGAAAGTGTCAGCAAGCTTATTGCCTTTATTATAGTCATCCCAGGCACTCTTCTTGTCAAATTCCTGCACCCAGAATGATGTAAGTATAACAAACATCTTGTCTACATCAAAGTCAGAACCTGACAGAGCTGTTATCTCAGCTGGCAATACAATACATGAGCCATTTTGAAGAGGTGTGAAACCGTCAATAATAAGAGGAAGCATTGAGGATGTGTTCTCAGTTGGGATACGGTATCCTATTGCCTTGTCAAGACTTGCGTTTTTCAATACTTCCACGTCAAGGTACTTCACTTCAACCTCTTTACCGTCAACAATCTCTTTCTTTGTCTTGAGAAGGGGCTCAAAGAACCTCTTTGATGTCAACGGCATATAACAGTGAGCTGCCACTGGCTTTCCGTTCTTGTCAAACTCAAGCTTCAAGTTCTCATCAAGTCCAATGCCTGCTGCCTGTATAAGAGCAGCTCCTGTTATCTTCTGCTTTGTGATTCTGTTCTTGAAGAAAGAGCACACAATCTCCTGCATGAGGTGGAACAGTGTTGGTGAGTTGGGTGACATGATAAACTCGCCATTCTCATCAAGCTGCATGGCATCTGTAAAATTACTACCATATTTCTTATTGCCTCTTGTCACCTTCTCTACAGCTTCCTTGAAACTCTTCCTGTCTTTGAATATCTCCTTGAGTCCTCCCTTTCCAAAGTAGTCTCCAATAAGATTCTCATTGAGAAGTTCATAATAGAAGTCAACAACTTCTTTAGGGCCTTTAAGAGTCCTCGCTGATTTCTTTTTTCCTTTCAATTTTATAACGATGTCTTGTGGAAGGTCTGCTGGAGCAATATTTCTTGCCTGTGAACCAAATGTAGCTTCAGCGTCAATATGGTGTGCTGGAGTTGGCTGCGACCTATGGTAATCAGCAAATGGAAAATCCTGAACAACTTCTGAATTCGGTATGTTTTCTCCAAACTCGTTGGTAGTTACCACTTCATCTGTGAGAATCTGGATAACTTGCTCCTCTGTGGGTCTCATTGCATCCAGTTTCTCTTGGAATGCACTTTGGCTCAGTGTGCCTTTCTCAACCATGTCAATAAGAGCCTCCTTGACAAGCTCAAATAAGTTTTTTGCCGCTTTACTATCATTTGCATTGATGTCAGCTAACGCCTTCTCATATTTCTTCTTATCTTCTGATCTATCAACATTCCACTTTGGATATTTCTCTTTCAAGTAATTGTTAAGAATAGTCTTTACTTTTGCATTCTTTCCATTAGTTTTGACAACACTGCCATTCTTGACGACATTGTTCACACTTGGAGCCCAGTACGAAAGGTTAATTACACCTTGGTTACCCATCTTGCCAGCAGATTCAAACTGAGCCATATCCACATACGGGTTGCCATCACTGTCTTTCATATTGTCCATGAACCATGAGAGACCTCTATACACAGCTGAGTTTTTAAGGTCATTGCAGATGACATCATACATCATTAACGCGCATATCTCAGAGTTTTTGTGCTGTGCTGGTACTGGCATCATATTGCCATCGCCTTGGTTTTTCTCTATAATGGAATATGCAAATGGCTTTATGGTCTGGAACAAGAGGTCAAAATCTTCAGCATGCCATTCTCCTGCTTCAAAGTGCTGTAATGCTCTCTCATGAGCATCAGTCCATTCTCCAAGCATGTCAAGCACTGACTTAAAGGAATGCATAGACCTTATTGCTTGGGCATCTGCCACATTGATTTCCTTGAAGATATCGCAGATTCTGTCTTTGTCTGCTTGTGACAGGTGTTTCTGGCTTTGTATGTGAGCCCTTATCTTGTCATAAGATGGAGATGGAATGATGTCATCAGCTATCAGGATAACCTTTTCCTTTATCTTTCCAAACCTTGAGTTGGTGTTCAAGTGTGTACCAGCTGCGTAAACTTGCTTGAACCTCTTCTGGAAATCAGTATCATTCTTTGAGAAAGCCAAATCAACACAAGTAAGCTGTATAATTGAGGCACCAGCATAAGCACTGTTGTAAAATCTCAGTTTTTCTGCCTCAAACACATCACCACTCATGGTTGCGGTTATACCATTCTTGATGAGATATTCCACAAACCTACTTTCAAGTATTTCATCAATTGCTTTCTTCTGGTCTTTCCATATTTCTTCTTCTGAAGCTCCTTCCTTCCTTCTTCTTACCATTCTGTCAAGGAAATTTTCTCCATTCTCAAATGTGTAATGGTTCAATTCTGGCATAAATCTGAATTTCAGACCTTGTTCACCATCGAAGTTTGCAATAGCTTTGATTTCACCATTCTTTATTTTCTCAGCTCTATCTTGTACAAGTTTTATTCTCCACATCTCTTGGTCAACAAGCCTGATGAAAGCACCGTCATAGTCACCTTCTTTGCCAAGAAGCTCATCCATATTGAATATAGGTCCTCTCACAAGCATTGACATTGGGGAGTCAGCGAAAATGGGAGCCAGATAGAATGTGCTTTTCCTGTCACCTTTTGACCTCACCTCATTATAAGCAGCTCTCTGTATCTCAAATATGTCAGATGTTGTCCATTTGGTATACGGTGTTCCTGCATTGACTTCATCACCGACAAATTTTACATTGTCAACATTAAGGTAAGGTGTAGTTCCAAGTGTAAGCTCATCACCATAATCATACATAAACTCAAGCCACTTGTTTTTCCATTTGCCTTTCTCTTTGTCATAGTACCAGTCATACTTCTTGAAGTGCTCATCCATGTAAGCCCTTCTCTTTTCCCTGCTTTGGTTTGTAAGACCTCTCCATGTCTTCTGTAAGTAGTTGTCAGCAGAGTAACTGTATTTGGTTTTCTTGCTGTCCTTATCATAAAATGACTGTACATAGTTTGTATTGTCTACAGTACCCATTCCGTCTGCTACTTTCTGAATTAGGTCTCCACCATAAGGTGTCAGGGAATCCAAAGCGTAGTCATAAACTTGTCCTTCTTTTACAGTTTCCAGTTTTCTTACAAGGTAGTTGATGTCAAGCATCTTTTGTGCAAAAGGCTTTCCACCGTCAAGTGAAATCTGATACAAGATGTCTTCTGGCAATATCTCAAATCCCAGTGCTTTGAAATCTTCTGACATCTCTTTTGTGAAGTCATCAAGCTCTTTCTTCTTCCTCTTCATCTGAGCCATTTTTGATATTTCAGCTCTTGTAGAAGTCTGCTTGTCAAAGTCATACCCAGCCGTCTCCACATAGAGGTCATATATCTTCTTGGTCTTCTGCTCATAGTTCCAAAGTCCTTCATTTGGCATATATTTGGAACTGAGTCTCTGTACATTGGCTACATTAATGTTACCGTTCTTGTCATACACAGAATACTTGTTGAGAAGAATCCTTTGCTTATAATTGGTAACACACTTATCATAAAGCATCTTGTCAGCCATATCGTAATTCAATGGCTGTATCTTTCCAACAACACTCAACACTCCGTCCTCACTCTTGTTGATAAATGCCTTTCCATAAGGAATGAATGTCCTGAAGAAATTGCTATAAAGCTGAGATGCCATGCTTCCATAAGTAGTCGGGAATCTCAAGTTGTTATTTTCTGACAAGTAATCCCTTGTGAGCAAATCTATCACTTGATTAGCCCACTTGTATTTCTTTGCCATTGTATCAAGAGCTGGGAACACAGGATATCCTTCAGGATACCTCTCCTTGGTTATCTCATTTCCCCACCTGTCTGTTCCTTCTGTCACTATCTGCATGAAATCATCAGGTGACTCCATTGTCCTTGAGAGATAAGAGAGCAACGAGGCATATATCTGACTTGATTGGTAATATCTTGGCTGATTGAGGTCATCTGTTTCAGTATTGGGCCTTCTGAGCCTTCCTATGATTCTCCTTACAGTTTTGGACAATGTGTTTGCTGGGTCCTCATATCTTATCTGGAATATCCACCCGTCATTTCCAGTAACAACGTGTCCTGTCTCATCATTACCATCAGAGGCTTCATCATTGGCGTTTTCCTGTGCTGTCTTGTCTATTTTCTGAAGGTCATTGATTACAATACCTTCATAGTCCTCAATAAACAATGATACTTTGGAATTGAACAACTCATCAAAGAACTCCACTGTATCCCTGTATTTCTTAGCTTTCAGAAGATTCTCTTGACCGCCTTTTGTCTCAAAGGACTTAGCAGTGCGCTCAAGGCTCTTTCTTATTCTGTCAAGTATAGTTCCAACCTGATATGTTTCCACAATCTTCTGCCTTCCTGTAGCTGGGTCTGTGTAGTCTTGTAACATCTTCCATGCTTCTTCTCTCTCCTCATCTGGTTTTGTCTCATCATTGGCAATTTTCTTCAACCTGTCAACTTCGTTCTTCTGGAAAGTGTCAATGAGGGAAGAGAACTTGTCTGCTATCATCATAGCCCTATCCCTCATTTGCTGTGGAGTGAATGTGTTATAAAACCTTGTCATCCTGTTATCCTTTGGATTCAGCTCACTCTTTATCTCATCAGACTCAGGCTTCTCTTTCTTCGGTTTCTCCTGAGGAACCACTGGCGCATTGAAAGTGTTTGCTATAGCATTCTTCGCAGCTTCGTTGATATCCATTACAGGAGAAACACTTGGTTGTGGTGCAGGCTGTGGCTGAGGTGTTACCTGTGGAGTGACTTGAGGTGTTGCCTGTGGAGATGCTGATGGCTGTTGAGGCATCACAGATTGTGGACTTGGAATACCAAAGCCACCTAATGCCTGAGCACTGGCATTAAGCTGTGCCAAAGTCTCTTCTATCAGTTTCTGCCTGTCAGCGTCTGTTACAGGAAGTGTAGGAGCAGGAGAAGCTTGTGAAGGCTGCTGAGGAGCAGGAGATTGTGGAATGTTATTTACAACAGCACCACCGTTTATGTGGTTTAGAGGAGAATCTTCATTCTTGACTTTGTTGGATACAATGGTCACTGTATCTGTAGCTCTTGACACAGCAACGTATTTCAGTTTTCTCTGTATATCAACAGAAGGGCCTCCAATATAAATCGTGGTGCCATCAGGTGCAATTATCGGGTTGCCACCTTTCTCTTTGAAACTGTTCTCAACGTCATCTATATCCACAAGTACATGAGTGAAGGTAGAACCTTGTGACTTGTGGATAGTCAATGCATATCCAAAGTCAAACACTTTCTTCTGCACCCTTCTGCCATCCACATACACATTGTCGTTGACAAACAAGAACTCTTCTATTGTGTTTATCTGTGATAATAATTGTGCCTTGGCTCTTCCAGAAGAAGCTCTGGCCTTAGTCCACAATTGGTCTTTGGCTTCTACTAATTTCTTAGCATTAGCCAAATTTTCCAAATCACCCTTAATATCCATAAAGTTGACAGTATCAGTCTTATCCAAACCATTGGATATGATGATAGGAACAGTATGCATTGTAACCAAACTTCCATCTGGAAGTCTCATGCTAACATCCTTTGGTTTCCCAACTTTGACAACATTGTATGTCTCAGAATTGATGAACCTATAAGTGCTTTTACCACCAGGTCTATAAATGTATCCCCAGTTAGTATAACCTGTAATGGGTTCACCAACTCTAGGTACATTGTCATAATAATCAAGCTGTCTTCTGATTTGCGCATTGTAAGAGGCTATTGCAGCATTGGTTCCAGCAAGTATTCTGAAATAATTGGGGTTCTGTTTCAAACCTGGAACATAATTGTTGATAATCGCATTCTTACCTGCTATGTTGCTGCTCTTCATATAAGCAACACCTTGTCCATCAGCATTGAAAGACGATTTCATGGAAAGTTCTTTTCCTTCCCTGAGGTTTGTGGCTTCCCTTAAAATGGCATTGTCACCAGTTCTCTCTACAATAGTTAAGGTCACAACATCGTGATTCTGGTCTCTAAACACCTCGGATATCTGGTTCTCGCCAACAGGAGGCAACTGTGCGGCATCGCCTGTGTATATAATTTTAAGATTGTTTGCTTTTGCTATTTTGTTAAGAGTGTCATAATTTTCCTCACTGAGCATTGACGCTTCATCAATGACAACAGTATCTCCTACACCGATGTTTGGATTTCCTTCAATGGTGATGACATTGTCAGAGTCATATTTGTCTGCATCTGGGTCTACTGTCACAATCATACCAAATGCCTTGTGTACAGTCATGGCTTCAAATCCAGACTTCCTGACTCTATCTCCCAATATTTTGGCAGCTTCATTTGTGGTAGCGCAGAACACCATACGCTTATGTTGTTTCTGCATTTTCTCTGCCAGTATCTCCATGAGAGATGTCTTACCAGTACCAGCATATCCAGAGAGTGTCATGGTTGTCTTATTTGACTTGATAAATTCATCCATGGCATTCAACGCATCCTCTTGCTGGCTATTTGGTTTGAATGGAGCTTTTACCTCAGTTCCATCCTTAAATTTGAAAGTGATAGGAGTGTTACGCTGTACAGAAGTTGTACTGGTTTGAGATTCTGCAATAAGGTCTTTCATGACACCAGCTTTCTCATCATTATTTTGACCTTGCTGATTCTTATTCAGGTTTAATGGATTCACACCAGTGGCAAAGTCATACACTGTGATATCAGACAGATATTCAAGTGCCTTGTCAACATCTTTCTCTGCCCATTCCTCAAACTTCTTTAATTTCTTATTGCCTTCCTCGCCTTCATCCCAGTTCTCAAGCATGAATGCTGACTTCAACTGTTTCCAAAAATCAACAAGCCATTGCTTGAGTTTCTCTATAATACCTTCAGAACCCTTGTCTTTTACTATCTTGGCAAGTGTTTCCTTACCTCTTTTGCCTACAAGTCTTGCATGCACCTCAGAAGCAATTAGACCTTCTACCTTTTCTTCCTCAAGCTTGCCTTCCTTGACCATTTGTTTCCACTTGAGTCCATACTCAGAGTTGTTGGCAACCCAATTCCACAGATTAACTCTTTTATTGTTCTCATCTGTAAACCAAGCTCTCTTAAATAGTGATATACCAGTTTTCCAAAATTTTGGATTCTTCATAGCTACAACTCTGTCCCAAATGTGGGTATATTCATGCAGTGGGTGCTCTGGAGAGATGGCAGTTTCATCAAGATATATCTCACCTTTTGGAGTAATGAATCCGTAGATTTTCTTTTTCTTTCCATCTTCACCTACAGTTTCAAAGGCTTGTATATCATCATTCTCTTTTGAGAAATCACCATTGTTGTCTGTAGCTGATTTGATTTCTCTCTTCTCCTCAATAGCCTCCTGAGCTATCTTGTTTTCTTTGTTGTCCAAATAAGCCTTAAATTCACTGCTGAGATGTACAGGTGTACCAGTTATTCTCTCCAACTGCTCCAATTGCTGATTGACAACCCTCTGTGCATGGAATTTTCTCTTGAATGTCTTCTCATATACATCAAGTATGGCGTTTAGTCCAGCAACAGTGATATCTCTTGTACCAATTCCAGCATAATTTTCTGTCAATGTGGGTGTATCTGAATAATCCCATTTACTATTCTCATGCTTGAACCACCTTCCTCTTTCTTGGTCAAATACATATACAAGCTTTCCCTCATTGATAGCCATCTGTACAGCGTATCCTGTACCACCATCAACTTGAACAGCCTTCACAGTGTATCCTTTCTTGTTCTTTTCTCCAGGTTTTATAATGTGTCCTACAGCAAACACAGCATCAGCATATTTCACTTGGTTCCAATTCCTCGCTAACAGGTCAGCATATTCATCAAGCCATTTTCTGCCCATATCACTGGCAGCTTTCTTTGCTTTCTCAATACCTTCTTTGAAATCAGCATCAGATTGCAGTGTGTTTCCTTTAGGGGTTTTGAGTCCATGATAATAATGCCTTGATGGAATACCAAGTTTCTCTGCAAGCATTCCCCAATAGCTGTCACTTCCATAAGCACCGCCACTGTGGTTAACAAATCCAGTTATATCCAAACCAGCTGATTTCTGTGCTTTAACCTCATTGTCCAGAAATTTATTGGCTGCTTGTTGAATTATCCTTATTCTGTCTCCGTGTGTAGCAGGCCAGTTCATGATATGCTTTGTATCTACACGGAATATGTTGCCTTCCTTGTCAACAACGTAGTTTACACCTCCATATGTAAGTTTTACTGCACTTCCATTTTGGAATTTCGCTTTGAAAAGTATAGCATTTCTATCAGCTCCTGCATTTGGAGCATCTGCTGGATACACTTCTTTTCCTTCTTTATTATATATGCGTGTACCTACAACAGTATATACCTGTTTTGTTCCCCCTTGTTTTGTATATTCAACTGTAGTTGTCTGCAAAGAATCCATAGCAAACTGAATTTCAGTTGGTTGTGGATTTATCAGCGATTTACCTTCAGCATTGTATTTCTTCTCCATGAAGTTGACAAGTTGTGAAGGAGTCGGAATATAATCTGGTGATAAATTGTTGTCTCCTGCATACAATCCAACCATTTCAGATATCCTTTCATCAGATAGATTTTCCAATTGAGAATATTGCTTTCTTATTTCATTAGCTAAATCACGTATTTTATCCGTGACTACAAGACAAGTTCTTTTGTTCATCTTATATCGTTTTATATGATTTTCGGCAAAAATAAACACAAAATACAACAGAGTAAAATATATAATTTTTTTGCTTATGTAAGAACAATACAAAATGTCATACAGAATAAGAAAAAAAATCCCCCTCCCTCCAATGAACTGAATCCACGGAGAGAAGGGGTAACAAAAGAACAATGGAAAACTAATCTGATAGCACTGGTTTCAAATCAGCACCAACGTAATGTAAAAAACAAAACTTTGTTGGGTTTAGACCAAGCTTCATTTTTTCAGCAAATTGTTTGAACACTTCCCAATCTTTTTTAGAAATAGTTGCTTCTCTAAAGAATATTCTCCTACCATTTCCATTATTAAAGAGTTGCTTGAGCATGTATTTTACAGATACTGCATTTCTAACTTTTGTGTTGTATAGCCAACCTCTTGCTCTAAAATCAACAGAATCAAACATTAGTTTTACACTCTGCGGATAATGTATGTAATCCATTGCTGATAAAGTCTTCAAAGCCATTTCTTGTACAGAAGGGTCCTCACTCATAATCATCTCTTTAATGGACATCAGAGTATCACAATCTATCTGGTTTTCTTCATTACTGAGTGATGCCATGACTGATTTTTCACTTACAAGCCTATCACTTGGGATGGCCATTGTATCCAAATCAGCAAGCCATAAACTATTTTCATTCATTTTGAAACATCTTCCACAATAAATCAGTTCTGCATCCATGAGGTCAGAGAGGCTATATGGAATCAAATGATCGGAACATTGACTAAATGGATTGACTATTTCCATTCCAGTTACTTTTTCACCTGCTGAGAACCTTGACAACGTTTCCAAAAATTCAGGAGGTTCACTAAGTGTTCCTTCTACAGTGTAAATCAAATCAACATAGTAGTAGTTTTTCTCACCCTCCATAATAATAAAACATTTACTGTACGGTATATAGTTATCTAACATAGGTACAATAACAGCATCCGCAATCCAAGGATTTAAGCATTTTTCATATTTGCTGAATACTTGAGTTCTCGGTATCTTACATGATGGGTGCACATATATCTTCTTTACATCGCTTAAAGACTTCTCTTCAACTCCAAGTAACGTAGTTAATGTTGCTCTGGATGAAATGTTAGCATTTGCCTTTTTGGTGTATGTGTAATCATCTGAACACGGAAATAATACAGGATAATTTATATCAAGGTTGTAATAATAGTACTCTAGGTTTTTATCAGGGATGTCGTTACATTTCAAACACTTTCTTGACAACTGGTACACCTTCTTGTTCTCAAGCCCTGCTATTCTTACATTTTTCATATAATCCCCTTCTTTCTTATTTTATTATTCAACAATAATTTATTAGTTCTTGTTGGAAACTTATTCACAATGGTCTTGATATAGTGGAACAACAAGTCATCTGAAAACAATTTCCTCTGATTGTTCACAATATCCAGTATTCTGTTCTGAACCACATCTGACTTTGAATCTTTCTGGGAGAAATAGAATATTGTGTAATTGAGAAGTCTCAAGGCAAGTATGCTTGCCACATCAGTCCTGAATCTTCCATCTTCATATACACAGTTGTATATCTTTTCCTCAACTTCTTCCCACTTGTCTTTCAACATTTGCTCAGGTTGCACCAACTTGTCAAGTTTCTGTGAGATGAATGTAGTGAACAATGTTCCCACAGTGTTGTTTTTGTCATCAAGGAAACACCCTTTGCTTATGTTCAATATAAGACCAAGTGCATCATCACTAGACCAGTTCTTGATACCTCTTATGGCTTTACAAAAAGTGGTGTATGCTCTTGGATTAACAGTCTGCACTCCGTTGTGCTTTCCAAATATTTCATTGCCATACAACAAAGCAAAGTTCACAGCTCTTCCATCAACTTTTCCTTCAGCCCATTTAGCCCAATCTTTTACATCGAGTTTAATACCAAAGGTCACCATTCTTGTCTTCTGAGCCGAGTCCAAAGACTCCACATTATATTCCCCGTCATCTGGGTTGCTTGTAAGGACAATACAGGTTTTCTTAGGAAGTTGCCATGAAATATAGCTTCCAGTATTGATAAGCTCCATAATTGCTTGCTGGAACAAAGAGTTTCCTCTTGTGAAATCATCCAAAAGTAGAATCACTCCATTGTTATTCTCTTCTTTAGGCAACCACGCTGGTGGTGCATATCCCATTCTTGTGTTATTTGTCACAGTTACATTGATTGGAACTCTGCTCAAGTTACTTTCAGGCCACCATACAGTCTTTGTAGCTCCATCCTTTGTCTTATACTGTAACATCACTTCTTTCTGTGGGAAACCAACTATATCACCCACTTCCTCCAGCTGACTCAGACAAAGAGTACACATTGTCATTCCTCTTTTTTCTGCCACTTGCTTTACAAGTGAAGTCTTGCCAATGCCAGCAGCACCCTCTATGCACACAGCTATAGGAGTATCCCCAGCCTCACATATCTCCATATTGTTGTCAAGGAGATAATTGAACACATCAGTGAACTCACCAATGGTCATTTCATTCATGTTTGCCATTTTCTTCCTGTTTTATTTCTTTTAGTTTATACACATGATTTCCATTCTCATCTTCCCTGAGGTCTTTCTCAATAAGAAAACTTTCCTCAAAAGGGGAGCAATCCCAAGGTTTGTCAAAAGTCACTACGATTTTCTTATCCATAACATGTACGATTAACTGTAATAATTACACTTGAACCGACTTTTACAGTTGAGCCATATTCCTCAAACTTTCTCTCAAGAAATATTATCAACTTCCAACCATCACAAAGCACTTCAGAAATACCACCTATACCACGCTTGAGCCAAACACTAGTGTTGTTATCATCAAGGTTAATAAGCCCTACACAGCAAGCTTCTCTCATCTTCTCAGCAACATCACTCAATGACAACCAAGGCTTGTCTTCTGAATCTTTTGAAATTACTATGGAGTAATCCGTCATCTCAGTAATTTTCATGAGTTCTGTTCTTTTGGAATGTAAATTGTCTTTCCAGGATAGTCTTGATGATAACCACTTGAGGTAATTACCCATATCATTCCAGAAGGTCTTTCTTGAGGCAGATTACATTCACCGTCAGTAAAATATACAAGAGACACATAGTCCCTCTTATGCTCTTTGTACCAATTCACTGGAGGATTAAAATCAGTTCCTCCTCTTCCCTTTATCTTAGGTGTTTTCTTACCGTCATAATCAACAATATCGGTAATTTCTGTATCACACTCGATAACTGTAACTCTTGCTCCAGCTCTGTAGATATTGTCAATCTCAGCAAAGAAGTCAGCAAGTTCCTTAACACTTACAGAAGCAGAAGTGTCAACAGCAACAGCAATGCTTACTTTCTTCTTGTGTTTTATACCAGCTGCACCATTAAATCTTTTGCTTTCTTTCTTCCTCGTAAGCCTTAGATTGACATCATAGATAGTTCCAAGAAGCCTTCTGAAGTAACTTTTCCAATCAAACACTTCAGGTTTTTTCTTCTTAATGTTCTCTATAATTCCTTCAAGGTTTCCAGGTATTGTTCCTCTTGATTTTGTCACTTGCTCAGCTGTTTCTACAAGTAATTTTTCTATGTTGTGGTTAATTAACTGTTGAGTGGATTCTGACAGGTTCTTGAAATCATCCCAAGTTTCATGAGTGTCTATAGGATTTATTCCATCAGGTAGGTAATCAGGATATTCTTTCTCTCCATTTTCAGAGCTTTCACTATCTTGTTGTTGGTTGTCATTCTTTTCAGAGTTATCAGAGTTGTTGTTGCTTTTATCATTCTCCTTGTCATTAGAGCCACCACCTTCATTTCCTCCTCCAGAGCCTTCAGAGTTATTTCTTTTCTGCTGATTTTTTTGTTCCTGCATTTCTTTCAGCTTCTCATAGTACTCTTTTGAACCAAGTCCATTTTCGAGACCTATCAGGGAAGCTACACAAGCGTCTTTTGGCAAATTCTCTATATAACTGTTGACTTCCATGTCATTTGCTAAATTCAATGTTTGGTGGTCATCAAAATATTTGTCCATAAACATGTGTCTCAGTGCAATATGTCCTAATTCATGAAGTAACAAAGCTATTTGTTCATCATCTGTGTGTTCATTCCAGAAATCAGGATTCACAAGAAGACAGCAGTCAAGTCCTCTTCTGCATATAGCCATTGTGGGTATGCTTCTATTTTCTTCCTTTGGAAGGCTCATGCAGAAAATTCCATAGAAAGGACTCTTTACTAAGAGTCTTTTTAACGCCTTTTCAAGTTCCATAATTATTTGTTGTTTATTATTCTCACATTCATGGTATCACAATCCTGAGGTTTCGATGTCCTGTTGTCAAGAACAACAAGGAACACCGAAATCAGGAAAGTCAATACCAACAGGAATGTGATCACAATTTCTGTAATCCTAAGTCTGTTCATTTTGATTAGTTTTATTGTCCTTATGCCTTTCAAGGATGCTTGCACCCACAACAATCAATATTGCCATAAGTCCTGCAACAAACATAAGGATACATGTAAATACTTTCATATCACAATACGTATATACATATCCCAAGCATTGCCAGACATGTTATTAGCATGATGACAGCTAAAAAGGCTTGGGAGAGAGGATGAGATTTATTGTTTTTCTTCATCATCAAATATGCTCTATGTTGAATTTACCTTTTGTGACATCTTTCACAATCTTGTTCAAGTCATAGAACCATATCCAGTCAAATTTTCCACCACAAAATCTATATCCCACTAGATATGGAACACGAAGCTCGGTGAATATTGGCAGTTTACTGGTTTGTTCTGGATCAAGAATAGCACAAATCTGATTCATCACATCAAGATGTTCTTGAGTTTGAGGAACAATACAGTTGTATAGGTTATCACTACCATCATCTGCCTCATAAGACACTTCTTCAGCTATAGTGATTTCCTTGAGTTTACCATAAAGCACTCCCAACGCAGATTCCTCATATTGATGGCATTCTGCTTCACATGTAAACTCAGTGCCATCGTTAGCCACATAGATAGTAATATGTTCTATGTACTCTCTTTTTTCTTCTTTCACTACCTTCTTCATTGTTTTCTTTTGTTTTTAAGTTAATATTCCATTTCTTCTATTGCAAGAGGTTCTTTTGATACCATCCATTCAATACTGTTGTAATTAAAGTTATTATCTGCAAGCCAACTTTCTTCATCTTGATAATTTGGTAACACAGCATGAATGAGTTTACAGTTTTCATAATCAAGGATGTAGAGATGTTTGTCCCCGTAAAACTCTTGATACAGGTCATCAGGAACCATATAAGCACTGCTTCCAACTTCATCATGACCTTCAATGTCTTGTACAAGAAGGCATTCATGAAACCTCTCATGTTCCATGAACATCTGGCTATAAGGCCAAGTTACCAAATGATAATTGTTATCCATTTTGCTCTTTTATTATTTCAAAATTATCTATGAACGATTCATCACTCCTTACAAAAAGACGACCTGCATCTTCTCCATCAACTCTCATGTAAAGCACAGCGTTGTACCACACACCGGTGTCTGGATGCTTGGAAATAAGCAACTCATGAACTCTATACTTGTGTCCTTTTTCTTTATGAGTAAACACTTTGCCTTTGGCAATACCTAACTTGAATTCTTCTTTTGTCATAACTCCTCCATTTCTTTTTTGAAACTGTTAATAAATTTCTCCATATTACTACACTCCATGCAACCTTCATTAAGTTGGGTATAAAACCATTCACAAGCCTTCTTAATAAGCCTTGTCTTCTCTAGTTTAAGAGCAGCTTCTACAGCAGGCTTTGTTACTTCGTTATAATATTGTTCATAA
>Ga0247608_10004686_pt1 | contig 15162 bp, 10 predicted proteins | sample 176DNAGHGlowgp2_FD_193490 | JGI IMG/M metagenome (GOLD analysis project Ga0247608, IMG submission 193490) | Sheep rumen microbial communities from Palmerston North, Manawatu-Wanganui, New Zealand - 1766 DNA GHGlow gp2 | ecosystem: Host-associated > Mammals > Digestive system > Stomach > Rumen ...
TGCGCGGCACCATCGGTAATGAGGTTTATAACTGTACGGCCAACAACCTGATGTACACGGGCAACCTGCCAGGACGCAACATTCTGCGCGAAGCCCTCGATTCGGGCATCACCTACGGCGAACCCAAGGCCTTCTCGTCGCGCTTCGTGGAAGACGCTTCGTTCCTGCGACTCGACAACCTCAACCTCGGCTATGACTTTGCTGTCAAGGCACTGCACATCAGCCACGCACGTGTGAGCCTTTCGGCACAGAACCTCTTCGTCATCACCGGCTATTCGGGCCTCGATCCAGAAGTCAGCTCGGTCATCTCGAGCAACGGCATGTCAACCCTCGGCATGGATTACCTGAGCTATCCGCGTGCACGCACGTTCACTTTGGGTCTTAATGTAACATTCTAATCAAATAAAAGCTGAAAACGATGAAATACAACAATATGATCAAAGGTATTGCAGCCTGCTCGATGGGTGTGCTCCTTTTGGGCACCAGCTGCACCGATCTGGACGAGGAGCTGTATGGTCAGCTTTCGCCCGACACCTATTATCAGAATGAGAGTGAGGCACTGTCGTCGGTAGCCGGCGTCTATCACTACACAAGCTACATGGTACGTGCCGGCGGTGACGGATGGCGTGTGGGCGAGTATTCGACCGACGAGCTGTTCTGCCCAGGCCGTGGAGGCGGCTGGTGGGACGACAACCAGGACGAGATGGCACTGCATGCCTGCAAGCCAACCAACGAGCGCCTGAAGGGCTGCTGGGGCACCTACCTCTTCCCCGGCATCGGATGCGCCAATGCCGTGATCGCTTCGCTTGAGTCGTCGCCCAAGGCTGCAGAGTTTGCCGGACTGATTGCCGAATGTCGTGCCTTGCGTGCCATCGAATACTTCTGGGCCATGGAATATTGGGGCAACATCCCCGTCTTCACCGGACCAAAGGTTGATGCCAACAACCTGCCTGTCACCTCGCCTGTGGCTGACGTCTATGCCTTCATCGAGACCGAGCTGAAGGAGGCTGCTGCCGCCCTGCCATCGGTGACCACCGTCGATGCCAGCTACTATCCGCGCATCACCAAGGAGGCTGCCCTCTGCCGCCTGGCCCAGCTCTACCTGATGGGCGAGTTCTACACGGGCACGCCACGCTGGGCAGACTGCGAGCAGGTCTGCAACCAAATTATCGGAACGGGCGCCTTCAAGCTTGAGGCGCGTGTGGGCGACTGCTTCCGCGAGGACATGGAGGGCAAATCGACCGAGGTGCTTTCGGCCTTTGCCGTCGATGCCAACCAGAACGTGGGTGGCAACGAGTTCTGGCTCTACTCGCAGGGCGAATGGGACATGGCGAAGTACGGCTGCACGGCCTACGGCGCACGCGGCTACTGCTTCAACGACGAGGCTCTGAACCGCTATGAGGAAGGCGACGAGCGCCTGGAGCTGCTGGAGTACGGCCCTCAGTTCGACCTGAATGGCAACATGATTGACGCTGCAGGCAACATCGTCACCAACCCTGCCGACCAGCTCGTGCTGAAGCCCATGACCAACAAGCGCGACTCGAAGACCGACGAGGGATACATCGTGCTGAAATATACGCCAGTGGGCGGAACTACGAAGGGCAATTCGCTCAACAACGACTACGTGCTGGACCGCTATTCGAACGTCCTGCTGATGAAGTGCGAGGTGCTGGTGCGCCAGGGCAAGGATCTGGGCACTGCACTGAGCCTGATCAACGAGGTGCGCAACCGTTCGGAGCTGCGTGACCTCACCGCTGCCGAGCTTACCCTCGAGAACATCGAGCGCGAGCGTGCCAACGAATTCATCTGGGAGGGCCAGCGTCGTCGCGACATGCAGCGCTTCGGCTCGTTCTTCACGGCTACCAACTGGTGGAAGACCACTCCTGATGCCTCGCGTAACACGCAGTTCTATCCCATCCCGGCACAGCAGATTGCTGCCAACCCGAATCTGAAGCAGAACCCCGGTTATTGATTTTCCCTGAATGAAAACAACCGCCTTATTGGCTGCATTGGCTGTCGCGTTGACGACGGCCAATGCACAGCCTTTTCTCGACTATGGCTTCGAGCGAGAGTTCCCGGCTTGCCTCGACCAGATGCAGGAGACGCTGACCTATCCGATGGCATGGGGCAACAGTCCCATCAAGTCATTTGACCTTTGGAGGGCCGAAGCACGGCACTGTGTGCTCGATGCGATGCAGCTGGCGCCACCTGCCTCGACTGACTATCAGATGGAAGTGGTGGCAACGGAAAGGCGCGAGGGCTACGAGGCACGCAAGCTAAGGTTCAACCTTTCGGCTTTCACACGGGCAGAAGCATATTACCTCGTGCCTGACGGCAAGGGACCATTCCCCACAGTCATTCTTTTGCATGACCACGGGGGACACTATATGATCGGAAAAGAAAAGATGGTGCGACCCTTTGCCTGTGCTGACTCCATCGTGCAGGATGCCGAATGGTGGCAGACGCAATGCTATGGCGGGCAGTATGTGGGTGACTACCTTGCAAGGCAGGGCTATGTCGTCTTTGTGACCGATGCACTCTACTGGGGAGACCGTGGACGTCGCGAAGGACGTCGAGTGGACACCCACATGCGCATGGCAGGCAACCTGATGGAACTGGGCTATTGCTGGAGCGGTATCATCACCTACGACGACATCTATACGGCCGACTTTGTGGCTACATTGCCTGAGGTTGACAAGGATCGCATCGGTTGCATGGGACATTCGATGGGCGGCTATCGCACATGGATGCTTGCAGCAATGAGTGACAAGGTGAAGGTGGGGGTTGCGGTCTGCTGGATGGTGACCACCGACGTGCAGTGCTCGTGGAAATACGGCAACGAGTTTGGCGGTTTTGCCAATACACTGCCCGGTATCAAACGCTATTTGGACTATCCTCACATTGCATCGATGGCTTGTCCGAAGGCGATGTACTTCATCAACGGACAGCATGACAAGCTCTTCCATCCCGAGGGTGTGCAGAAGGCCTACGACTATATGCATAGCGTTTGGGACGGACAGGGTGCAGGCAGCAAGCTCAAGACCGAACTATGGGATATGTCGCATTGGTGCGGACCTGAGGTTCAGCAGGCTGCTAAGGAATTTCTGGATGAAAATTTGAGATGATTGGTGTAAATAATAATAGATGAGAGTTAATTATAATATGTGTGTATAGTTTAGAATATTGTTAGTTAATGTAACAAATCTACTCACATTGGGACCAGCAGTGGCGTGATGCTACGGCTGGTTTTTTCGATTCTTCCATTCGGTGGCTGTCATCTGATAATATGCCTTGAATGCCTTGCCAAAGTAATGAGGGTCGTTGTAGCCCACTTCGTAGGCCACCTCAGCAATGTTGAGCTGACCATTGTCGATGAGTTCGGCAGCACGTTTCATTCGCACATCGCGCAACAGGTCGCTTGGCGTCTGACCCATAAGGACCTTGATCTTCTTGTTGTAGGCACTGCGGCTCATGCTGGTGGCTTGTGCCATGTCGTCGACCGAATAGTCGGCATTGGCAAGATTGCGCTGTATGTCAGCGATGACCGTATCGATGAACTGCTGGTCGGCGGGAGAGAGGAGATCGGCTGGCACGGATGGTTGTGGAATATGTTCTTGATTCTCCTGCATTGCCGTGAAATGGGGTGCGACGGCAGCCGACAAACGGTGCTGATAGTACTGCTGCAGGAGAAGACGTTTCTGCAGGATATTCTCGACACGAGCCATGAGATAGGACGCACTGAAAGGCTTGGTGATGTAGTCGTCGATGCCGGAACGCAGACCTTCGAGCTTGTTGTCGGTGTCGGCCAAGGCGGTAAGGAGGATGAGGGGGATGTGGCACAACTCGGGATCCTGACGCATGCGCTGGGCCAATCCGAAGCCATCGAGGCCGGGCATCATGACATCGCTGATGACGATGTCGGGCATCAGTTCGGTGGCTTTTTGCAGGCCTTCGATGCCATCGGCTGCTTCATATACCTGGTACTTCGAAGCGAATATCTGACGAATGAACCGACGCAGTTCGACGTTGTCCTCTACGACGAGCAGGGTCATGTCGGTGTTGACAGAGGCGGTTTCGGCCTCGGAAAGCTTGACTTCGGAACGTCTGTCGCTGAGGTTGTCGCTGACGATGAATTCGGTGTCGGGTGCGAAGTGCTCACGACCTGTGTGCAGGTAGATGGTGAAGCAGGTGCCTACATTGGGCTGGCTGTGGACGGTGATCTGTCCATGGTGCAGATCGACGAGTTCCTTGGTCAGGGACAGGCCGATGCCGGTGCTCTCCATGCCTGATGGCGTATGACGCAACTTGCTGCCAAAGCGTTCGAAGAGATGCTGCAGTCCTTCGCGGCTGATGCCTACACCATAGTCGCGCACCGAGAGGATAGCCTTGCCCTTGGCCTCTTCGACGGTGACGCGGATAGGATGGCCGGTGTGGGAGAACTTGAAGGCATTGCTCAGGAGGTTGCTTACCACTTGTGCAAGCTTGTCGGGGTCGGCCCAGATGGGGAGGGTGTCCACCTTGTGTTCGTAGATAAGGTCGATCTGCATGGTCTGGGCGAGCAGACGGAAGTCGTCGACCTGACGAGCTACGAAGGGGACGAAGTCGAAGTTTTCGACCGAGAGTGTCATCTTGCCGTTCTGTATCTTTCGGAAGTCGAGAATCTGGCTGACGAGATGTGACATCTTGGTGGCATTGCTCGAGACGATGCCAAGTTGTTCGGCAAGTTCGGGCGTCAGGTCCTTGCGTTGCAGGATGTGCTCCAAAGGACCGGTGATGAGGGTCAGAGGCGTGCGCAGTTCGTGAGAGACATTGGTGAAGAACTTCAGCTTCATGTTGGTCAACTGCTCTTCGACCTTGACCTGATGCTTGAGACGATAGATGACGATGGCGATGCCGATGATGAGAGCCAGCATGGCCAAGGCTGCCAGAATCTTCAATGCGGTAGCTAAGTTTGTTTCGCCGAATGTGGGCTTTACTTCGACTGGCAGGCTTCGAACGTTATCGACCCAGAATCCCCCGCTATTGGTTGAACGCACTTCGAGCTGATATTTGCCAGGCGAGAGGTTGGTGTAGGTGGCAGTATGGCCTGTGCCCACGTAGGTCCATTCGTCGTCGAAGCCCTTAAGACGATAGGCATAGGTGATGACTTCGGGCTCCACATAATCGAGGGCGGCAAAGCGAGCCACAAAGCTGCGCTGTCCAGGTTGGAGCAGGATGGAGTCGTTGTTGAAGTGGATGGGCGGCACGAACTGGTCGATGTCAAGCGAACGGGGATGGAAATGCAGGAGTCCGCGTGTGGTGTTGAAAAGCAATTCGCCGTTTTGAAGCGAGATGGCCTGCCCCTCGTTGATGGTGAAACGGATGGGGAAGAGGCGTGCACGGTAATTGGTTATGTTGCCCGACAGGAGATTGTAGCTGAAGAGACCGTCTTCGGTAGCACACCAGAGGAGATTGCCTTTAGCCACGCCGGAGGAAAGGCTACTGGAGTCCTGCAACATAGAGAGCACTACATCGCCGGTTTCGCCCTGTTCGGGGCTGCCCAGACGTTGGAATGTTGCAGTCCCGTCGGATGCGAGCTTCATTTCGCAGAGACCTCCTCCAAAGGTGCAGACGAAGCTGCGGCCGTCGCTGGTGAAGTAGATGCCGTGTACGTCGTCGCTGCTGAGCGTCGTCGGGTCGTTCTTGTCGTGGTGATAGCGGTGGAAGGAGACCTTGTCGGGAGATATGAAGTTCTCGGAGCAGGAAAGGAGACCGCCGGTGGTGCCTATCCAGATTTTGCCCTGTCGGTCGCCCGTGATGAAACGAGCGCGATAACAGGAGATGAGTGGATAGGAGGTGAGCTGATTGCGTGTGCTGAAGAAACGGGAGGGAATACCTTGGGCATCGCGCTCCAAGATGTTGATGCCATTCTGGAAGGTGGCAAGCCAGATTCGACCGTTCGAGCTTTCGTAGAGACTGTAGATCTGGTTGCTGCTGAGGCTGTAGATATTGTCGTCGGACGAAGTGAACTGACGAAGCTGGAAGGAGAGGCCTTTGGAGTTTGAGGTATTGTTTTTTAGCGGTGTGAGCATAAAGAGGCCATCGCCCTTGGTGCCAATCCATATTGTACCATCGCGGCTCTGCAGGAACCCGTAGGCCAAGCCCAGGCCATCTTTGCGGTCGGTACGCACTCTGCCATCGCGGCAAAGATTGCCCACAAAATGATAGTTGGAATCATAGACTCGTACCACACGGTCTTTGCCTCCTGTCCAGATGTATCCGTCGCGGTCCTGAAGGATGGCACGAATATTGTTTCCCGAAAAGTCAAGTGCCTTACGGTCGTAACTTTCCACCGAGAAGGGGTATTGGCCGAAAGAGGCTTTCTCCAACCCATTCCCGTAGGAGCCAAACCACAGGTTACCTTGGCTGTCACTGTAGAGGGAGGTGAGCTTGTTGGCATTGCTCCAGCGATTCTGCAGGTTGGGATTGTAGAATGGCACGAGTTCGTCCTTGTCGCGGTCGTACCATGCCAGTCCGCCCCCGGAGGGATGTATCCAAAGCTGGCCATCGACGTCTTCGACTACCATTTGGTCTTCACGAGAATCGACAATCTCGTTGCCATAGACATCGTGAAGGATAAAGTGACGGGCTGAGTCGGTCGCAGGGTCGAAATGCACGACACCCGTCTTATAGGTGCGAATCCACAATTGGCCCAGTCGGTCGATGTAGATGTCGTGAATGGAATTGTCGCCCAATGCCTTGCAGTTGGCTGTCGTGATGTGTCTTGCTTTGTCGAGCGGCAGGGGAACGAGGAAGAAACCATCGGTAGCCGTGCAGGCTACGAGGCCGCCCGAGGGGTGATGGCGCAGGAGCTTGATGGAGGAACGGGTATCGAGTTGATGGGTCTTCACCTCACGATCGCCCTTGCGAATATATAGGATAATGCCGTTTCTTGAGCCGATAAAATAGGTGTCGTTGGTTTCGACAAACTCGTAGGAGGACAGATTTGAGACGATGGACACCTTGTCGGTAGCAGGGTCGTAACGGAGGGCTCCCTCTTCGGTTAGGATCCAATGACGACCTTGACTGTCCATCTTCAGATCGTTGATGCGAGAAGGCTTCATCAGGTCGTATGATGCAAAGAAGTCGCGCACCGAGACCTCCTTGTTTGTTGAATCCCTTTGTGCTATCAGCAGTTCCTGCTGCTGCGTGATGAGCCATGTTGTACCATCGTCCATAAGGGTCAGCCGCTTGACCTGGTGCGATTCGGAGGTAATCTGTTGGAACTGCTCCAAGCGTGGCTCGAAAGTATAGGCGACGCCGTCGTAGGACACCATCCAGAGATATCCGTAGCGGTCTTCGGCCAATTGGTCGAGGCGGCTGTGGGTGGGTTTGATGCCATTGGGACCTGCCTCAAAACGGCGGAACTTGTATCCGTCGTAGTTGTATAGTCCGTCCCATGTGGCAAACCACATCAAGCCCTGATGGTCCTGCAGGATGTTCTGCACCACGTATTCCTCCAGACCGTCTTCAGAAGTGTACTGGGTGAATTTGTGGGCTGGCAAGGCAAAGGCTGCATCAATACAGAAGACATACAGTATCAGTGAGGCCAATAGATACTTTCGAAAGAGTGCTATCATTGTGTGAATCGTTATCAGATGCTAAGACCGTAACTCGTTGTAATGTGCGCCGCAAAATTAATGAATTCTTTTGAGAAAAACAAACTTTCATCAAGTTTTAATGATTTTCATTGATTTTTGTTGCTTTTTGACGAATAAATGCGTATCTTTGTGGCTTGAAAGTATTATTTATTTGTTATGGAGAATTATATTATAATAGGTGTAGTTGGCGTTGTAGTGCTGCTGGTGATAGTTGCATTTTTGGCACATCACGTCGGGAAAGGCAAGGTAGAGTCGCAACTGGCGATTGCTAACAGGGAGAAGGAACTGCTGGGACAGCGATTGGCGGAGCTGAAGGAGATTTCGACCCGAGTGCTGGCTGACCAGAAGAACGAGGCGGCCAAGCGTCTGGACGAGGCGAAAGCCGAGGCTCGTGACCTGCTGGAACGCACGAAGACCGAACAGGCGGAGGCGCTGGAGCGCACGGAACAACGTCATCGTGAGGAGAAACAGCAGATGCAGGAACGCTACCAGGCACAGTTGAGGACGCTGCAAGAGCTGCAGGAGCAGCAGATGGCGGCACTCGGCAACCAGATGCAGAATGCCACGCAGAAACTGCTGGAAGAACGTCAGGCTGCCCTTGAACAGGGCAATACGAGGCAGATGGATGCGCTGTTGACACCTCTGCGCGAGAAACTTGCCGAGATGAAGAATGCCTTCGAGGAGAGCAGGGAGAGCAACCACCGCAATTCGGCTGCATTCGAGACACAGATGAAGGCAATGCTCGACGGCACGCTGCGGCTGGGAACCGAGGCCCAGCGTCTGACCGAGGCGCTGATCGGCAACGGTAAGGTGCAGGGCGACTGGGGCGAACAGCTGCTGGCCACGATCCTGGAGAACAGCGGCCTGCGAGAAGGCAGTGAGTACGAAGTGCAGGAAAACGTGAAGGACGAGGACGGCAACAACCTGCGTCCCGATGTGGTGGTGCATTGTTCGGACGGACGCAACATCGTGATTGACTCGAAGGTGTCGCTGACCGGCTATTACAACTATGTGAATGCGACGAATGAGAGCGAACGACAGCAGGCAGAGCGCGACAACCTGGTGTCGATAAAGACGCACATCAAGGAACTTGCTGACAAGAACTACAGCAAGCTAGTCCCCAATGCCGTGCCTACGGTGCTGATGTTTGTGCCCAATGAGGGCAGTTACATCCTTGCCATGCAGAAGGACAAGAACCTCGCCAACGAGGCCTTCCGCAAGGGGGTGCTTCTCATCAATCCGACAAACCTGATGCTTGCCTTGACGCTGATCTATCAGCTGTGGAAAATCGAGCATCGTGAGGAGGACGACCGCCGCATCGTCGAGGCAGCTACCGCGCTCTACGAGAAGTTCTGCATGTTTGCCGAGACCTTCGAAAAGGTCGGCGCTCAGTTGCAGACTGCCCAGCGGAGTTACGACCTCGCCAAGTCGCAACTGAACGAAGGACGTGGCAACATCATCAAGCGTCTCGATGCTCTGCAGAACATGGGCGTCAGTTCGGGCAAGCAGATTCCAACTAAATTGAGAGAAGACCCTCTAAATCCCTCTGCTTAGGTGGACTATCCCCCTTAGGTCCTCTAAATCAGGCCATCACGTCGATGGATTTTTGTACATTTTCCCTATATTTTTGTACAGGAAACATTTCTTGCACCTTTTGAAATAAATGTTTCGGGTGTATAACGGCTTTTTCGCTATCTTTGCGGCGCCGAGAGGGGGATGTGAATCCCCGTTTTGGCTAATTTTATCGCAAGGTTTAGTTATACATTCGATGTTTATTAATGGTATTAGTTTTATTCTAAGGTATAGATAGTGTTATTATAGGATAAACTGGCCGTGAGGTCAGTTTATTTTTTTTGGAAGCGGACCCTCTAAATCCCCCTGCTTAGGGGGACTTTTTTAGCAGGTTCTGATAATTTAGATTATTCTGCCATCTTCTGGTCGAGCTTTTGTTGCTGGTCGCCGTTCCAATAGGCGCAGTCGAGCTGGAAGAAGGTGGTGGTGTAGGGCATTGTGAGGGGCGTCTTGATGATGATGACGTTGTAGAGACGGCCGGCTTCATCGAGGCGGGCAATGAGCTGCTCGTGGGGCACACTTTGCACTTCGTCACCGCAGATGCGATCCATTTCGGAGCGCAAGGAGGAGATGCCCTTGACGTCATCATCGGTGAGGTAGGAGAGTTCCTTGTCGCGATAGACGTGGGCGAAGACATGGGGCGCCTTGTCGATCATCTGTTTCACTTCCTCAAGCACGGCAGGATAAGGTTCGTCGGCAAAGAGAGTTGTGATGCCCGAGCCAGACTGCCAGGGGTAGGCCATGTCGGTGATGACAATCCAGTTGCGATGACCTAAGGTGGGCATCATCTGGTCGAGTTGGAGATTCCAAGTCTCAGGGGTGGGTTGTGTCTGGGGATTCCTGCAGGAGGAGAGGAGGACGAGGAGGAGGAGGGGAAGGAGGGGTTTCATAGGGTTAAGAAGGGGTTAAGAGGGGGTTAAGAGGGGTTAGAGGGATTGCGATGGCATCGCAATAGACGGAACGGGGGTTAATGTGGCCTTTGGGTCTTGACTTTCTGTAGTTCCTTGCTACGGGCTTCGTAGCGGGGACGAAGGTCGTCGATTTGGGACTTGTCCTTGCAGATGGTGTTGTACTTGGCCCATACAGTTTCGACATAGGGCGTGTCGATCATCAGGAAAAAGAATATCAGGTGGGAGGAGATGTTGTCGAGCATCTGCTGGTTCTGCGTGCGTCGGGTCAGTTCTTCGAGCGCTGGCATTGTGGCGCTGCCGCCCTGGTTCTTCTTCTGCATGTGGCGACCATAGGTGATAAGATACTGCTGGAGGGCGTCTTCGTTGACGGGATCGTTGAAGTCGAGGGCGTTGATGAAGTCCATGTAGGCGGTTTCGACCGAATCGAGGTTGGCATCGTGAGTGATGTAGTTCACCAGTCGAGCATTGTGGCTGATGGGGTCGTTGACAGCGATGTATTCATTGACGAAGGCAGGATTGCCAATCTCCCTGGCTCGCATCAGGCGGTCGGCATAGAAACGGTCCACACTGTCCTTGAAGTCGTGGAACGAAGAGAAATCGCAGGGATCGACCGATGTGTTGTCGTTGACGAATTCGGATTCGGCTTGAGTGTCGCCTCCGAAGGTGGGCAGGATGTCGCAGGCATTGCTGTCGGTCAGCCAGAAGTGACGGAGATCGACGGTCGATGTCTTTCCCTTCTCGAGGAAGAGTAAGACGCGGTTGGTGCCGAAGCCTGGCTCGTTGACGATGATGGAGGCAACGGTTGGCTTATCGAGGCGTTGTTCACAGTGGAATAAGCCATCCTCACCCACAGGAATCTCTGCCATGACGGCTTTCTCGTCGTCGGCCATGATGCTCAGGAAGAGATGGCTGGTTGGGGACCATTGATCGACCGTGCCTGAGACGAATGCCTTCTCCTTTCCGGACTGACAAGCGGAGAACAAGGAGAGGAGGATGAAGAGAAAGAAGTATATCTTTTTCATTGTTTTTTTTCTACATAATAGCCGAAAGATGCACTGCAAAGATACAACTTTCGTTGACAAAATCCAAAAGATTCCTCTTATTTTGTCATTCTAACCCCACTTTTTTCTGAAAATTTGGAGAATTAAGAATTTGTATTCATATTTGCATAGCAAAAACAAATAACATCTAGCAAATAACAAATAACAATTAACAAATAACAATTGATAATTGTCGCATGAAAATCTATAACCTGGTTACCTATCGCAGCTACAGGGTTTTTGGACAAACCATCACACCAGAGACTGACCTCTTCGGCCGGACATGGATCGTCTTTGACGAAGAAGGGAAGGATGAGGTGATAACCTTCCAGAAGAATGGGGTGGTGAGTCAGAAGAAAGGGAACGGCAGCACGGCGACGGGCAAATGGAGTTTCGAAGAAGGGGTAAAGCGACTGCATGTCGAACTTGGCAAACTGGATTTCGTCTGCACCCCGGTGATTTTCGATGAGATGATGCTTGCCTTTGAGGTCCAGCCCGGGCAGGTGGTCTTCCTGATCGACCAGGCTCGTCGTCATGCGTTTGCTCCCAAGAGCTTCGAACAACTGCTGGCCTACCTGAAGGACTATGAGCGACGTGGAATCATTGAGATTGACGATGGCAAACGTCCCGACTACAAACTTTACCAGTCTTTTTTCAGCACAGTCGATTGGGGAGAACTGCAGCGACAGTACCAGGAGGAGACCAACAGGAGGGAGGCACGTATGCATACTCCATTGATGAACGCGCTGACCGTACTCATCATGATGGCTATGGCAGGAGGCCTGGTGGCACTGAGGGGAATGGATGGGGTAAGATATGCCTTGAACATATTCCTTAGAGCCTCGACCGGGATGCAGGTGGTTTATGCCATAGGCCTGGTGGCAATCCTGCTGCTTGCCTTCGGCATCATCAGGATGTTCATCAGCGGCACGACGTTCTCGTCGAAATGGATTGAGGACTTTGCCGAAAGCTGCAAGAAGAACTATTTCGACACCCATCCCTACCTTTCGCCCCGACAGGTACAGCAGATTCGAAAGATCAAGACCGAATCGTTTGAGAGGGAGATCAGGTGAAGAATTTCATTTAACAATTCGGGTTATAGTGACTATAGTAACTATAGTTCCTATAGATAATATAGATACTATTCTAAAAAAACAAATAATAATGAAAAAGATACTTTTGTTGGCTGTAGCCGCCATAATGGCTACGATGCAAGTGGATGCACAGATCATGAAGGCAGCTGACCTTGAGCAGTATGCCAAAGAGCGTTACGGTGAAAAGTGGCTCGATGCTGCAGCCAACCTTGCCGAGACACTTACGCTCGACAAGAACGAGAGCCTTACCTACCAGCAGATCATCCAGGCTCCCGGCAAGACAAAGCAGCAGCTCTACGTGTCGCTCAACTATTGGGCAACTGCAACCTTCCAGGACAAGCAGGCCATCACGCTCAACGACAAGGAGGCCGGCTGCATCATCATCTCATCGACCCTTCACAACATCGTGAAGCATATCGGCACCATCAACTCCTATTCGGTGAGCATCACGCCTGTGATACGTATAGATATTAAGGAGGAACGCGTGCGCGTAACCTACACCGTCCAGAATTATGACATCCTGACTGACATCAGCGGCGGCTGGTTCAGCCTTGCCGAGCCCGACGAGCGCACCTATGGCGACTCGAAGCGCAAGGCCGACGACAAGACCAATGCCAACCTCTACGATGAGCAGTGGGAGATTGCCCGGCATTATCCCTTCGTGCCCAAGGATTTGCAGAAACGTACCTGTGCCAAGGCACTTGTCATGACCCATGCCTATTCGAACGCTGTGCTCGACAAGGTGGAGGAAGCCATCAAGCACGGACTTGTGGGCAACGATGACGATGACTGGTGATCTGTCGCTTCACGATTTCTTTTTATCACGAATTAGAGAATTAGAAAATTGATTTTGGACTATGAGGAATACGACTCTTTGTGCCTTTCTGCTTATGGCACTGATGTGCAGCTGCGTGAAACGACAGACCGGGGAGTCTGCCGAGGGGGATGCTTCGGTTCAAACATCGATTGAAGCTGTAGAACCCAACGACAGCAATGAGGCAGCCCAAGACGGCAATGAGATAGCTCGAGACAGTATTGTCGAAGAAGACTGGAGTGATGCTTCGATGCCAGAAGGTATACTGCAGACATTGCCAAAGACGGCTATTCTGTGTGACATCAAAGGCTTGTTCGAGTTATACAAGAACCTCGACGTCGAGTGCTGTGACGAGCATCCCAACCAGTGGTCGTTGTGGCTCAGGGACAAGGAGACGGGCAAAGTGATCTTCCTCATCCAAACGAACAACGATGCAGAACCGCGATGGGAGGAGATGACCGATGCCAGCGCCCTCGAAGTGCCCCTTGAGCAGATAGCTGCCGGGGATTGTGACCAGGTTTTCCTCATTCCGAATGCTCCGGGCAAGGTCTTTGTGGAAGGATGCCCCGATGGACGCAACATCTGGTCGTATATCTACGACTTCAATATGCAGCGCATCATCCAGTTGCCTACCAACGAGGGGTTCGTCGATTTTGACATTCAGAATAATTATATTCGTCTGAGCCATTATCGCTACTATCCTGAAGGTGGACGCTACTCGGTAATCAAGACCTTCACGTACAGCGGTTGATTCATCGGCGAAGAAAAACGGGACCCAGAAGAAAATATCCTATGATGAGACATTTTATCAATGCTTTGTTTATTATGGCAGGTTTGACTACCTTGCAGGCACAAACCGCCCGCTCGCTCGAGGAGATCGGGCAGCAATGGCCCGACGTGACGATTCGCGATGTCAACGATGGTTCGCTTCCCGTGATGCTTCGTGCCTTCGACCGCACATGGCATACCAACGCTGTGGGTGATGCACTCGAGATGATGGCCAAGGGCACGACACAGGGTATGCTCCGCGAGGAGTCGGGTTACTCGGGGTTGTATGATGCCAGGAATGGCTACGTCGAAGTCTTCTTTGACGATGAAAGCAGCGGAACGATGCAAGCCTGCTGCAGATGGCGTGCCAATGGACATAGTCTCCTCGTCGTCATGCTGGGCAGTCACGACGGATTTGATGTGGAACTGCTCCTCAGTTATGATTATGACCCGCAGGCCTGCAGACTTACTCCCGATGAGAAGGCCATCGAAGGTTTGCCCAAGGTGACAGACCCTAACATGATGCACATCCATGAGCTGCCCCAGACAGGGGACGAGCTTGAAGTGATCGAGTATTACGGGGATGATGTCACAGAGTATCGGTTTGCCTGGGATGGTTCGAAATTCGGGCTCAGCAAAAAGAACACCCAGTGCTACGACTGCGGTCCCGTCGAGATTGAAGGAGAATACTATATCCAGGTCCCGTTAGAGGCTGCCGAACCCACCATCGCCGACTTCGTTGATGTGTGCTTCAGCAATGGCGATGTGCTGCCTGAAATGCTTGGAGACATACGTTCGGCCTGGCATCGCTACAGGATGAACAAGACATTGCCTTCGCACACCACGTTCCTCCTCGACAAGAACCGCGGCTATATGCGTTACGAAAGGAAATGGGATGAGGGGGATTATTCGGTGGCAGAGATGTGCTACTGGAATTGTGCCGATCGCCAACATAAGCTCATTGCACAGAGCATCGCCACCTACGACGAGAACTCCATGTACGTATGTTCGCAGTACGACGGCTACATGTTCAGCCTCTACGATAACCAAAAGAAAACCATGAATCAGGCAACACTCCCGGATATCATCAGCGGAGACTACTCTGATCTGGAGGATATGGCTACTGTTGTCTTTTCGCTGCCCCGCACCGGCAAGGACATCGTGGTGAAGTACTATACGCCGTCGGGTGTGAAGCAGGAGAAGCTCCTGTGGGACGGCAATAAATTTGTAAGAAAATGATGAAACGATTTGCACTCTTGGCCATCTGCGCGATGGCGGTACTGGCAGGTTGCCAGCAGAAAGGGAAGTCCGAAGGACAGACTT
>Ga0247608_10004688_pt1 | contig 15148 bp, 12 predicted proteins | sample 176DNAGHGlowgp2_FD_193490 | JGI IMG/M metagenome (GOLD analysis project Ga0247608, IMG submission 193490) | Sheep rumen microbial communities from Palmerston North, Manawatu-Wanganui, New Zealand - 1766 DNA GHGlow gp2 | ecosystem: Host-associated > Mammals > Digestive system > Stomach > Rumen ...
CTAGTCAACTGCAAAGATAACCAAAAAAGGGCTGACACCAATACAAGTGCCAGCCCTAATTTGTTAATGGGCCTTCAATGTTTAGCGGACAGTAATAATATAGAATCTGAATTATTCCACTTTCCTTGTGCCGTTGCACTGGGGATAGGCGGAGCAGCTCCAGAACTCCCTGCCGGAGTTGATGCCTTTGCGCGCCATTCTTTTTATCATGGGTTTGCCGCACTGCGGACATTGTGGGGCGGCATCCTGTCTGCTCTTGTCTGCTCGGTATGCCAGGCGCTCCTGCGTCAGTGCCTCGGTGAAGCCTCCTTCCTCGCGGAACGTTGCGAGCAGACGCTCTATCTGTTTGTTGAGCATAAGGGTGAGGCGATTGCATAATACGAGGATGCAGTTTGCTACGATGATGCTGTCGTCTGACTGCAGCCAGGCATCAAACAAGTGTTTCTGCCTCAAGATATGAATGCTGCTCTGGTGTTGTACGTCATCCTGATACAATGGTTTTTCAAGTCGCACTGCGGATACCTGTATGTACTCCTGTGAATGAACCGACCATGGCACTTGTTCTTGTCGCATGAGCCAGTTGAGGAAGTCGTTTGACAGTTCGGCGAGTGTGGCTCTGGCAACGTCGGTAAGTCGCATCTCTGTCTCTTTAGAGGTGGAATGCCTTGAGTTACCCTCTGCGATGTTTGCCGGAGCAGAGCGCGCTGCCTGCGTCATCTGGTCATACTGTCTGCCGCATGGATCATTGCTTCGGTTAAGGAACTTGTGGCAGAAGTCCTGCGTGGCAAGTTGGATGACGTTGGCGAGGACCCATGTGTCAAGCCAATAGTAGCCGAAGCGCTTTATTTCCATAGTTTCTTTTTATTTTTAATTTTTCGTTATGACGTTATTACGATATTTCGATATATCGTGGGGTCGTTATTTCGGGATTTCGATATAACGATATTTCGAGGGGGAGGCGTTATAACGAAATAACGATATAACGTTATTACGAGGGGGGTCGTTATACCGTTATATCGTTATTACGCTGTTTCGTTATTTCGTTATAACGTTATTTCGTTATAACGATTCTGCAGCTTTCTCCTCTGCGAGTCGGTTTTCTATCTTCTTGCCGTGAGTGAGGTAAGCTACCGGGGCGGCGATGAAGATTGATGACAGTGTACCGAATACTACGCCCAGAATCATTGCGAATGAGAATGAGCGGATGGAGTCACCGCCGAGGAAGAAGATACAGCGCAACACGATCAATGTTGATACAGAGGTGTTGACGGTACGCGCCAAGGTCTGGTTGATTGATGTGTTGAAGGTGGTCTGTGTGTCCCACTTCGGATGTAGCTTGAGGTTCTCACGTATGCGGTCGAATACCACCACCTTATCGTTGATAGAGTAACCTATCACGGTCAGGATGGCACCGATGAAGGTCTGGTCTATCTCGAGTGAGAATGGCATCCAGCCCCAGCAGAGTGAGTAGATGCCGAGCACTACTATTGTATCTACTGCCAGTGCGCAGGTAGAACCTACTGAGAATGCTACGTTGCGGAAACGTACCATAATATATATAAAGATAGCTACAAGTGCGAGCAGCACGCTGATGATAGCGCCGTAGGTGATGTCCTTAGCCACTGAAGGACCTACCTTCTGTGAGCTGATGATTGAACCACCCTCACGAATGTCTGGGTTCTTGAATGCGTTGACATCCTTCTGGTTTACCACGCCCTCTTTCTTCAGTGCGTTGTAGAGGATTGTCTCTGCCTCGTCGTCGACGTTAGGATCGTTAGACTCTATCTTGTAGTTGGTAGAGATACGCACGGTCTTGTTGTCGGTACCCAGGGCGATAACCGAGGTGTTGAAGCCCTCGAATGCCTGTGCCACTGTGCCGCGCACCTCCTCAGGCTGAACTGCTTTGTCGAATGCTACCACGTAGTTACGTCCACCGGTGAAGTCGATAGACTGTGACAGTCCGCGAACCACGAAGCTGGCGATGAATACTACTATTGCTATGCCTACCACGCAGAAGGTCTTCTTGTAGAGTGACATGAACTTTACGTCGGTGTTCTGCAAGAGGTTCTTTGAGAAACGTGTGGTGAAGGTCTCGTTCAGCCACTTGTCCTTAGAGAAGCGGTTCTCGTAAACCAGACGTGTGAGGAACACTGCTGTGAAGAATGAGCAGATGATACCGATAATCCATGTTGTGGCGAAGCCGCGGATAGGACCTGTACCGAAGACATACAGGATTACACCTGTGATGATAGATGTGAGGTTAGAGTCGAAGATAGCTGAGAATGCGTTCTCATAACCCTTCTGCAGTGCCTGCTTGATACCGAGTCCGCCCTTCATCTCCTCCTTGATACGCTCGTAGATAAGCACGTTGGCATCCACCGCCGTACCGAGTGAGAGCACCATACCTGCGATACCTGACATTGTCAAGGCTGCCTGGAACGAGGTGAGGATACCGAGAGTGAAGAAGAGGTTGACGATAAGTGCGCAGTTGGCCATCATACCCGGCTTGAAATCGTACATGCAAACCATGTAGAGCATGAGCAGCACGAAAGCGATGACCATTGACACGATGCCCTGCTGGATAGACTGTGCACCGAGTGTAGGACCTACAACCTCCTCCTGTACGATACGTGCAGGTGCTGGCATACGACCAGACTTAAGAGTGTTTGCAAGGTCTTTTGTATCTTCGATGGTGAAGTTACCTGAAATCTGTGAGTTACCGCCAGTGATCTCACCGTTTACACGTGGAGCAGAGTAAACTACGCCGTCGAGTACGATAGCGATAGCCTTGCCTACGTTCTGCTTGGTGAGCTGAGCCCAGAGGCGAGCACCCTCGTTGTTCATTGACATTGATACGCATGGACGACCGAAGTTGTCGAACTCATCCTTTGCGTCGGTGATAACGTCACCCTCCAATGGAGCGCGACCGCTGGTAGAGGTAACCTTCAGGGCGTGGAGCTCAAAGATGTTCTTTGTGCCCTCAACAGGCTTTGCAGACCACAGGAGCTTAACGTCAGAAGGGATAACCTTCTTAGCCTCCTCACCGTAGATGAGCTTGTTGATCTCAGCGGTGTCACGCTCGTGAGCATAACCCATGGTAGAGAGAGACTGTCCCTGAACTGGCTGGAAGATAGCGAACAGAGGGTTCTGCTTCTTTGCCTTTGCAAGCTCAGCGTCGTTGTTCTTGGCAGCCTTGTCAGCAGCCTTAGCGCCAGCATCCTCGTTCTTCTTCAGCACGAACTTGCTTGAAGCCTCCTTCTTAGCTGTGTCGGCAGCAGCAACCTCCTTGGCAGACTCAGTCTTGACGGTATCAACCTTAGCGGTGTCAGCCTTGCCAGAAGCGATGTTAGCCAGACGTGTGTTGAGCTGTGAGAGGTAAGGCATAACCTCGTTGGCGTTGTATGTCTCCCAGAACTCAAGGTTTGCAGAACCCTGGAGCAACTTACGTACGCGCTCAGGCTCCTTGACGCCAGGCATCTCGACCATGAGGCGGCCTTCCTGACCCTCGAGCTTCTGTATGTTAGGCTGAACGACACCGAACTTATCGATACGGTTACGTACTACGTTGTAAGAGTTGTCGATGGCGCTCTGCACCTCAGCACGCAGTGCAGCCTCAACCTCAGCGTCAGTGCTCTGGGTAGAAACCTTACCCTTCAGCTGCTGAGTGGCGAAGATCTCAGCCAGGCGGTGACCTGGAGCATTCTTCTTGTAGGCGTTGATGAAGAGAGTGATGAAGTCCTTCTGACTTGACTCCTCTTCCTTCTTAGCCTCAGCCATAGACTTCTGGTAGGCAGCGTCAGTCTTGTGGTCGGCAAGCACGTCAACAACGTCAGGCACGCTGATTTCAAGAATAACGTTCATACCACCCTTCAGGTCCAGACCCAGACCGATCTGAGTCTCCAGACACTGCTGATAAGAATAGACGCCGAGATACTTCACGGAGTCCTTGTAGTTCTGAGCGGCGATAGGGTCGCTCATCTTGGCCGCCTGCTTGTCATAGTAGCTTGTAGCTGCTGAGAACGACAAGTAGAAGATACTTGCCAGTGTCAGCAACACGGCGGTCACGATAACAATTCCTTTGTTTTGCATTTTGTTTTAGTGATTTTTATTTTGTTTTTTATTGTTTTGATTCAGTTTTTCGTCGTTGTCGGGACATACTGTTACAGCACAGCAAATGCTCACGTCAGGACACAATTTCCCCTCCGTGCGCACGTAATGCATGCAAAGTTACGAAAAAACCTTGAATTATGGAAATATTTGCGCTATATTCTTACATTATTTAACGAAAAACGGCTTTGTCGGCTGTTATTATGGTGTGTCCATGCGTGTCTATGTACTGAGATTTATGCATTTCATCGCTGTTGCGTGTATAATTTTTCGCACAAACATGTTTTATTTACGAAAAAAATCGTAACTTTGCAGATGACAGCAGTAATTATCAACCTTTTAAAACTTAAGTTACACTATGAAAAGTTTCGGATCAAAACCCTGGATGTTGCCGCAGCCTGTACTGATAATCGGCACATACGACAAGGACGGCAAGCCTAACGCTATGAACGCTGCATGGGGCGGCACGTGGGACATGCACGAGATAATGATTTCGCTGAGTTCTCACAAGACCACTGACAACCTCGCCGTAAACAATGAGTTCACCGTAGCTTTTGCCACACGCGACACCATGGTTGCCGCCGACTATGTAGGCATTGTGAGCGGTCGTAACACCGCCGACAAGATGGAGCGCACCGGATGGACGGCAGAGAAGGCGCCCAACGTCAATGCACCGCTGTTCAAGGAGTTTCCGATGACCATGGAGTGCCGTGTGAAGGAGAAGCTTTATGAGAGCGAAACAGGTTGCTACCTGGTAGGCGAAGTGGTTGACATACAGTGTGATGAGCAATATCTCGATGCTGACGGACAGCCTGACGTGGAGCGTATGCAGATAATAACCTATGACCCAGTGCACCACGGTTATATAGAGTTGGGCAAGACAGTAGGCAAGGCCTTTGCCGACGGCAAGCAACTGAAATAAGCCATGGCGGTATATGGCCTTGATGAAAGACTGTGGTTCCCCGATCCTTACGAAGGGGAGCCTGACGGACTTGTGGCGGTATATGGCGACCTCTCACCCGAGAGGTTGCTGCTCGCATACTCCAATGGTTATTTTCCGTGGTATTCATACCGCGCTACTGCAGGTGCTCCCTTCTGGTACTGTCCGCTTGACAGGTTTGTGATATTCCCCGATGAGATACACGTAAGCCACTCCATGCGCCAGATGCTGCGCAGTGATGCCTACGAGGTGACGTTCAATGAGGATTTCCCTGCCGTAATACAAAACTGTTCCACGGTGCAGGAGCGCAATGTTGACTTCGGTGCGTGGCTCGGTCCTGACATGATAGATGCCTATACGCGTCTGTACCGTCTGGGCTATGCGTCAAGTGTGGAGGTGTGGGAACGCGACGGCCACCGCCTTGTGGGCGGACTATATGGTGTAACGCTTTGTGATTGTTTCTTCGGTGAAAGCATGTTCTCGCTTGTGCCAAGTGCATCAAAACTCGCACTCATACACCTTGCCCGCAAGATGAAAGAAAAAGGAGGCAAGCTGATAGACTGCCAGTTTGAGACGCCACACCTTAAGACCATGGGTGGCAGGCACATAACTTACGAGGAGTATATGAAAGAACTGCGGAGATAGGCAAGCGCCTATTTCCGCAGTGTTATTTGGTATGTATTGTCTGTATTGATATGCTTCGTCGTTCCTACGTAGTTATACATTATACTGCGTATGAGGTCTCTCACCTTTTGGTACGGACCATTTTTCTCCGTCCTTACCTTGTTGAGGTTTATGGCGTTATAGTTCAGGGCGTGACAGACATAGGAGTCGAACGCCTTCATGCACTGGTCATACACCTGCTTAGGCTGATGACCGTTCTCATCGCCTGCCGCCAGTGCGCACAACGCCTTGTTGAATGGCTCTGCGAGATATGAGTAGGCATCGGTCATGTTCACCTTCTGTCCCATAATCTTCGGCACATACAACTGTACCATGTAGCGCAGTCGGTCGCGCTGTTTCATGGCAAGGTCTGTTGCGGGCCAACGCGATGGCTTGTTGCCATACAGCGTGGCAGAAGTAATGCGCATTTTGCCGGTGGCGATGTTCAGCGTCATGCGTCGGTATGGACTTGGGAAACCGGCCAGTGAGCCCGTTGATATGTCGGTGAGCCTACCGTGCAGCGTCTCGGTGTCGGTAACTGACTGTATGTGGTAATGTCCTGTCAGCACCAAATGTATGCCCGAGCGTGTCAAGGTTTCCTGCACCTCCTTCAGTGCAGGCAGGTTCTTCACTCCGCGCTCCATGTTCAGCATGGCAGTAGGTGCGAAGTAGTCTTCCTGGTTATGGTGCTGCATCAGTTCGTGGTGAGCCATTGCAATGACATAGCGTCCTTCCAGTCTTGCCTTGGTCGCCGCGCGCTCTATCCATGTCAGGGTAGGGCGAAACAGTCGTCCGTGAACATATCGTGACTTGTATTGGTTCGGAATGTTGGTGTTAAGGCATACTATGGCGAGTCCCGGTACGGGATATACCATGTAGGAGCCCGTCACGGAGTCAGTGCTCACCGCCTCAGAGTAGCCATAGTCCTTGTATATCTCGCGAAATTCAGCCTCACTTACCGACGGTACTCTCTCTGTCTTGGTGCCATTGTATCGCACGGCCTTCGGGTTTTCCATATCGTGGTTGCCAGGTATGACATATACCTTGGTGCCGCCAGCCTCTATTTCCTTAAATTTTCGCGCCATGTACTCGTGCGATGCACGCTCACCGTCCTTGGTGAGGTCGCCAGGTATCAGCAACAGTTGCGGACGTTCTCTCATTGCTATTGTGGCAAACTGCTCGAACAGTTGCTGACTGCTCTCTGCCACTTTAAGGTCTTGCTGCATGGCTTTTATGAAGGCCTCGCCGTAAGGAATGTCGAAGAGAGACTTGTCCATTACGTGAGTGTCGCTTGCCACCATCATGGTGACTTGCTGTGCTTTAGCGCAAATTACTGCTCCTGCCATCAGGAGCAAAACAAAAATTTTCTTACTCATATACACGCAAAGTTATTCATTTTATTTCAATTACGCAAAAAAATTGCAGAAAAATTTGGAAGTTATCAGAAAAATTTGTATCTTTGCACCCAAATATATTCAATAATTTGCGTAATTAATTTACCGGAAAATCAACAATTGATTCTGAAATAAATTAGATTTTTAAGTTTTTTCATTATAGATTATTTTGGTTTTGAGGTCCGACAGCCGGGAGGCAGCCGGTCCTTTTTTTTGTATTATTGCAATTAAAAAACTTAAAAATGTTTGCACAAGCGGAGAATTATTCGTAACTTTGCATTCGCAAATCTGTACAGACGTGCGCCTGCTTTCGCAGACACGCACTATTTGCTTCATGCGAAACATTGCATTCGCAAATCTGGACAGACGTGCGCCTGCATTCGCAGACTCGCACTATTTGCTTCATGCGAAACATTGCATTCGCAAATCCAGACAGACGTGCGCCTGCTTTCGCGGATAAACAGGTTTTTAAGAAAACAGAAACTGTTGCCCTGATAGTTAAATGGATATAACAAGGCTCTCCTAAAGCTTAGTTCCGAGTTCGATTCTCGGTCGGGGTACAAAGATACTTACTTATGATTCTCTGTAGCATAGCAAGTTACAGAGGATTTGTTTTTTTATGATGCCCATCGGCTTACTATATCTTACTGACACCTATGGCAAACGAGAAAATCATAACACGATTCAGGCAGCATCTGCGACTGTTGCGCGGACTGTCGCCTAACACCCTGGAGGCTTACCTGCACGACGTGGGTAAGCTGCTGACGTGGTGCGAGCAGGAGCAGAAGGATATAATGAAACTGTCGTACGACGACCTGCAGGAGTTCTCGGCATCGCTCCACGACCTTGGCATCGCTTCTTCCACCCATGCACGCATATTGTGCGGAGTGAGGTCGTTCTACCATTACCTCAGCATTGACGGCTACGTGGAGCAGGACCCCAGCGAACTGCTGGAGTCGCCTATACAGGACAAGCACCTGCCCGAGGTATTGTCAACCCAGGAGGTGGACATGCTGGAGCAAGCCATCGACTTGTCGAAGTGGGAGGGGCACCGCAATCGTGCCATCATAGAGGTGCTGTTTGCGTGCGGACTGCGTGTGTCGGAACTCGTAACGCTTACTCTTTCACACATATACGAGGAGGAGGGCTATGTGCGCGTCATGGGTAAGGGTAGCAAGGAGCGACTGGTGCCTATATCGCAAAGTGCCATAAGAGAACTTCACCTGTGGTATGACGATCGTAGGCAGATGAAGATAAAGCCTGGTGAGGAAGACTATGTGTTCCTGAACCGTCGCGGTGCGCACCTTACGCGTACCATGATTCTGATAATGATAAAAGACTGTGCGCAGAAGGCAGGCATACGCAAGACAATATCGCCACACACCCTGCGCCACTCTTTCGCCACTGCCTTGCTTGAGGGCGGTGCATCGCTACGCGCCATACAGGCTATGCTGGGCCATGAGAGCATAGGCACCACCGAGATATACACACACATAGACATGACTACGCTGCGCGATGAGATAGAACACCATCATCCAAGAAACATAAGGTGATGTAAAAGCTATCACTTTACATTGTAAAAGCTATCAAATTACACAATAAAAGCTATCATATTAGGTCGTAATATGATAGCTTTTACTTTATGTTTTGCAAAGTACTGTTATGCAGTGCTTTATTATTTTATCTCAGCCGATACGGTTACGTTTTCAAGTTTGATGTCGTGACACTTGCCGGTCTTGTAGAGTGGCTCTGCAGTGAGCCCCTCGAAGCGGCAGTTCTTGATGTTGATGTTATACACGTTGTCTGAGTCGTCAAGACCGTTGATGAGTATGCCGTACTTAGACTTCTTGCAGGTTACGTTCTCCATATACACGTTGCGCACGGTAGGTATGTGTCCGCGCTCTGCAATCTCGTTAGGCTCATACACCAGATTGGTGCGCATCACTGCCTCGCGGCACTGGCCCACGCGGATGTTGCGCATGAAGATGTTCTGTATTATGCCGCCGCGGCAGGTGTTGGTCTTTATGCGCAGCACGCGGTCGAGGTTAGGCGAGTCCATGTCGCAGTCCTCGGCAAACACGTAGTCGGCGCCGCCGCTGATTTCAGAGCCTACCACTACGCCGCCGTGTCCATCTTCCATCTTACACTTGCGCACGATGATGTTCTTGCAAGGAATATCGGCTTTTCTGCCATCGGCATTGCGTCCGCTCTTCAGTGCTATGCAGTCGTCGCCGGTGTGGAAGGTGCAGTTCTCTATCAGCACGTCCTCGCATGACTCTGGGTCGCAGCCGTCACCGTTAGGACCCTCGTTGAATACGTACACGCCGCGCACTGTAAGGTTCTTGCAGAACAGTGGGTGCATCACCCAGAAAGGAGAGTTGAGCAGCTTGACATTCTCTATCAGCACGTTCTCGCAGCGTACGAAGTTTACCAGCTGTGGACGCAGGCCCTTGCCCATGCCGAACTTGCGCTCCTTGGCAGGCACGCCGTTGTCAGACATCTTGAGCAGTTCAGCGCGTGTGCCTTTGCTGGCAGTGCCCTGCCACTCGTCAACGCCGTCGTGCCATCCGTGCTCCTTCATACATTTCATATACCACCAGTTGCCCTCGTTGTTGCCGTTGCCGTTGATGGTGCCCTCGCCTGACAGAGCGATGTTCTTACAGTCGATGGCATAGATGCAAGGCTGGTAGTTCCAGAGGTCCAGACCTTCCCAGCGTGTATAGACGAGAGGGTAGAGTGAGCGGTCGAAGGCGAATACGAGTTCTGCGTCTTTCTCGATGCAGAGATTCACGTTTGACATCAGCGTGATGGCACCCGTCTGATACTTTCCGGCAGGTATCACCACCTTTCCGCCGCCAGCCTTAGAGCATTTGGCGATGGTCTTGTTGATTATCTGCTGGTTCTGCTTTGCTGAGTTTTTCTGCTTTACGGCAGCCTTGTAGGTTTTGTTCTTAAACTCAGGCGCTTTGATGCGGCTCTCTATCTGCTTATATACAGTGTTCCACGCATCTTGCTGTGCATTCATAGCAATGAATGATGTCATTAAAGCTACAATCAGTGTTAGGAATTTTTTCATAAATGTATTGTATTGTTATAAAATTAGTCTTGAGCTATTCCGGATGTCCCAGGTTCTCACCTGGAACATCCGGATTTTTTATAATGCAAGAATCTTTTTTCTTAGTCAAAGAAGCCAGGCTGCTTGTACTCAATGCCCAGTTCCTTGTCAACGGCGGCGAGGATGCCCTGCACCTGTCCCAGGGCGAACATACGGCCGAGGAAAGAGTAACCGGCGTTGTAGCCTTTGGTCTCGTCGCCCAGCATCGTCATGCCGTGGTCCACACGCATAGGCAGACGGCGTGTGCGCTTCTGCTCCTCCTTCTCGAAGATGTGAGCCAGCTCCACGAGGTCGGCGCGGCCGCCCAGGTGACTTGCCTCGGTGAAGTCGCCGTTAGGGAAGATGTGGCATGAGCGCAGGTGAACGAAATGGGTGCGATCATGGTACTTCTCAGCCAACTGCGTGATGTCATTATGTCCGCCAGCCGACAGACTGCCGGCGCAGAACGTCAGACCGTTATGACGGTTAGGCACGGCATCGAGGAAAGCCTTGATGTCGCTGTCGCTGTTGACGATACGAGGCAGACCGAGGATAGGGAACGGCGGGTCGTCAGGGTGCACGCACATATCGATGTCATATTCATCGCATATAGGCATGATAGCCTCCAGCCACGTCTTCATGTTCTCCTGCAGCTTCTCCTTGGTAACGCCGTCATAGAGCGCCAGCAACTCGCGGAACAGTTCCACAGGCTTGTCGTCGCCCTCCTTGAAGTTGCCGCTTACGAAGCCCTGCGTCTTGATTACGATATTCTCCACCAGGTCGTGGTCATACTGCGCGTCGGCCTTCTCATGTATAGCCTCCACCTCAGCCATGAGGTCACGTCCCTTCAGAGCCTTAGAGGCATTGGTGCCGTTGCCCTTCACGATAGCCTCCCACTCCTCCTTGGCGCCGTTGCGCTTCAGTATGTAGATGTCGAAGTAAGCAAACTCCGCCCAGTTGAAGTACAGGTTGCTTGAGCCGTTAGGATTCTCGTGAAAAAGGTCGGTGCGAGCCCAGTCGAGCACCGGCATGAAGTTATAGCATACGCAGTGTATGCCCTCCTTGCCGAGGTTGGCGAGCGACTCCTTATACACCTCTATCTGCTGCTCACGGTCGGCACCGCCATACTTGATAGTCTCGGTGACGGGCAGTGACTCCACCACAGCCCATTCCATGCCGTAGCTCTCGATATACTCCTTGAGGTCGCGTATCTTCTCGCGCGTCCACACCTCTCCCAGTGGCACGTCATGCAGTGCCGTTACTATTCCCTCTACTCCTATTTGTTTTAACATGGCAAGCGTGATCTTATCATTCTTGCCAAACCATCTCCAAGTGCGTTGCATAGTTATGCAAAGTTATGAGTTATGAGTTATGAATTATGAGTTATGAATTATGAGTTAGTTATGAGTTATGAGTTATGAATTATGAGTTATGAATTATGAGTTATGAATTATGAGTTATGAGTTACAAGTTATGAGTTGTATTTTCTACTTCTACATTCTTTCTTGAGGTCTTGATTATTTTAGCCAATATTCTGGCTATTTCCTCGCAGTCATTGTGAATAGAATCGTACTCTGCATCGGTTATGAAGTCTGTCTTGTGTAGTATATCTATCCAATACAGAGATTCATTACATTCCTTTTGTGCTATGCAGAGTTTGTTGATGAAATCCTTCTTGCTTGCACCATACAGTCCTTCAATGATATTTGCGCCTATGCCCGTGCCAGAGCGTTTCAGTTGTCTGCTGATGTCCTGTTCTCCTTTATTGCAGAGGTATTTCCATAGTTTGACAACTCTTACCGCAAAATCCTTGGACTTTTCGTATATGATGCTGTTTTCTGTCATTCATCTTTTGATTAATACAACTCTTAACTCTTAACTCTTAACTCATAACTCATAACTTGCACCGCATGAGCGGTGCACTACATCGCAAAGATGTTAAATCCGCCGTCAACCACTGCTACGGTGCCGGTTACGAATTTAGAGGCGTCAGACATCAGGTAGTGGATGGTGCCGCAGAGCTCCTCCGGCTCACCCATACGACCGAACGGTGTCTGGCGTACCACGTCCTTGCCACGCTCGGTGTATGAGCCGTCAGGATTGGTCAGCAGGGCGCGGTTCTGCTCGGTGATGAAGAAACCTGGAGCGATGGCGTTCACGCGTATGCCCTCGCCGAACTTCTTGGCACACTCATGAGCCATGTAGGCGGTGAAGTTAGAGATACCTGCCTTAGCAGCGGCATAACCGCAAACGCGGGTCATAGGACGGAAGGCAGCCATTGACGAGAAGTTGATGATGCTGCCCTTGCCAGCCTTCACCATAGGCTTCAGGAATACCTGCGTAGGTATCACCGTACCGGTGAGGTTAAGGTTCAGTACCTGCTGGAAAGCCTCCGTAGAGAGGTCAAAGAAATTCTGGTCAGGACCGATGGTAGCGCCAGCCTGGTTGCCGCCTGCAGCGTTAAGCAGGGTGTCAACCTTGCCATACTTGCCTACGATGTAGTCGCAAACCTCCTGAATCTGCTGCTGGTTCATCACGTCCATCTTCACGAACTCGCATGCGCCGCCTGCAGCGGTGATGTCGTTTACAATCTGAGCGCCGACGTCCTCCTTGCGTCCGCCGATGATAACCTTTGCGCCCTCAAGAGCCAGATACTTGGCTATGCTGCGGCCCAGCACGCCGGTGCCGCCGGTTATGACTACCACGTAGTCCTTAATGTTGAATAAATTGTTCATTAATGTTATATTTTTATTGTTCTATTAGCTATATAAAGATGAGTGTTGATGTGTCGTTTCGTTTGCAAAGTTACGAATTATTTTCCACTCTGCCACCATTTCCACGTAAAAATTACATAAATGTGCACAAAACTTCACCTTTCCGTACAAAAATATAAGAATTACAGAAATGAAAGAGAGCTGTGATTACGATTATATTTCCTGTTTTCTATATTTACTCACATAATACTCATTTCTTAATGTAATAATTTCAATCATTGATGCGTTATATTGCAGATGAAGAAGGTTATTTTTGTTTTCATAGGAGTTACGACGATGTTGTTTGTCGTAGCCATGTGTGTAAGTGGCAGGTCGAATGTTGCGTCGCGCCATGACGTGCAGGTCGATGGCGTAAACGTAGTGAAGAATCCGGATACTGCCATCCCGGACTCAGTGATAAACCTGCTTATGGTGCGTATGCCTGACAGCGTGCCGCAGCAGTTGCTTGTAAGAAGAGGCTACATCACGTCGTACAATAAGGCTACGCTGCTGCCAAACTGGGTAGCGTGGCGCCTGACGGCAGAGAATGTGGATGGACAGTGGCAGCGCGTGAAGCAGTATCATGAAGATGAGGACGTGCCAGAGCCGAGGGCAGTGCCAGAGGACTACAGAGGTTGCGGCAACATGGGACTGTCACGCGGTCACATGTGTCCGGCAGCTGATAACAAGTGGGACAGGAAAGCTATATATGAAGCCAATGCGCTTACCAATATATGCCCACAGGACAGGAGTATGAACTCAGGGGTGTGGAACAGTGTAGAGATGGACTGCCGCAAGTGGGCACGCCGCTATGGCGAGGTATATGTGGTGTGCGGTCCGCTGCTGTTGCGCGGTGAGCATCAGCGCATAGGCCGTAACGGCGTGGTGGTGCCAGAGGCATTCTTCAAGGTAGTGCTATGCCTTACAGGAAAGCCTAAGGCGTTTGGCATAATAGTAAGGAACAACGACGGAACGCACAAGCGCGACCTGTACTATAACTCTGTTGACCAAGTGGAGCGTATAATGGGCATGGACTTCTTCGCAGCCTTACCCGACGACATAGAAGAGGCGGTTGAGGCTCGTTTGGATATGGATGAGTGGAGGTAGTTGAAAGTTCTTTGCTAAGGCAAAGCGTCACTGCGTGCCGAGCGAAGAGTTGAGGACAATAAAAACGGCAATCACTATGCAGATGCGTAGGGATTGCCGTTGTTGGTTTTTATGTTGTAAAGTATTGATGTCTATTTCGCAGAGGTTTTCTTTATTCTGTCGCTGCTCTCTCCGCTGAACCAGCTCTGCATGACCTCTTCCTTTGAATATTCGCATGGTATGGCGATGTGGCCTTTGTAATATACACCGAACTTCTTTCCGTCGTTGGTGACTATGTAGCAAGGATAGACATCGTCATCAGCCTCATATTTCTCACACTGCGCATATCCTGTAGGCGGAGCCACTATGTCAATGCGGTGTATGGTGATGTCGTTGATGGTGTTTCGTGGGAATATTATCTGCGGGTTGCATTTAGCGTCGAGCGTCAGGTTCTTCAGCATCATGGTGTTGGTAAGGTCCAGTCGCTCCAGCTTGCTGTTATAGCTCAGGTCGAGATTTTCCACTACGGTGTTGCCCACAGACAGCGACGTGAGGTTAGGGAAGAAGCGCAGGAATGAATAGTCGTCTATCAGATTGTTCACTCCGCCCATATCCATCACCAGTGAAGAAGTCTTTACCGCCTCACCGTATGTCACCACGCCGTCGCCGTTATAGTCGCTTAGCAGGAAGCAACGGGTGTACATGTCGTTATAGTCAATCTTTATGAAAGTCTCCTTGGCATCCTGTGCCTGTACTGCCATTGTCAGCATGGCGAGCAATATTGTTACTATATTTTTTTTCATGGCATGCGTAATTTCTTTTACAAACACCTTTATGCGGACATTGTCATAATATCCGCTCTGTAATTATAATTGTGCCACAAAGTTAAGTATTTATTTTTGTTCTTGCAAATATTTTCCGTAAAAACTAATCAAATCTCTTACATTTTTAATGTGGCTCACGATGCATGAACAGTGTGTGGTAAAAGGTGGGTTCTAAAAATTCCCACGAGTTAAATTAGTTAATTACATGAATAACATTATGTCATATTTTTGTTTTCTTTCGGTGCAAACTGTTAACTTCTGCGGTCACATAGCCCGCTATGCTCCCT
>Ga0247608_10004692_pt1 | contig 15124 bp, 10 predicted proteins | sample 176DNAGHGlowgp2_FD_193490 | JGI IMG/M metagenome (GOLD analysis project Ga0247608, IMG submission 193490) | Sheep rumen microbial communities from Palmerston North, Manawatu-Wanganui, New Zealand - 1766 DNA GHGlow gp2 | ecosystem: Host-associated > Mammals > Digestive system > Stomach > Rumen ...
GACAACATCTATGGTGCATGGTGGTTCGCACTGCTGTGGGCGATGCTTGCAGCGGCGTCAATGTCATACATGATGCATCGCAAGCTGTACAGGCGCGTGGCGGTGATGCTGCTCCATGTATCGTTCCTGGTGATACTGGCAGGGGCACTGATAACCCACCTGACATCGGCAAAGGGTACGGTAAACCTGAGGATGAACACCGAGGCGAAGGAATACGTTGACGAGGATGGTGTGAAACGTGAGTTCCCCTTTGCGCTGAGGCTGAAGAGCTTCAACATAGTAAACTACCCCGGAACCGACGCTCCGCTTGACTACCAGAGCATCCTGCAGGTGCAGACTGACGGTGAGACACGAGACGTGACGGTATCGATGAACAATATAGGAAACGTGGAAGGCTACAGACTGTATCAGTCGAGCTATGACAGTGACGGTCAGGGCGTAGCGCTCGGAGTGTACCATGACCCGTATGGCATAGCAGTGACATACATGGGATACCTGATGCTGTTTGTCGGCATAGTATGCACGTTGCTGTCAAAGAAGACGATGATACGCAGCCTTTACAAGAAAGCCACACAACCGGTAGTGACACTGCTGGCACTGCTGTTCTTGGCTCAGAATGTAAGTGCTGACGAACTGCCCTGTGTTGACAGGGACATAGCCCACAAGATGGGTACGGTGTGCGTGCTCTACAACAACCGTATATGCCCTGTGAACACCGTGGCTACCGACTTCGTAACCAAGTTGGCGGGCAAGGCTTCATGGAATGGATATTCAGCCGACGAGATATTCGTCAGCTGGATGATATACTACTCGCCATGGGAGAAGCAGAAGCTCATACGCATAAAGAGCAAGGAGGTACAGGAGTTGCTCGGCATTGACGGACAGTGGGCGTCGTACAGCGATTTCCTGGATGAATATCACGAATACAAACTGAAGAAGGCACTTGACGACCTGAAGCAGGGGAAGGGAACCATTAGCCGCAAGGCACTGATGGAGGCCGACGAGAAATATAACGTGGTGGAGATGTTCTATCACGGAGAGATGATAAAGATGTTTCCCTATGAGGGGAAGGGAGAGGTGAAATGGTATGTCCCCGGTAATCAGGTTTTACCGAAAGAGATACCCGTCAAAGAACAGTTCTTCATTAAACAGTCCATGGACTTCCTTACGGAAAGCATAGTGACGGGACAGAAAGAACGCTCGCTTGAGATAATCGCCAAGATAAAACTGTTTCAGCGCGACATGATTGGCGAGGTGTTGCCAAGCCAGAATACCATCAACGCAGAAATAGCGTACAACAAGATGAACACTATGAAATGGCCGGTATTCCTTACACTCATGGTAGGATTGGTAATGTGTGTGGTCATCTCTGCATCATGGAAAAGGTGCCGTGAGCGCTGGTTTAAGATAGTGACCACAGGGTACGTGGCGTTGTTGGCGCTGTATCTTACCGTCCTGCTCTGCCTGCGCTGGTGGGTTGGCGGACATGTGCCCGTCAGCAACGGCTATGAGACGATGCAGTTCATGGCATGGGCATTGCTCATCATGACAATGGCGATGTATCGCAAGTTCCCGATAATGATAGGCTTCGGCACGCTGGTGGCAGCATTCTGCCTGCTTGTGGCAATGATAGCGAGCGGAACGCCGCAGATAACGCCGCTGATGCCGGTGTTGCAGTCACCGCTGTTGTCCATACACGTGATGACGGTTATGTGTGCATACGCCCTCTTCGCCTTGCAGGTATTGCTTGGCATACAGGGACTGTGGCTCATTCACGGCAATAAGACGCAGCAGGTGGAGAAGAATACCGCATTGTCACAATTACTACTCTATCCGGCAGTATTCCTGCTTGGCATAGGCATATTCCTCGGAGCCGTATGGGCAAACGTGTCATGGGGCACCTATTGGTCATGGGACCCGAAGGAGACGTGGGCGCTCATCACGTTCATGGTGTATGCAGTGCCCATGCACAGAGAGTCGATAGGCGTATTCAATAAACCACGCGTATATCACATATACATAATATGTGCATTCCTGACAGTTCTCACTACCTATTTCGGCGTAAACTACATACTCGGCGGCATGCACAGCTATGCATGATTATAGAATTAATAGGATTTTTAATGTTTTTAACATATAGCAACTAAGGGACGGGAAATAAAACCGTCCCTTTTGCGTTTGTTAAAAAGTGAAGAAGTATAGACTCGTCATATTGTCAGCCCTCCTTGTGCTGGTCTCAATGAAGGCTGGCGCACAGTATGACCCGTATTTCTCCCACTACTACGATATGCAGCCGGTGTATAATCCGGCAACGGTGGGAAAACAGGACAAACTTAACGTGATTGGCGCGTATGCCATGACGTTGGCGGGCTTTGAGAATGCTCCGAAGACATTCGTGGTGGAAGGAGACATTCCTTTCGTGGCATTGAAGCAGATACACGGCGTGGGAGTGCAGCTGATGAGCGACCAGATTGGTTTGTTCGCACACCAAAGGCTTAACGTGAAGTATGCCTTGCGAAAAGCACTCGGGGAAGGATGGTTCTCAGGTGGCCTCTCCGTGGGTATCCTTAATGAGAAATGGAACGGTTCGAAGGTCGAATATGGCGGAGATAAGGATGATGTGCTTTCTAAAAGCGACATAGACGGTAACGGACTTGACCTGTGTCTTGGTTTCTTCTATCAGCGTAAGAACTGGTATGCTGGCATCAGCGGACAACATCTGACGGCTCCGACTATAGAACTGGGAACGAATAACAAACTAGAGGTGGCTCCGAGCTTTTATGCTACGGGAGGTATGTCGTTCCAACTGGCTAATCCTCTGATGAAGATCGAGGCTTCGGCACTTGTGCAGACTGATCTTACAGCCTATAGGGCGGATGTGACTGGAAGGTTGTATTATACCTTTGATGACAAGATGCTGTATGCAGGCTTGAACTATAGTCCTACAAACTCTGTCACACTCCTTGTGGGTGGTAAGTTTCAGGGAGTCCTGGTGGGATATTCGTTTGAGGCATACACCAACGGAATAAGCATAAAGAATGGTTCGCATGAACTGTTTGTTGGCTATCAAATGGATGTGGACCTCGGCAAGAAAGGTAAGAACCGACATCAGACAGTGCGCACACTGTAGGGTGTATGGAGAATGGTAAGGAAAACAAAAGGCTTAAATAGCAAATATTATACAATGGTGAATATAAAGAACATATCAATCTCGCTCGTTGCTGCGGCAGTCGTAATGACGTTCGGCAGCTGTTTCGGTGGAAAGATGACACAGTCACAGCGTGGTGGTGAACTTACAGGCGTAGGTGGCGGTAAGGGCTTCCAGGAGCCTACGCCGTTTGGCATGACACTGGTGAATCGTGGCTTTCTCCACATGGGTATAGACAGTAAGAAAGACAGTCTGTGGGGTAAGATGACTCCGGAGAAAGACATATCCGTTGATGGCTTCTGGATGGATGAGACGGAAGTTACAAACTCTGAGTACCGCCAGTTCGTAATGTGGGTGCGCGACAGCATCCTGCGCACGCGTCTTGCTGATCCTGCATACGGCGGTGACGAGACTTATATGATAACGGAGGATAAGAACGGTGATCCGATTACACCGCAGATAAACTGGAAGAAACCTCTGCCACGCAAGCCTAACGAGGATGAACTGCGTGCCATAGAGAGCATGTATGTCACTAACCCCGTGACGGGTGAGAAACTACTTGATGCAAGACAGCTGAACTACCGTTACGAGATATACGACTATACAACGGCAGCACTGCGTCGTAACCGTCTGAACCCGGAGGAGCGTAACCTTAATACCGATGTAACGGTGAATGCTGACGAGGTGGTTATGATCTCCAAGGACACGGCATACGTGGATGATGAAGGTAAGATAATACGCGAGACCATAAACCGTCCGCTGTCTGGTGCGTGGGATTTCGTCAATACATATATTGTTAATGTATATCCGGACACTACCTGCTGGGTGAACGATTTCACAAACAGCGATAATGAGATATATATGCGTAACTATTTCTGCAATCCAACATTCAACGACTATCCTGTGGTAGGCGTTACGTGGGAGCAGGCAAACGCTTTCTGTGCATGGCGCACGGAGTATCTGCTGAAGGGGTTGTCTGGTGCGGCACGCTATGTGCAGCGTTATCGCCTGCCTACCGAGGCTGAGTGGGAGTATGCAGCACGTGGTAAGAACGGAACGGAGTTCCCTTGGGAAAATCAGGATGTGAAGAATGGTGATGGTTGTTTCTTCGCTAACTTCAAGCCTGACCGTGGCAACTATACAAAGGATGGTAACCTTATAACAAGCAAGGTGGGCATATATGCTTCGAATACCAACGGACTGTATGACATGGCAGGTAATGTGGCAGAATGGACCTCTACCATATACACAGAGGCTGGCGTTGAGGCAATGAATGACCTTAATCCGCAGTTGGAATACAAGGCTGCGAAGGAGGATCCATACCGCATGAAGAAAAAGTCTGTTCGTGGTGGTTCATGGAAAGATCCGGAGAGCCACATCCGCTCAGCATGGCGCTCATGGGAATATCAGAACCAACCTCGCTCATATATCGGTTTCCGATGCGTACGTTCGCTGGCAAGTTCGGCAAGTATGAACGCAAGAGGAAAGAAGAAAAGGTGATAAATAGTATGCAGTTGGGCAATATACTTACAGTTCGCACAGCATAACATGCACCGTATGGGGTTCAATTCATAACTCATAAACATAACTAACAAGATGTCAAAATACAGCAAAATAAACTTTATCTATTTCTTGCAGAAATGGATGGACAGCGTTCCAGGACAGACGTTCCTTAACTACGCTTATTCATGGGGTGCCGCAGTCGTAATTCTCGGTACACTGTTTAAACTTACCCACCTGCCAGGTGCAAACTTCATGCTTTTCCTTGGTATGGGTACTGAGGTCGTCGTGTTCTTCATATCTGCGTTTGACCGTCCGTTTGACAAGACTACGATAGATATGGATCTTGATAATCACATGGCAGATGAAGTGATTGACCATGTTGCAGCGAGTCCACTTGGCGAACCAACGGTAGCACCGTCTGCAGTGCGTACTGTCGCAAACTCAGGCGTAGCGGCACCAGCTGCTGGCGGTGTTGTGGGTGGTAATGCAAATGCTGGAAGGGTATCATCTGGTGCGGTTCCTGTCGTTGTTGGCGGTGGAAACGTAGGTGGCGGTACTACAATAATTGGTGGTGGCGCTCCTGTCATTGGCGGTGGCACCGTTAGTGGTGGAGTAGCTGGCGGCACCACGATTATAGGCGGTGGCGCTCCTGTATCAGGCGGCACAGTCGTAGTAGGTGGCGGAAGTCCTGCTGCTGCGGGCACTGTGATTATCGGTGGTTCACAGCACGCTAGCAAAGGAGAGAAGGCTGAAGAGATTAAGTTTACTGAAACATCAGAGACTTCAGAGAATAACACTCAGGAAGGAAATACCACAGGCAACGAGCAACCAAAAGTCGCTACTGCTTCTGTTGGCACAGTACCTCAGGTTATCACCCCTGCACCGGCAGTGTCACAGGAGACTGCCGCAGAGATGGAGGTTGTCACAAAGGCTTACATAGAGCGTTTGGCAGAACTCAACGAGATGCTTGAGAAGGTTGGACAGCTTACCTCACGCCTCTCTACAGATAGTGAGGAGATGGAGAATCTTAACCGTACACTCACAGGCATTGCACGTGTATATGAGATGCAGCTCAAGTCAGCTTCACAGCAAATCACTACTCAAGACTCTATCAATGAGCAGACCCGCATCATGGCACAAAAGATACAGGAACTCAATAGTATCTACACACGCATGATAGAGGCTATGACCGTGAATATGCCAGGAGGAATGCAGAATAATGCATAATTTATAATGCATAATGTATAATGTATAATGCATAGTTCATAATGCATAACTTGCAACGCATGAGTTTGCAACTCATAACTCATAATTCATAACTCACAACTCATAACTTAATATATTGTGGCAATAAAGAAAAGACCAGTTTCTCCTCGTCAGAAGATGATCAACCTCATGTATGTGGTACTGATGGCGATGCTTGCGATGAACGTCTCTACGGAGGTGCTCAACGGATTCTCTATTGTGTCAGAAGGACTTGATCGTTCTACTGTCAATGCAACAAAAGAGAATCTCGGCATATATGCAGACTTCGATGCGCAGATGAAAGCCAATCCGCAGAAAACGCGTGAATGGTATGAGAAAGCGCAGCAAGTAAAGAAGATGAGTGATGAACTCTATAACTTCGCTGAAGAACTGAAGATTGCCATTGTCAAGGAGGCAGATGGAGATGATGGTGACATACACAACATAGAAAATCGTGAAGACCTTGAAGCTGCATCACAGGTGATGTTGTCACCAGGCAGGGGAAAAGGACCACGACTGCAGAAGATGATAGAAGACTATCGTACTAAGTGCGTAGGTCTTTTGAAGGATGAACGCTTACGTAAGATTATAGAAGGCAACCTCTCTACGGAGGTATCACCTAAGGCAAAGGCTTTAGGCAAGAACTGGCAAGAATATATGTTCGAACAGATGCCAGTAGCTGCTGCCGTAACATTGCTTTCAAAACTGCAGAATGATGTGCGCTATGCTGAAGGTGAGGTGCTTCATACGCTTGTCAGCAACATAGATATCAAGGATATTCGTGTAAACAAGCTTTCTGCCTTTGTCATACCTGATGCAAAGACCGTAATACGAGGTGACAAATTCTCTGCACAGATTGTAATGGCAGCGATAGACACCACACAGCAGCCTGAGATATACATCGGAGGCCGCAAGGTAGAACTTCGCAACAACACTTACGAATTCGTGCCGGGCAAGACTGGTGACTTTACTCTTTCCGGATATATGACCATGAAGGATGGTGGTGGCAACATACTGCGCCGCGACTTCGAACAGAAATATACCGTCGTCGATCCATCAGCAACTGTTTCTGCTGATTTGATGAACGTGCTTTATGCAGGTTTCAACAACCCAATATCTGTCAGCATACCTGGTGTACCGCTTAATAAGGTGCAGGCAACCATGTCAGGCGGTTCATTCACGCCGACAGGTCCGGGTAAGTACATTGCTCGTCCGTCTGCCGTTGGTAAAGACGTTACGATTACTGTCTCAAGTACGGCAACTGGTAAGCCGGTACGCATGGGAGAGTTTACGTTCCATGTACGTAAGTTGCCTAATCCAACACCATATATAAAGATAGGTACAGACCGTTTCAAGGGTGGCAATATGGCCAAGGGTGACCTGATGGGTGCCACCACGTTGCATGCGGCTATTGATGACGGACTGCTCGACATAGAGTTTAAGGTGACAAGTTTTGTTGCAGTATTCTTTGATAACATGGGTAACCGTGTGCCTATAGTAAGCAACGGCGCATCCTTCTCACCGCGTCAGCAGGAACTGTTCCGCAAACTGTCACGTTCGAAGAGTTTCTTCATCACTCAGATACATGCCGTCGGACCTGATGGAATATCCCGCACACTACCTGGTGGTATGGAAGTGGTAGTGAAATAATTGTGGTAGTGAGATAATTAATGATGATTAAATAAGAATATAATATTATGAATAAGATAAAAGAAATATGTGGAACAGCATTGAAGGCAATCTTCATTATCCACTTTTCACTTTTCACTTTTCAGCTAATTCAGGCGCAACCTGCACAGCGTCGTAACCAGGCACAGAATGGTTCCGCTCGCAAGAGTGCCACTACGCTGACCACTCGTGCTCAGATATCCTATCCTGCTGCTATGCAGATGAAGGAAGACGTGGTATGGCGTCGTGATATCTACCGTGAGATAGACCTTACCGTAGGTAGTAATTCGGGTATGTACTATCCCATAGAGCCAGTAGGCACACAGATGAATCTGTTTACCTATCTTTTCAAATTGGTATTGCAAGGACAGATAAAGGCTTATAAGTATAATATAGATGGTAATGAGTCGTTTGAACCAGACAACCAACTGAAGCCATTGTCACTGCTCGATGACTACCATATATACTATGAGCGCAAGGATGGCAGGCTGCACCTTGACAACTCAGACATACCATCGCGTGAGGTAAAGGCATACTATATAAAGGAGTCATCATACTTTGATCAGAACTCTGCCACATTCCACACAAAGGTCATTGCCCTTTGTCCTATCATGCTGCGTGATGACGATTTCGGCGATGGCGTGGCACGCTATCCTCTCTTCTGGGTGAAGTATGACGACATTGCACCATTCCTCACCAAGCAGACCATCATGACCAGTGACATCAACAACGCTGCAACCATGAGCATGGACGACTATTTCGTAAAGAACATGTATCGTGGCAAGATATACAAGACCAACAATATGCTTGGCCAGACACTGGCTCAATACTGTCCTACCGACAGTGCTATGGCAAAGGAGCAAAAGCGTATTGAGGCAGAGCTGAAAGCTTTTGAGGAGAACATCTGGGGAGACAAGGCCCGTAAGGATTCGCTTGACTCGATAGCAAAGGTAGAGGCAGCAAATCCAAAGGCTAAGAAGTCAAGGGCAAACCGTCGCTCTGCAGGCAATTCAGATACAACCGTCAGCAAGAAGCCTGCAAAGAGTTCTGCAAGCAGCCGTGGCGCATCGTCTGCTGCTCGAGTAAGTGTTCGCAGACAAAGACACTAATGATAGGGTAGTGGAACGTTCAGCGGTCTTTATGAACATGACAAATTACAAACAAAACTAAAATACAGCATTATGAAAAAGATCTTATCAATTATTGCCGTTTCGGTTGCATTGCTCGCAGCTCCGGCAAATGCACAGGTAAAATTCGGTGTCCGTGGCGGTGCCAACCTTGTGAATATGAAGTTAAGCGGCAATGTCGCAAACATCTTACAGAAAGACAACCGCGCAGGTTTTTATATTGGCCCAACAGTAAAGTTCACCGTGCCTATCGTAGGTCTTTCTGTTGACGCATCAGCACTCTACGATCAGCGTAGCACAGAGGTTACGGACGAAAGCGAGACACAGAGCATCATCTCACGTCAGCTTGCCATTCCTGTCAACGTTCGTTACGGATGGGGACTGGGGTCTGTTGCAGACATCTTCCTGTTTGCAGGTCCACAGATAGCTTTCAATTTCTCAAAGGACAAATACTTCGGTGCAACAGACTGGAAGTGGAAAGAGAGCAATTTCTCCGTCAACGTAGGTCTTGGTTGCACTATCCTCAGCCATGTAGAGCTTAAGGCCAACTACAACATCGCTTGTGGCAAGACAGGCGAGGCTACATTATTGGACGCCGCTACAAAAACAGCGATAGGCACCGCAAAGAGTAAGACAAACTCTTGGCAGTTGGGCATGGCCTACTATTTCTAAAAGATCAGAACAATTCTTTTAATACGAGAAGGAGGAAGAAACATACCGTTTCTTCCTCCTTCTCGTATTATGTTATATCTACCTGTCAGCCTCTTCGCTCTTAATGAGTTCTATGTTCACCTGTTCTATCACGTTGAGTTTTATGGCATCGTTGTTATTCCCTGGCTTATACCAGAACTGGTTGCCAAACCACTCCTGCAGATCCTTTGACTTAAAGCGATAGCCATGGCGTGCCAATATCTCGTTACGCATCAGTCTTAGTTCTGTTTTGTCAGGTATCTTTGAAAGATAGTGACGGTTGAGCAACGTGTTAGATGTTATCTCGCTGGGCAGTTCTCTCTCGATGTCCTTCTCCTGTGCGAGACAATTCTCAAGGTTATCAGGCGTAAGCACGAGCAGCCACATAGCATCCTTGTTAGGCTTGCGCACGGCAAGGAAGTTCATGCCGTCTTTGCGTACATACTGTACTTTCCAACCAAACTGAGCACCGCGGAATGGTGGCTCGTCAGCCTGGCTACTTGGTTGCAGCGTGTATTCACCCTGTTTGCCGTCAACCTTCTCGAGTGTCATCTGTAAGCCGTTGCTACCCTCAAGCGATACATACTTGCCCATACGTATCTCCTGTACCTTAAACAGAGTGGCACCATCAAAGAACTTGTCACCCATCTTTATTGTCTGTGCCTGTATGGTGCAGGCAAAAAACAGACACATTGTAAACAATGTCGTAGTAAGTCTTTTCATAGTCATATAATTGTTTATTTGATGTTTTTGATAAACTCCCATGCGCTCTCACATTTCTTCACCTTTATCGGCGACATGTGCGTCACTACGTATTCTGACAATCCCTGACGCGGAGCACCCTTATGCCAGTCGTAGGTATATCCCAACTGTGTCCAAGGCAGCGGACTGTCATCCTCGTATGCAGATTTCACACTGTAGCGGTACCATTCCCTGAAGTTCGTCTCGCCTACCTTGTAGTTCTCATCCGCAAAGGCAGGAAACTCCAGACCGGCGCTCGTGGTGGTAATGTCCGGATTGTGTGCAGGACGGAATATGTATGACGCGTCAGCATAGAACGACACCATTATGTCGTATGTGCAAGAAGGGTCCAAGCCATATAGCTGAATCATTCTCATGTGAGCAGCTATGCTGTCAAGTCCTTCAAACTCCGCTTTCTTGTTGCTCCATTCTCCAGGCAGCGTCACCCACGTACCAAATTCCCTGTTTATGCGGTAAGTACCTTCTCCGCTGAAGAAACGCTTCATGCGGCTTGAGTCAACAAGTGTAACCAGCAACACCATGTCGCGACCTTCCTCGTTAATCCACTCCTCACCAGGATAATCTTTACGTATAGGCATCAGGGTGTTCGATACCTTTGACTCGTCCAATACTCGAGAGTCGCTCACGGCAGCCATTAAGTCGGCGCATAGTGCAGCCTCGTCCTCATACCATGCCTTGTTGCTACCGTTACATGTAGTAGCATTCTTGTTACACTGTGCAAAGCCGCTGCATAGGAAGAGAGCGAGCAAAGTCACAGCCATTGAAATTCTTCTAATCATGATTTTCTATGTTGGTAGGTAAATTTAAGTTTGTTATTTTATTGTTTACGTTGTAAATTGCTACAAAGTTACGAATTTTATTTTGAACGAGCAATAAAAATTGCTATATAATTACGTTAGATGTAAAATAGAAGAGTGAAAACTTACGTAAAATATTATATATATAGTTTTGTTTACTATTGCTCCACTCGTTTTTATAGATATTCCACCATAAAGGTACACAAGGAACTATTCAAGGAATGCATCTCCGGCATTGTCGCTTGTACTGGCAATCTCCTGAAAATATATACCCTGCATAGTAGTGAATACCATGCAGGGCTTTTCTATTTTGTGTCTGATTACCTTGATAGACAGATGTGTCAGAATTTGAATTTAGCACCAGCCATGAGCCAGAAGCCAGGCTGCTCTACGTTGCCTAAGTCGTAATAGCGGTATGAGGTCAGGTTGTTCATGCTGAGTGAGAGCTCATAGCGCTTGGCTGTCCATAGCAGTTTGAGGTCTAGCAGTCCGTAAGGATGATAAGGATGCGCCTCGCCAGTTGACTTGTGGTTGTTGTAGAGTATGTATGACCCCATGCGTTGTTGCCAGCGGAAACTCCATGATGCGGTGAGATTCGATACAATCTTATGGTCGATGCCAGCCACGAACTTATGGCGTAGATACTCCATTGCGTAGTTTGACTTGTATATCTCCACGTTATCCTTCCTGCTCTGGTCGATGTAGGCATAGCCTACGTGTATGCGTGAGATGTAAGCATTGTGCCACACCTCGCGTGGCAACAGGTCAGCATTAACCTGGAATCCGCGATTGTCGAGACTGAAGTTTGCAGAGTGATAGATGTCATCTGCAGAATACATCACCCAGTCAATCATGTCGGTGCCCCAATCGTAGAAGAAGGATGCGTTGGCAGCCAGCAGTGAGTGCTGATAGTGTATGCCCAGTCGCAGAGACTGCGTCTTCTCAGGGTTCAGTCCTACGTTACCCTCCTGTGTTGGCGACTTGTAGAATAAATCGGTGAATGTAGGCATACGGAATGCCATGTTCCATGACGCCGTCATCTTCCAACTGCCAGAAGGACGATAGCATACGTCTATGCCAGGGTACAGGCGGTAGCTGTTGTTGTAGCCTGTATTCTTGTTTGCTACCACGCCGAATGAAGCCGTAAAGTTCTTCAGCAATATGTTGTGCTCAAGGAAGAAACTGGCATCAGTGCGCTCACATCTTTTCTTGTAGAAAATGCCGTCGTGACGTCCTACCTCTATATAGTCAGCCTCGTCGAGAGGAGTGCCGAGGTTGGTGGAGTAGATACGCTCTTTCCTTATCTCCATGCCCACGGAGGTGCGTCCCAGTTTCCATTCAGTGTATATGTTGGCAGAGGTGCCCAGCACATCCGTACGGTGGAAGTTCTCGCCAATGGAAGAACCGTAGATAAGTTGGAAATGGTCAAAGTTGCGATTCCAGTATGGTGTGACCTGCAGGTGGAAAGCACCTAAGCGTATGTCGCCCTTGATTGAAGCGAACAGACGGGCATTGCTCTCATACTGGTTAGGGTAGGCTGCAGAGTAGAACGTGTTGGCGCCATAGCGCTTTGTGCTTACTCCGAACTGCCATGACAGTGCTGAAAGACGTATGTTGTTTTGTGAAAGAGGTGCGTAGCGTCCTTGGTAGAAGCCTTGCGACTTGCGGAAGTAGCTGTTCTCCGTTCCACCGTCGCTTTGGTCGTATCCCACAGACAACGTGTTAGTGAGGTTGCCAGTGGCAAGTCTGCCGCGTGCGCTGCCACCGAAGGTCCCGAAGCTGCCTCCTTTTATGGCTACGGAGCCGTTATACTTTCCGTCTTGCGTGCCTGTTTCCGTGGTAGTCACGATGTTGATGGCACCATTGAAAGCCTGTGCGCCGTACACACGTGATGCAGCACCCTCAATCACCTCAATGCGTTCAATGTCGTCAAGTGAAACGGGGAAGTCGGCACTTAGGTGTCCTGTCTGAGGATTGCTGATGTTTACACCGTTAAGAAGAATAGCAATCTGGTCGAATGTGCCGCCTCCGATGGAGATGTCCGTCTGAATACCAAAGCCACCGCGCTGACGGACATCCACGCCAGTGGCTAACTTCAATACATCGTTGATGGTCTCTGCCGCCGCACGATGTATGTCGTCACGAGTAATGACAGAGACAATCTTCGCAGCCTCGCCTTGCGTAAGCGGGGTCCGCGTTCCTGTAACCACGACCTCGTCGAGGTTCAGTTCACTGCGCTGCGTAGTTTCTCCGGCAAGCTCTGTCTCCACACTGATGCCGTCAGCCTTGGCATGTGATAGTGTGGCGATGCTGAGTGTGCCGATAAGCACCTCGCGTCCAAGCACTGAGAACAGACCGTAGCCCTTCCTCGTGAAACGCTTGAAGCGCAGGCTCTCGCGCAGTTTCATGTTTGTCTTTTTCATTGTTTGTAAATAGTGTTTTTTGTTTTGATTGTTATGATAGGCAATCAGACAGCCATTGCCGTTTAGCAAATGGCTGTGCAAAGGTATAGAAAAAAAACGATGTGACAAAATAAAAGGCAGGAAAAATTATTCCTGCCTGAATGTATGAATGTATGAAATGTCCTATTCAGTACCTCATGTTAAGTCAATATACTGCGCGGTATTTCAGAATTTCTTGCAACCGGTGGCGTACAGCGCATTTATGAGCGACTTGTAACTTACTGATAATCAGTGATCGCTTTTTTCTGCCTTCATAATATGATAGCTTTTACCTTGTAAAAGCTATCATATTACCTTGTAAAAGCTATCGTTTTAGAGTGTAAAAGCAGCCTAATTACGACCTAAAAGCTATCATATTGCGAAGAAAAAGCCCAAAAAACTATTCGTCAGCGTGCTTTTTTGCTGCATAAAGCCATTTCTGTCTCTCTGGATTGAATATTTTCGTGAGGATTTTTAAGGACCTCAGAAATCAAAAATGTCCTATGTCTTTGCGTCAGATGTTTTTCGCAAACTCACGTGAGATATAGTTGTCGAGTGTCTGGCATACATGTGACGAGAACTGTTGACCACGCTTGATGAGATTGGCGAAGTCGTCAAGTGACAATGAGCGCAGTTCCTCCGGGCTCTTGATTCCGTTGCCGTATATGGCGTGGCATATACCTGCATTGAAATTGTCACCGGCACCTATGGTGCTAACGGTTTCTATCTTCTGAGCTGGGAATTCTCCGCTATAGGCAGGTGTAAACAGCCTTACGGGCTTGTCGGCATCCGTATATATGAATACGTCGCATGATGGCTTGATATATTTCTCGTATGTCTGTGCAGCGTCGTCGCATTCAAACAGTATGGAGAAATCCTCGCTTGAACCACGTACGATGGTAGAGAGGCTCATGTTCTCGATTATGCTTGGCAGTACCGCCGGGATATCCTTCTTGTGCGATTTCCTGAAGTTTATGTCGTAGTATATTATAGCTCCTTTGTCGTGCGCCCTCTGCAGGAAATGCCTTACCACGCTGCGAACCTTAGGATTGATGGCAAAGTATGAGCCGAACAATACGATGTCGCCTTGCTCCACATCGGGGAAATATTCTGGCATATTCAGCGCGTTGTGCATCTTGTAGAACTGGTATTCCGCATCGTTGCGACTGTTTAGGAATGCAAGTGATATGTGCGACTGTGTGCCTTCATGACGATATACGTAGTCGGTGCACACGTTGTTTTCCTTCAGGAATGCGGTTACGAGGTCGCCAACGTGATCGTCGCCGACTTCGGTAAGCATGAGGCATGGCACGCCTGTGCGCCCTATGGATATCATAGCGTTGAAGGCAGAGCCTCCGGGTACGGCCTTCAGAGGTTGGTCATTGCGGAATATTATGTCGAAAACGGTTTCGCCTAATCCTATAATCTTACTCATTTCAGTAATGGTTGTCGTTAGCTATGTGTATATGTGTATAGAAGATACTGGTTATGGCGTCTTTCAGAAGACAAGTCTCCCTTTTGCCAGTTGTACTCCATTAGATTTTCATCGTAACAGAACTATCGTTTACATGGACCTTCTATAGAGTGGGTAGCATGAAAAAATAAACTAATAGCTTTATTGTCGTTTTATTGGCAGCCCTTCGTGTCAGATATAAAAAAACCTCCCGGAGAAAATCTCCGGGAGGCCGTTATGATTCTCTTAAGAAATTACTTCTTAAAATTGTCAAGGATTACTTGCTGAGG
>Ga0247608_10004693_pt1 | contig 15123 bp, 13 predicted proteins | sample 176DNAGHGlowgp2_FD_193490 | JGI IMG/M metagenome (GOLD analysis project Ga0247608, IMG submission 193490) | Sheep rumen microbial communities from Palmerston North, Manawatu-Wanganui, New Zealand - 1766 DNA GHGlow gp2 | ecosystem: Host-associated > Mammals > Digestive system > Stomach > Rumen ...
CATCCCGACATACAGGTCAGTCAGCTGGCCACCCGTCTGGCCATCGACCGTCACCAGCTAGGCGGCCGTTTTGCGGCGCAACCCCGTGAGGGTTCTCTGCGCCAGCGTGTGCTTCATCTGATGATGGACTATCGCTTGGATATCGTTGAGCATCGCTTGAAGGAAATCCAGCGACAACTGCAGCAGGTGGGCAACAATATGGAACGAATGATGCAATTATTAAAAGAACATAAGGAAACCAAAGAGATTCGTGATGAGCTGGCTAAGAGGCTGGGGAGCGATCTCGTTGTCTAAAACGAATTATGTATTACATTCAGAAAAGATTAGAGATTTCAGCCAGCCATCATCTTGTGCTGGACTACGAGAGCAAGTGCTCACAGTTGCATGGACACAATTGGGTTATCACTCTCTTCTGTCGTGCGAAAGAGTTGAATCAGAATGGTATGGTGGTCGACTTCACCGAGATTAAACGAAACATCAAGAGTCGACTGGACCATCAGAACCTGAACGATGTGCTGCCCTTTAACCCTACGGCCGAGAATATCGCCCGTTGGTGTGTGGAGCAGATTCCTACCTGCTATAGGGCCGAGGTTCAGGAGAGCGAGGGCAATATGGCAGCCTATGAAGAGGATTAACAACATCTTTTATTCATTACAGGGTGAGGGACGCAACACGGGTCGTGCTGCTGTCTTCATCCGTTTTGCGGGTTGCAACTTGCGGTGCTCGTTTTGCGATACGGAGTTTGAATCCTATCGCGAGATGAGTGACGAGGATATCGTGGCAGAGGTTGAGGCTCTCAGCCCTCGACCTTCCAATCTGCTGAAGGACGCTTGCTGCCAGGGAGACGCAAGAGCCCTCAGACCTCTTATCGTCCTGACAGGTGGCGAACCTACGCTCCAGGTCGATGAGGCTTTTGTAGATTTGTTGCATCAGCACGACTACGAAGTGGCGATGGAGAGTAATGGCACTCGTTTCGCTCCTCGTAATCTGGACTGGCTCACGGTATCTCCCAAACAATCCCCCATACGTCAGCATTGTAATGAGGTAAAGGTAATCTTTGTCGATGCCGAGCATGTCCCTGATATCGAACTCGAGGCTGACTACTATTATCTGCAGCCCTGCGATGTGGGCGATGCCGAGCGCAATAAAGCCATCACCCAAGCCTGTGTCGAGTATATCAAACAGCATCCCCAATGGCGGCTCTCGTTACAGACCCATAAGCTTATCGATATCGAATAATCCTCAAACCTAAGAGTTTCAAAACCAATGACTTGGCAGACCATACTACTCATCATTTACGAGATAATCGTCATTTCGACTATTATCCACGTGGTGATGGATAATCGTCAGCCTGCCAAGACGATGGCTTGGGTCATGGTGATTTGGTTCCTGCCTGTGGTAGGCATTATCGCCTACATGTTCTTTGGCGTTAACACCCGAAGGGAACGGATGGTTAGTCAGCGCTCTATGGACCAGCTGACCAAACGTTCTATGTTTGGTTTTGTGGAACAACATGACCTGCAGCTGCCCGAGGACTATAAACCCGTCATCGACCTCTTTGTCAACGAAAGCTTCTCGCTGCCCTTTAATAATAATAAGGTGGAGATTCTTACTGATGGCTACGAGTTTTTCCCTGCCTTGCTGAGCGATATTGCCTCTGCCCGCAGTCATATCCATATCGATATCTATATCTTCGAGGATGATGCGCTGGGAAGACTCGTGTCTGATGCACTGATTGCGAAAGCTCGAGAAGGGGTCGAGGTGCGTGTGCTCTTCGATGATGTGGGCTGTTGGAGCGTGAAGAACCGATTCTTTGAGCGGATGCGTGTCGAGGGCATCGAGGTGGAACCATTCCTTCCTGTTCGTTTCCCCACCTTTGCACGTAAGGTGAACTATCGCAACCACCGCAAGATTATTGTGATTGATGGCAGTGTGGGCTATATTGGTGGCATGAATCTGGCCTTGCGCTATGTGAAGGGCCGTCATAATCGCGGCTGGCGCGATACGATGCTGCGTGTTGAGGGCTGCGGCGTCTATACCATGCAGCGCGCTTTCCTCATCGACTGGTATTTCGTGGATAGAACGCTGTTGAGTGACAGGAAGTATTATCCGTCTATTGAATCGATAAACAATGAGCAATGTGTGGTGCAGACGGTGACCTCAGCGCCCTTGGCGGCCTATCCGGAGATTATGCAGGGCTATGTGCGCATCATCCTCGCTGCCAAGAAGTATATCTATATCCAGACGCCCTATTTCCTGCCCACCGATGCCGTGTTCTTCGCTCTGAAGACCGCTGCCGCTTCTGGCGTCGATGTCAGGGTGATGGTGCCTCGCAAGACCGATGGCTGGTTTGTAGAGTGGGGCAGTCGCAGCTATCTGCGTGAGGCTCAGGAGGCCGGCATCCAGATACTGCTCTACGAGCCACGGTTCCTGCATGCCAAGATGATGGTGTGCGATGACGGCATCAGCACTTGCGGCTCTACCAACATCGATTTCCGTTCATTCCTTAATAATTTCGAGGGAAATCTCTTTGTGTACGACCATGAGGTGGCGCTTCAGATGAAAGAGACCTTCTTACGCGATGCAGAGACTTCTGTGGCTCTTACCAGCATGCCTCGTCGCATGCATCCCCGTTTCTTCACCCGTTTGGGTGAGTCGTTGATGCGAGTACTGTCGCCATTACTGTAAATCTATCCTCTTTTCACTATTTTCTTTCCTCTTTCCACCTTCCTCTTTCCTCTATTTCACTTAAACAGCGAGAAGTTCACGCTGCCATAGTTTCTGTGTTCCAGGAAGTGCGGATGCTGCTGGAAGTCATTGTCCTTGCCGTGTTCCAACACGAAGATGCCGTCATCCTTCAACAGTCCTTTTTCGAAGATAAGGTCAGGAATCGTGGGAATCTCCTTTAGCGCATAGGGCGGGTCGGCAAAGATAAAGTCAAACTGCTGATGACAGCTCTTAAGGAAACGGAATACGTCGGCACGCAGTGGAATGCAGGTCTCCTCGCCCAGTTTCTTGATGCACTCGCAGATAAAGCGGTGATGATCCCTGTCCATCTCTACGCTGACCACCTGACTGCAGCCTCGCGACAGCAGTTCTAGCGAGATGCTGCCTGTGCCCGAGAAGAGGTCGAGGGTCGTAGCATCTTCAAAGTCCACATATTGCACCAGCACGTTGAAGATGTTCTCCTTGGCAAAGTCGGTAGTGGGTCGCGCCTTAAACGAACGCGGAATGTCGAAGTGCCGTCCCTTGTATTTTCCTGTTATAATCCTCATCTACCTTTATCTTCTTCTATATCCTTTTATCTACCTCTATCTCCCCTTAATATACAATGTCTGCAAGTCATAGGGCATCCCCTTGATTTCTGTGACGGGATGACGGTTGAAGTCTGCCGAGGGGTTGATGACGTAGGCCTTCTGCAGGAAGTTCTTCAGCTCCTCCATCAGCCACTCCTGCTCAGGAATATCGCCTACGATGTGCAGCTCGTCATATTCCGGCTGTAGCTGCAGCTGCTTCCAGACATATAGCAGGAAATAGAGCGAGTCGTGACCTCTGCTGGCTTCAAACGAGTTGCAGAACTTAAATCTGTTCTGCTGGAAGCTGAAGATGTCGAGTCGCTTCTCGTGGAAATAGCCGTAGAGCTTATGCCTGTTGCCAGTAAAGCTACGCTGGTGCAGGTGTCGCCACACAGGTGATATGGCCGTAACTATCTGCACATCCTGAAAATGGTCGTCAATCACCAGCCTCAGGTCTTTGTTCATGGCAAACACCGCCACCGCATTCAGGTCGGGCAGCACGTTATAATATACCACATCCTGCTCCTTCTTCGGATAGGCGTGGCTGTACATTGTCTCGATGTTCTTCTCGTCGAAAATCTCTACGGGCACCATCAGCACGTCAGTATCGATGACCACTCTCACTCGTGGCGAGGGGTTCAGCAGCAGGTCGGCCGTCTTAAACGCCTCGCGCAGGTTGGCTGCCATCGACACGCCGCTCTTTACCACATAGGGCTCGTAAATCACGTCTGTCTCATTCTCGGCTACGCACGAAAACGATAGCGACCCGCGTCCAACCCTTATTGTCAACCTTTGATTTTTCTTGCTAATTTCTGGCATCCTCGTTCCAATTTTTTGCAAAGGTACAATAAAGTTTTTGTTTTTGGAAACAAAGTTGGTATAAATGTAAGGTTAAATGCAGACTTTTTATTATTTTTGCATAATAATTCTAAAACAGAGTGTTTATGCCGAGACTAACCTATTTGATATGCTTGGTTTTTCTGGCTCTGACCACAGGTGTTTCCAGCGTCAGAGCCGAAGAGAAGTTGCCGCCAAAACTTCAGAAATTGACTGACGAAGCCTATCGTTGTTATAGTTCACGTGAGACAGATAGTTTTTTCGATGCTGTGAAGCAGATTAAGGCTGCCACAGAGTTCTCTGGCTATCAGGAGACTTACTATCGTGCCTGTAGCTACGAGGCCATCTATATGTTCGAGTATGTGGATCGTACCCAAGGCGTGCAATTGGCTCATGACATCTATCATCACGCCAAGACAAACAACAGTAACGTTGGTATGTATTTCGCGACCTTCTCTTTAGGTACCATCCGCGAACAGTCGGGCAACATGGGACTGGCAGAGAAGAGCTTCCTGCAGGCGCTGAAACTGAAAGAGAAATACCTGCCTGAGGAGAGCGCGGCCCCCTGTTATCTGGGACTCTGCGAGGTGGCCCTCCACAGGAAGGACTATGAGGAGGTAAAGGAATATGCCCGTCTTGCTTTGGATGAACCAGGTATTATTCCCATGAATCAGATCACAGCCTGGAGCTATAAGTGCCTGGCCCGATATAATCAAGGCGATAGCCTGGGCTTTGAGGAAGCTTATAGGGAACGAGCCATGCTGATAGCCGAATATGGTGGTCAGGGCGGACTCTTCGGTGAACTTATCAACGTCTATCAGGCTAAGAACCGCAAACAATGGCAACTGGCCCTGCAGCGTACAGAGAAATTGATTCACCAGCAGAACAAATGTGCCCAGAAAGCAGCTATTTACGAGCAGATGGGCGACTACCGCCAGGCGCTCTATTGGCAGAAGCGCACCCGTGCTGTCATCGACTCCATTCAGTCTTCCGAGGCTCGTTCTCAGATGAACGAGTTCGATACCGAGCTGTCCATCACCTATGCCGAGAACGAAACCAAGGAACAGGAGTTGGCCAAGGAACAGGCCATGCTTTGGGGTGGTGGACTTATCGCCCTGCTCATCATCGCCTTCCTTGCTCTCTACGGCTATCGCAGCAACAAGCACACCAAACACATGAAGAGTGTCAACGCCAAGCTGCAGCAGGCCTACAACCAGTTGGAGGAGACTACCAAGGCCAAGGAGCGCATAGAGAGTGAGCTGCGCATTGCCCGTGAGATTCAGCGCCGCATGCTGCCGCATGTCTTCCCTCGCCGCAGGGATGTTGACATCTACGCCATGATGACGCCTGCCAAGGAGGTGGGTGGCGACCTCTATGCCTACGCCCTCATCGACGATATGCTCTATTTCTGTGTGGGCGACGTCAGCGGTAAGGGTGTGCCTGCAGCCCTGTTTATGGCCGAGGTGACACGTATGTTCCGTACGCTGGTCGATGGACATCTCACCCCCGACGTCATTGCCTCACGACTGAACCACGCGCTGGCTGAGGACAACGAACAGGGTATGTTCGTCACCATGTTTATCGGACTCATCAACCTCAAGTCAGGCCACATGGCTTTCTGTAATGCCGGCCACAATCCGCCCCTGCTCGATGGTGAATACATGAAGATGGAGTCCAACGCACCCATAGGTCTGTGGCCTGAGTTGGACTATGAGGGCGAGGAGGTCCCCGATATGCACGGCAAGACGCTCTTTGTTTATACCGACGGCATCAACGAGGCCGAGAATGCTCATAAGGAGCAGTTTGGCGAGGAGCGTCTCAAGGCGCTTTTGCAGAAAGATCATGGCACAGCCCGCGCTACGTCAGAGGCTATCCATCAGGCCGTTGAGGACTTTGTTGGCGGCGCCGAGCCCAGCGATGACTTGACAAAGATGTGTATCATCGTGAACTGACGTCCCGTCATTGACAGACGGCCTGAGTGAAATGGTCGAAGGCGGCCTTTCCACTCTTTCCATAACAGAAAAGACCTACGCGGATGCCTTTCCAATAGCCAGAGCGCATTGGGAAGGCATCGCCAGCTTTTACGAAGCGGATGCCGTCTGTGCTATAGTAGAATTGGTGACGATTCCTCTGGCAGTCGTTACTGACGCGTACCCAGAGTCTTTCAAACTTGCCCTTCACGATAACCTCCCGTTGGCCCTGGGCCTCCACGAAGATGCCCTCTTTACACAGGCCGATGCCCCTAAATGTCTTTCCAGAACAGAAGAGACCCGCATAGCAGTCGCCAGAAACGGTGAGTAGGGTGGTGCTCTTGCTTTGATAGCCCACCACCTTTTGCGTCAGCATATTCCGACATAGCTTCAGACTGTCGGCAGGCAAGGCCTTCAGCGTCAGCCAGCCTTTTTTCTCGTTCAGGCTCCAGTGGGTGTCCACAGGGTTGTGGTTCCATTGCCATTGAAGACCTAAGGCAGATGCTGAAAAGTCGTCATCGGTCTGGAGCAGAGAGGCTTTCGATGAGAGTTGTGGCTTCTGCCACTCTGCTACAGGCTCACCAATGCCGTTGCCATCGTAGTCCACGCCCATCAGGGGCCAGTCGTCTTGCCAGCGCACAGGTTGCAGGTGAACCACACGCCCCAGGACGGGCGTCTCCTGGAAATGATAGAACCACCAGATGCCGTCAGGCGTATCGACCAAAGCGCCCTGATGCGGGCCGTTGATAGGGGTAGAGCCCTGCTCAAGCACTATCTTACGTTCGTAGGGACCATAGATGTTCTTCGAGCGGAGTACCGTTTGCCAACCTGTTCCCACGCCGCCTTCAGGGATGATGAGGTAGTACCAGCCGTTGCGTTTCATGAACTTGGTGCCTTCGGCTATAGGACCCTCATATACCGTCGTGCCCTCGTCCAGCAGTTGTTTGCCGTCTGCCGACATCTTATGCACGATAATCGGACCTGCGCCATGCTTGCTGCGACCCAGATAGGCCTGCCCGTCCTCGTCCCAGAAAGGGCAGGGGTCTTCCCATTTGGGCACGCGCTTCACCAGGTGCAGAGGAGCCCAAGGGCCGTGTGGATCTTCTGCCGTACTCATGAAAAGACCCTCTTCTGGCGTACAGAAATAGACGTAGTAGAGACCGTTGTGATAGCGGATGGCGGGAGCCCACGAGCCGCCGGCATAGTGATTGTTGCTATCCCAGCCTGGTTCGTCGAAGCGACGGTATATCTGACTGATATAGTGCCAATTAACCATATCGTCGCTCTCCAGCACCTGCATGCCGAGGAAATGAAAATCGGAGGCCACCATATAGTATTTCTTGCCTACGCGGATGACGTCAGGGTCAGAGAAATCGGCATTCAGCACAGGGTTCCTGTAGGTCCCGTCGCCCTGATCGCCCCAGCCCTCAGTATCGTCGTGCACAAAGTCTGGGCGGATGTCTGGGGCTTCGGTTTTGACTTCGACATTGTCGAAGTGTACATGACGGGTGTGGCGCAGGTAGAAGCCCTTCGCGGGCAGGTTGCCCCACATCGTGGCCTCTGGATAGGCCCTTTCCTTTTCGTTGGCGATCGAGTCGTTGATGGCCTGCATGTCGCTGGGAGTCACGCCACCTTTATGATGGATGGAGATGTTCGACAACCAGACATTGCGCACAGGGTGACCAGCCAGTCCAGTAATAGAACAGCCCACAGACCCAGCGTTTCTTATCATGAAGTTTTCCAGGCGGATGCCATCGATACAGCCAATGTGGTCGATGGGAATCAGTTCCGCTATCGTGTCGTCATTGCCCTTTCCGCTCAGTCCTTTTCCCGCTTCCCTCAGCTGATAGCCTCGTCCACGATTCCCCAGACGAATGAAGATGGGCGACTCGGTGCCTTCTACCGTAAAGTTTGAGGCTGCGACGTTCTCCATCACGCCGCCATCCACAATCTCCAGCGAGAGGGCCGATGTGCCTATCCATTGTCCGAAAAATTTTTCTTTTTGGTTGCTGCTGGGCTTGACCACGATGCCAAAGATGCTGATATTGCGAAAGCCGCCGTTGGTCTCTGTGCCCAGTTTTACGGCGTTGCAATGGCTCGATATCACACAGTCGCTGATGCGGATATTCTCGCAGAGGCGCGGCGAGGTCGATTTCAGGGTGATGCCGTCGTCGTCGCTATCCGTCATGATGCCTCTCACAATCACCTCGTGACAGCCGTCAATATCCAGAGCGTCGTTGTTATAATTGTTGCGATTGAACACCTTGATGCCGTCGATTCTCACGCGGTCGCAGGCCAGATAGTGCTGCATCCAGCAGCCGGAGTTCCTCAGTGTGATGTCCTTGACGGTGATATCCTCGCTCTGAATGAAACGTATCAAGTGCGGACGGGTGATGCCCTCGTCGTTCCAAGAGAGCTTTTTGAAGGCGCGGCCTCGTCCGTCGATAGTGCCGAAGCCGTCAATCACCACGTTTCTGACCTTGTCGGCATAAATCAACTGAATGGTGGATGTCTGCGTGCGCAGCGACACGTAGTCGGACTTCATCGGCCTGTAGTCGTCCAAGTTGGTACTGCCGTAAAGCGTGGCGCCCTGTTCCAGATAGAGGTGCACGTCAGACTTCAGCACCACGGAGCCAATCTTATATTGGCCCGTAGGCACTATCACCCTGCCGCCTCCATCCTTCGAGCAGTCGTCTATCGCCTGTTGCAAAGCCTTCGTACTCAGTACTGTCGTATCCGCCTTTGCGCCATACGCCACAATATTATAATCACGTGCCGTTGCCGTCAGCATCGACAGACACAGCATCAGCGTCAATAAAGTCTTCCTTGTCATCATTGTTTTTAGTTTTCGACTGCAAAGATACGATTTTCTTTCTAATTCTCCGTCAAAATGCAAATTTTATTCAGATAGGTCCTTTCACTTAATCGAATCGCTTTTTGGGTATTGAACCCCAAACATGGAAGCACTATGACCTCCTCGTAAGTTTTGTGAATCACTATTGTTTTTAAGAAAAACATGAAAAACATTACATTCTTACATTTCGCAAAATAACATATTGATAAACAATATGTTAGAATCAATGTAATATTTTTTAACCTTACATAATCTTACATTATTCGACCCAAATAGCGGGTTCAGTTTGCAAAAGTCTGATATTTGAGAGTCAAAGAGAAGGAACTATACAATTAAAAAGAGGGTGTAGAACAATCAAAGAGACGGCACCTGAAAAAGTAAAACAAGTTGTTTTACCTTTAAAGGAATGATTCCCAACGATGAAAGGAATGGCACTTTTCAAGGTAAAACAACTTGTTTTACTGTCGAAACCCCTATTCGCTACGGCGAATGTAGGTAATGTAATGTTGCATTTCAATTACATTGCATCTAACAAACTGATATCAAGTAAGTTAAAGGCAAAAATGTAATGTGTAATTAAAAACGTGGTTTTAAAAATAAAACTGCTAAAAAACCCTCAACCACTTGCTCTAATTCATGGAGATAGTTCCTTTCAGCATCAGACCCTATCTCGCAAATCGTCGAATCGCTTTTTGAATATTGAAACAAAAACGTGGAAGCACTATGGCCTCCACGTAAGTTTTGCGAATGATTATCAGAACCGTAATCCAGAAGCGGAAACTAGCTGTTGTGGTTTCCCCTTAGATAAAACTCCAACAAAAACTGGGAATGACCACTTTCTCCGACCATTGATTTAGTAGAGCTGATATTGGATGGTAACCGGTTCAAGTGAACCAGACATGCTGTTCAGAGTATAGTCTTCAGTAAAGACGCGCATGTACTTCTGTTCTCTGTCATTCGTAGTGAAACAAACGGCATATCCATTTTGGGGAGCAAAATCAGCAAGATAGGTGTAATTATACTCAAAACCTTCTCCCCACCAAGCTTTTTGTGTTATTCCATTGAGTGATGAGCATGCCCCAACACATTTCAAACCCGCTTCCATCTCGTTACTATCTCTAGACCAATAAGATCCGGATCGTTTCCAACGTGTTAAGATTAAACGTCCATTGAATAAATGTATGGTGTATTTGACGTAATAATCTTCATAGAAGCTACATCCACTAGTTGACCCCGTAGCATAATACTGATCATTATTTAATGTTTTCTTCTTCACTGTAGAAGTAGCGGTTTGATCAACGGTTTGATCGGCAGGTTTATCATCATCTTCCTTCTTCACCTCAAAAGGACTCTGGTACTTCACAGTGGCACCAATAATACCTCCCATAGTGCCTACGATATAGTCCACAACATATAAGCGGGTACACTACTGTCCCGTTAAAGTGGACTAATCGCTCTTTGAAATAATTGAAATTCAGTCTTTTACGAGCACTTTTGAGGGTGCGACGATTTGAATTTGTATCTTTGCAGTCAAAACACATGACTGCATATGAACAAATCAAAATACGTCTTCGCTCAATTGATAGAGTTTTTGGATAGCGATAAGTTCCGTCACCTTGTTGACAAGTACGATGGGAATCGCTACGTCAAGCATTTCACTTGCTGGAATCAACTCCTTGCTCTGATGTTCGGACAACTCAGTAATCGTGAGAGCCTGCGTGACTTGATTGTAGCTTTGGAGGCTCATCAGTCAAAACGCTATCATCTCGGGTTAGGTCGGGAGCCTATCGCTAAGACGACATTTGCCACGGCCAATCAGAATCGCGACTATCGTATCTTCGAAGAGTTTGCATTCTACATGATGGACCAGGCTCGCAGTAAACGTGCAACGGACATCTTCAAGCTCAAAGGAAAGGTGTATGCATTCGACTCAACGACGATTCCACTCTGTCTGTCAGTCTTCTGGTGGGCAAAGTTCCGCAAGAAGAAAGGTGGAGTCAAGGCACATGTTTTGTATGATTTGGAATCACAGGTTCCTGCCTATTTCCACATTACTACAGCATCTGTCCACGATTCGAAGGCCATGAAGGAAATACCTTATGAATCAGGCTCTTACTACGTGTTCGACCGTGGATACAATGCTTTCAGAGAACTCTATCGCATCCATCAGCATGAGTCATTCTTCATAGTCCGGGCAAAGAAAAACTTACAGTACAAGTGTATCAAATGGCGGAGAAGGATGCCACGAAACGTATTAACTGATTCCGAGATTATGCTGACGGATTACATCACTTCAAAGAAGTACAAGGAGAAGCTCAGACTGGTCAAGTTCTATGATGAGGAGCAAGGGCGTGAGTTCTCTTTCCTTACCAATGCCTTCCACTTGTCTTCGCTTGAGGTTGCCGATCTCTACAAGAACAGGTGGCAGATAGAGCTCTTCTTCAAGTGGCTGAAGCAGCATCTGAAGATCAAGAAATTCTGGGGCAGAACAGAGAATGCCGTCAGGATTCAAATCAGTGCAGCAATCATTGCCTATTGTCTGGTTGCCATCGTACAACATGATATGCGACTGGAGCGTTCGACTTATGAGGTCTTACAGATCCTCAGCATCTCATTGACAGATAAGACTCCCTTGAATGAGTTGTTTGAAAAGACTAAATTCAACGATGTCAAAGAACAATTTGGTCCCCTCATTCCGGGGCTATTTGATTAATATTTAACTCGTCCCAATTTTAACGGGACACTAATGAAGCGGGTATATAATATTTTATTACCACTACCATTTTTTGCTACATAACCTGTTCCTGGAACCACAGCAATAGATTTAGACCAACCTACCGTAGGAATTGTGTTGACACTGCTTAATCCATTAACCAAACCTACTGATGCAAACTCAACAACCGAGGAACTATATCCTTCAAAATTATTTGCTTCATCAATATGAATCCGACCATAGTCGGAACCAATACCTACGTCAACCCAATTATCACTTGACCCATTGTTCATGTTCACCACCACTGTTCCTTCCGGATCTTGATTACTTAAGTTCTCGGTTTTCTCCAAATCATCAGCATCATCATCGCTGCCGCATGAAACGAAACCAACACTCAGCATTGCAACCATTATCATGGTCACCAAGCCCAACAGATAATTCTTTTTGCTCATATTCGTATAAATTAAGTTAGTAAATATTTAAAACTCAATCTTGTCGAAGTGCGCTAACTTTAGGGAAGAAAGAGTGCGCTCCTGCCATATCCCACTCAGGCCTAGCACAGCCCCTAACAAGTACGGAGGAACGCACTCATAGTGCGCACTCCAAATCTTGTTAGGTTGTTTTGCTCGTTTATCCGTTCCGAGGTGCTAGTTCGAGTGGGAATTTGAGCAAAAAGAATGTCGTGCATCGAAATGCACGGGGCAAAGGTAAACAAAAATCTCCGAACCGCCAAGGGATTCGGAGAATAATTAATCAAAACTGTTCTTTTAACTTGTCAGGATACATTCGCATATCCCATATGGCATCTATGTAAACGGTGTCACTTGGCTCGTCATAATAATGAATCAATTTGAAGTTTTTCATTAAAATAGCTCCACGGTATTCCTTATCCCTGTCCGCAAGAAGAGGCTCTTGAGTATATGATTTTGGGAAAAGAGAAAGTCTGGATTCTATACGTCTGATATCCGTGTACCAATTGTTAACAGTTTTACGTCCGAACACCTCAACAGCATAATCAAGATGAGCTTCTAATTGAAGAGATGCGTTCTCATTCCAGATTACCTGAGCCATGGGTATTTCTGTTCTAATCTGTTATGGAATTCTACAGAAGTAATCCACTTTGACGGGTCTTGACGTTCGGCATCTGCCTTGTCAAGGACTGCATTCACTTCTTCGAGAGTACGTGGATATCCAAAGTCAACTCCTGCAAAGTCATAATCAACTTTGGACTCACACTTCTCTGTTTCATAGTCAAGAAATGCAGACTCGCAAGCGATATCATTATAGTTCTCGTCTTCCATCTTCTCCATTTATTTAATGATGGGGCAAAGATAAACAAAAATCTTCGAACTGCCAAGGGATTAGGAGAAAAAGTAAAGAAGTAAAAGAGTAAAAAGGTAAAAAAGTAAAAAGGTACAAAGGTAAATAGAAAAAAAGTTTGTACCTTTGCAGGGATTATTCTGAAAGACTGATGATTCAGGACGAACTGATAAACAGACTGCGGATGTGCCTGGGCCATGTGCCGACTGCCGAGCAGGAGAGGGCGATGCAGCTCTTTGCGGACTTTTTGACAGACCGCGAGGAGCGTACTGTCTTTGTGCTGCGAGGGTCGGCAGGAACGGGTAAGACCACGCTGGCGGCAGCTGTGGTGCGAGCCCTGATGAGTCTGAATCAGAAGTTGGTGCTGATGGCGCCTACTGGGCGTGCAGCTAAGGTCTTTTCGGGCTATGCGGGCACGTCGGCCTATACCATCCATAAACGCATCTACAGACAGAAAACGGCAGGCGATATGTCGGCCTTCAGCCTGAATATCAATCAGAGTACAGAGACGCTGTTCATGGTTGATGAGGCCTCGATGGTGAGTAACGAAGGCTTCAGCGACACCTTTGGTAGCGGCTGTCTGCTTGACGACCTCATCCAGTTTGTGTATGGAGGTCGCAATTGTAGGCTGGTGCTGATTGGCGACAGGGCGCAGCTGCCGCCTGTGGGCGAGGAGGAGAGTCCCGCCTTGATGTCTGGCGTGCTCGAGGGCTATGGCCTGAAGGTCTATGAAGTCGATTTGAACCAAGTGCTGCGCCAGAGCGAGGAGTCGGGCATCCTGTGGAATGCTACTGAAGTGAGATGCATGATGGCAGAAGGCCGATGGAGTCTTCCCAAGATTCGCATCGAGGGTTTTGACGATATCCAGGTGATGCCAGGCAACGAGCTGATAGAGGCGCTGGCCACAAGCTACAGCAGGGTGGGACTGGACGAGACGATGGTGGTGACTCGCAGCAATAAACGCGCCAACATCTATAACCAGGGTATCCGCAATCAGGTTCTGGACCGTGAGGACGAACTCTGTACAGGCGACCAGATAATGATTGTGAAGAACAACTATTACTGGACGGAGCAGTCAAAGGAAATTGCGTTTATTGCCAATGGCGACCATGCTGTGGTGCAGCGCGTCAGACATATCCACGAACTTTATGGCTTCCGCTTTGCCGAGGTGACGATGATGTTGCCCGACTACGACAACTACGAGTTGACAGCCACCGTGCTGCTCGACACGCTGACGTCGGAGGCGCCTGCCCTGACTCGCGAACAGCAGCAACAGCTCTTCGACAAGGTTATGGAAGACTATATGGATGTGCCTTTCAAGGCCGACCGCCTGAAGAAAATCAAGCAGGACAAATACTACAACGCCCTGCAAATCAAATTTGCCTACGCCGCCACCTGTCATAAGACGCAGGGCGGACAATGGGCGCATATCTATATTGATCAGGGATATATGACGGACGATATGCTGACCACAGACTATATCCACTGGCTCTATACAGCCCTGACTCGTGCTACGGAAAAGGTCTTTCTGGTGAACTGGCCGAAAACACAGGTGGAGAGTAAGGAATGAGGTTTTTATCGACCATAATACTGATGATGACTACTGTTGCGCTTTGGGCCCAGCAGCCCAGTAGGCTCGATAGCATACAGCATGTGGACGAGGTGGTGGTCATCTCGCGCTATAATCATAAAGAGGTGATTCCCTCGCAGACCCTCAATGGCGAGCTGCTCGAACGCCTCAATACCCACAGCGTGGCTGATGCTCTGCGCTATTTCTCTGGCATCCAGTTGAAGGACTATGGTGGCGTGGGAGGCATCAAGACGGTTAATATCCGTTCGATGGGTACCAACCATCTGGGCATCTCGTACGACGGCATCGAGCTGGGCAACGCCCAGAATGGACAGATAGACCTGGGGCAGTTCTCACTCGATAATGTGGAGGAGATAACCCTGTTCAATGGTCAGAAGAGTGCTATCATGCAGCCTGCCAGTGACTTTGGTCATGCAGGCTCTGTGTATATCCGCACTCGTGCTCCCCGTTTCACTCAAGGCAAGGACTATAACCTGATGGTGAAGGCTAAATACGGCTCTAGCGACCTATTTCGCCTCTCGACCCTCTGGGAGCAGCGCCTC
>Ga0247608_10004695_pt1 | contig 15119 bp, 22 predicted proteins | sample 176DNAGHGlowgp2_FD_193490 | JGI IMG/M metagenome (GOLD analysis project Ga0247608, IMG submission 193490) | Sheep rumen microbial communities from Palmerston North, Manawatu-Wanganui, New Zealand - 1766 DNA GHGlow gp2 | ecosystem: Host-associated > Mammals > Digestive system > Stomach > Rumen ...
CTAATATGAGTATTAGAGTAAAAGAAAAAGAAGTAAAAGAAAATTTTTATGTGGTTGGGGTGCCTTATTGTGACTTACAATATTTATTAAGATATTTTACACCATTTGGCCACACAGAAGGAGCTTATGGCTGGAAGTCTGATTTATACCAAGTTGATATGTCAAACTTTGTTATTAGTACCGGCTATGGACCAGTTGACAATTTGAATATTGATGATAATTTCAAAAGAGATTTAATCAAAGAATGTAATTCTAAAGCTGAAAATTGCCATAATCTAGGCGAATTAGAAGCCATTTTATGGCATTTCAAAGAAGAAATAATAAGAGCCTATAGAAAGAAAAAGGAGTCATTTTATGAGTAAATATATTGTAGAAAAAGGTTTATTTGAAAATGGATTTTTTAAAATAAAAATCAAAAAAAATTTTTATGATTTAGAAGAAGCAGTTAGATATTTTAACCAATTAATAAATAATGGTAAAGATGATATTATCACATTTGGTGCTGAAGTAAGAGTTTATTTATTTGAGGATAATAATATTAAAGATGAAGAAATAATATTTTAATTTAGGAGGCGTAGAACATGGAACAAACAAAGAATACTGTTAGATTAATTACTATCATTAAAAAGTCAGATGATAAGAAGATTTTAGAAGCTGCTACAGTCGACAGCTTAGAGATTAATTTTTATAATACTTCTATTGATCTTGAATTTATCAAAGATGATATATCATATACAATGCATATTAAAAATTCAAATGATTATAAAATTATAATTGAATAGGAGGTAAAAAAGCCGCTGGATCTTCTGGCGGCTGTCTCTTATGGATAGATTTATTAAAAATTATTTATTGAATGATTATAGATATTTTGAACAGCAGCTTATAAAATATAATAATATGAGTATACGCGGCAATTATACTAAAGACCAATTAAGAATTTTATCTTATTGTCAATTAAGCTGTTATTCAATAAAAGAGTATATTCATTTTTTGAGGGTGGAATCATTGAAAGATTATAAATTGAACTATGAAGGCTTTAGGATTCGAGGAAAGCAACAGCCACGCCAGGACGGGCAAGGCTTTTGGCCTAATTTTTATACAATCATGAAAATTATTGTTAAAGGTGAAGAGAATCTAGGGCCACAAGAAAAAATCGTAAATTTAAAATTTGCTCCTACAGTTGATACCTCATATTTAAGGGAGGGGTATTTGACAGTTGAAAAATGCAAAAGGACCAAACCGAAAATTTATGAAATAAAAATTAATGAAAAAGGCCAAAAAGTTTATCCTTATATTTGGATAGAGGAGATTTTTTCATTTAATCCAGATCAGCCATTAGAAGCTGATGATGATTAGCTTAAAAAATGACTAGCCCATTTTTTAAAATAAGCTGACGAGCTACAAATACGGATATGGTCGGATTTTAGAACTAGGCATTAGGGAGTGGCTAGTACTCCCTTTTTAAAACCCTACTATTTGAGTGGTAAGAAATGAAATTAGAAAGTGTAATAAATGTTATTTGCTTTGGTCAAAATATAGAAATTAGGGACCAAAAAACTGAAGAGATTTTTTATAAAGGTTTATTAGATGATTATATTGAATCAGAATATTATGATGAATTTAAAAATAAAAAAGTAAGAATGATTTGCAGCACTAATGACTGCGATCATGATGATTACTTAGTTATTGAGGTTTCATAAATGGGAATAACATTTAATGGTTATATGGGTAAACATAAATATTTTTATAGGGCCAAAAATTTGGACGAAGAAGGTAATAGATTATTTGTCTATGGTAATGACTTGGAAGAATTTATTAATGATTTGGAAAAATTTGGACTTTATAAGGAATATATGGAATCCCTAGAAAAAGAACGTAATAAAGGTATACCTATACATGAAGGGCAGTATACTTTAGATGACTACTTAGGAGGTTAAAAATGGATAATAAATTTAAACCTTTAACAGATTATGAAATACAAAAAGAATTTTTTAAAAAATTGAATAGTTGTTTTACATTTGTGCTTGGCGAAAGAAGTAATGGCAGAAAAGCTTTTTTTGAAGCATTAGGTTATAAAGTTATAACTTATGAAGAATATAAAAAAATTAAAAAAGGAGGACAAAATGGAAATTGAAATAATGAGTCAATTATTTGTTCCGCACCAAAATATTTATATTCCAGCTGGTACTATATTAGAAGTACAAGATAAAAGAGGAGCCTTTTATATATGTGAATATAATAATATTATTGTGCCTATTAGTGTTGTTAATGCTAGGATTATTATGGAGGAGAAAAATGGAAATTGAATTAGATTTTACGCAACAACTTGCACCAGTAAGTGCAACGGATAACACCGACTTTAAAATTAAGGACCTAGAAGAATTATTATTACAGTTGGAATCATTAAGAGAGGAAGCTAATATTATGATACAGTCTAGGCTTAGAGAAAAAGTATTTTATAGGGATAGAAATGCCTTAGATATTGTTATCAAAGCTTTAAATAAAATATTATTGAAGGGAGGTAAATGATATGTCAAGATATTGTGTTAAGGAGCAACTATTCAAAAATGCTGAATGGCAAGATAATCCTAAAAAGAAGCCATATTCTTTTGAAACAAAAATGGGAGCCTTAGCTTATGCCAGAGGCTTACAATGGATTTTAGAAGATAATCATAGATTCGTGGTATACGAATCAAGAACTAAAGAAATAATCGAAATCGTGGAGGCAAAATTATAATGATTAATAAGAGATATAACTTAACTGATCTAGCGGACAATATTGTTATTGTTCAAGAGGTTATCAATATGTATGTAGATGATAAAATGTCTATAGCTCAAATTTCTATGGCTAAGGGATTATCTATTCATATTATTACATTAATGTTAAAAGAGAATAATATTGAAATGCGAAGCAAAAAATAATTGAATGGAGTTGATAACATGAAGAAGTATGACGACTCCTTCTTAACTGAGTTAGTTATTAAATCCAAGATAGAATTTATAAGCGGCAAATTTTTCTACAACGATAATGAAATCAAAAATATAGATAGATACCTGGGCAAAGTTTATTACAAATATACTAATATTTTCATCAATGACCGAGACCTTAATTACATGAAAAATGGAGTTATTAATAATCCAATGAATGAGGAAAAAGTTGACTGGCCTAGACCTACTATAATAGATGAAGCGTTAAGACTACATGAAGAAGGATATAATCCTAAACAATGTCCATTTCCATTAGATGATAAACAGCTAATCATATTATATATGCTACTATTCCACCCAGAACAAGAAGTATTTTTTATCACAACTGGTATTGGAGGAAGCGGTAAGTCAACATTTTTAAATATAATTAAGCAGCTATTCGATAATGATGTATCGTCAACGCCATTAGGTAATTTAGGGGACCCTTTTATTTTAGCGGAAGCATTAAAGCATAGATTAATAGCAAGTGACGAGCTAGGAACTGGAGAAGTAAATCTCCCCATTGTTAAGACAGTTGTTTCGAAACAATTTATTCAAGTAAACGAGAAGTATGGAGCAACATATAATACTAAAGCTCAGTCAGCATTATTCTTTTGTTGTAATCAAGCACCTAAGATAGATATATCTGATACTGGTATGTTAAGGCGTATCGTATACTATTCTAGAAATACTAAAATAAAAAATCCAGACCCTAAATTTAAAAATAAACAATGGAGCCATGAAGATTTAATTGATTTTATTTTATGTGCCTTAAATGTATCATTTGTTTATAAAGAAGATGATATTGACGCGTGGAAAGAAGCGTTTGCTGATGAAACTAATTGTTATTTAATAACTACTAATAGCGTAGGCTTATACTATAAGCATATTCATAATGGCAGTCACATATTAGATTATAGTGCCTATAAAGATTATTGCCATTCTAACGGTTATAAACCTTTTGCTAGGCACAAGTACGAGGAAATACTCGAGTGGGTAAAGGCTAATTATTGTGATGAAGAAATGCTCAAAAGAAAAGAGCCTTTTAGATTACCAGATTTAGGAGATTAGTATGTTCAAGAATAAAAGAATTGTGTATGTACATGACGTTAAAGTTATGAATAGGCATTTAAAATTTTGTTATCAAAATAGAATATTAGGCAACTCCGAAGCTTGGGTAAAATTGCAAAGATTACCAAGAGCCTATTATACTTTGGACGCTATGTATGCTAGAATTGTATTAAGGTATTGTGGTAATGGATTACCATATACTGAGTATATATTTTACTTGGACGGCAGTGAGCACCAACAAGCAATAAGTGGAATGAGAGCATTTAATATATTACAAAGAATGTCTCATAAGGGAGTAGTGGATTTAACTGGAAATAAAGATTACTATGATCCTTTATATGGAACTTGGAGTGTAGGTAGTATAGCGGGATTAATATATTTTAATCCTAAATATTCGGGAGCTAGATATGAGAATTGTGTTTGTTATGATAGGCGAAGTGCTTACTCCGCTGCCATGCTGGAGCCAATTCCAAATACCAAAGTATTACCTCGAAGAAATGATTATGTTAAAGAGGGAGAGATAGGCTTTCGTTTAATGCCTCATGGAATCAATAATGAGCAACATTTTTACGCCATATTCGAACCAGGTTATTTAGCTGAATATATCTACCCAGCTATCGAAAGCCCTTTTAAATCTTTTGTAGAACATTTTTATAAAAAGAGAGCTAATGCTAAAGGCGTTGAAGCTGACCGAATCAAGCAAACTCTTAACTATGCTGTAGGATATATAAGAAGGAAAAATCCTTTTATACATAGTTGTATATTATCTAGGGCGAGGTATTATATTGAATCACTAATTGACGAAAATACCTTATACTCTAATACTGACTCTATTGTTAGTATGGTACCAAGACCGGACCTAGACGCATTAGTTGGCGACGGAATAGGTCAATTTAAAGTGGAGCATAAAGGATCATTTGCTTATAATGGCTCTGGTTATCAATGGAACTATGAAATGCCTAGTATGAGAGGCCGTTCAAAAGAGTGGTTTAAAAATGCCTATCCAAATGGCTATGATATTTTAAGAGATGAAATTCCATTTATGGAAGCAAATAAATATGAATTTGATAAGAAGGAAGGGATAATTAAATTATGCGACTTAAAGCAAGAAGAAAAAGAAGTAAGTACAGAAGTGATTTAGAATATATTAGAAGCGTATTCCAGTCTAACAAAAATAAGATTATAGAAAATATTTCTATTGAATGGCTAGGAAAAAGATTTGAAGATTCTAATATTTCAAATGACGTATTAAGAAGAGCTAAAGGAATTGAGGAAGCTGAAAAGTCTTTAGCTTTTTATAATAAGAATCCTAAAAAACTAACTTTAGAAGAAAAAATTGAATGGAAGAAAAACCAAAAAGAAATTCAAAAGAAAGCCTATCAAGCCTTTAAGAATCTAATTGAGGACCAAATGAAATATACTGATCCTAAAACAAATAAAGGATATACAGTTGAACGAGCTATCCTTAGAGAAGCTAGAAGTAAGGACCTAAATAAGAATTGGGATTCTAGTGACGTATTTGCAAGAAATTTCCATGAATTGATTTTGAGAGAAAAGGATATTAAGGAAGTTTTCTACCAGCACGAAGGTATTAAAAGAATTGATTATAATGAATATAAATTCTTAGGATATTATTATTATGACGGAAGAGAAGCAGCTGTATACCAATATGGAGATTCTTATTTCTTGGAATTTCAAAGCCCTAAAGACGGAACTGGAGCTACACTAACTTACCTAAGTGGTTATCAATGGCAAAGATATAAAGATGAAAATAGAATTTACATTAAGACTGATAGGAAGAGGAAATATTAATGGGTAGACCTAAATTACCAGAAAGCAAAAAATCTATTGCTACTATTAATGCGGAAATAAGAAGAGAGACTAGAAGGCAAAAGAAATTAGAACAACTAAAGACTCGAGAATGGTATGTACTTAACTCCATTCTCGGTTATTGGTGGGCCATATTCTATTTCTTATTAGGTGGTCGTGAAGCTGGTAAATCCTATGCGGTCACTGACTGCTTTTGCAGACAATGGAAGAAATACGGTCGTCCTTTTACGTGGTTAAGATTAAGTGAGACCAGTGCCAAAAAGTTATTAGCTAATAATGCTGAGAAATTAATTGACCCAGACCTTAGAAGAAAATACAATTTGGATTTAGTGACTAATGGCTCGAATGTTTATGAGGTCACTAAGAGAAGTAAGCCAGATAAAAACGGACGTACTAAAATTGTAGAAAAGAAATTAATGGCTAGAGTATTTAGTATTGCTACCTTCTACAATGATAAAGGTAGTGGTCTATTCGACAAAGATTTCCTAAATGACGTATCAATGTATTACAATATTTGTATGGACGAGATGAATCGTGAGAAGAGTGAAAAGAACTCATTTGATATTGTTTATTCATTTACTAACCAATTAGAAAACCTAGTAAGAAGTACTAAGAAGAGAATTAGAGTAATATGTATAGGTAATACCTTAGAAGAGGCTTCTGATCTACTTTGTGCTTTCAATTTTATCCCAGAAGAATTTGGCAGATATAGCCTAGTTAAAAATAAGAAAAAGTTAGGAATGTATTTAAAGGAATTAGGCCAGGCTAAGACTGACGCGGAACTTGCAAAAGTAAATCATAAGTATAAAGACGTTGACTTTGGCAAAAGGGCAGTCATGGAATATATGGCTCCTACTGAGGCCTATAGCGAGAGAAGAAAAGGAACTATTGCAGATATATTAATGCCTACAGCTTCTACTTTTACCAATAAAATAGAAACTGATACAACATTAGTATTTAAAGGACGTTTGAAAAAACCAATTTATATGATAAAATTTAGTAAGGATAGTGATGACTGGTTTACAGTATATGATTCTAATGTTATTCGTAAATGGAATAAAGAAAATGTTAGAGCTGTAGCCATGAAACCTTATCTAGATGAAGTATTTGACGTAAAGTCTATGTCGAATATTATCCAAATATTTGACTATAGAAGTTATAAATTTAAGGACTTAATTACCTTTAAGCAATTTCAAAAGAATATGAATCTTTTGAAGCCAAGAGGTAATTAGTTATGCAAAGCTGAGACCTACCAATATATCAAAAATAATCACTATGCTGGAGTACTACCGAAGAGGTCCCAGCTGGTGCGAGGCTTAGTACACCACAATTTTTCATTGGTAATGTTCCTTATTTTGCATTTATATAATTTACAATTATCAAAAAATAAATTAAAATAAAATAAATGGAGGATATTTATATGGAAAAGGAAGAGAACGTAAACGAGAACGTAAACGAAACGGAAGGCGGAGATTCTAAGTATATTGAGGCTATTACTGAATTGAAAAAGAACTCAGTCAGTAAAGACAAATATAAGGAGTTAGAAGAAGAAAACTCTAAATTATTGTCAGCCCTTATCGACGGAGGCCAAGTACAAGTGGAATCCGGAGCTACTAAACAAGAGGACGTTGATAAGACTATTGATTCTTTAAGAAAAGAATTATACGGCGGAGACTCCGATATGAGTGACTTAGAAATTGCTACTAAAACATTAGAGTTAAGAAATGCAATTATTGAAAGAGACGGCGAGGACGCTGACCCATTCTTACCTAATGGAATAGCACCTACAGCTTATGATAGAGAAAAGGCTGTATTAGTTGCTCAAGAACTACAAGACGCTGTTGACAGAGCTGAGGGTAGTAATGAAGTATTTAGAGGATTATTCGTAAGTAAAATTAAAGATGATCCAAAATCAAAAACTATTAGAAAATAAAAGGAGAAAGTAAATTATGGGAGCATTTAATGGAACATTAAACGCAAATGAAATTTTTGCTGCTTTATATAACATGATTATTTCGCAGCAAGTTTTCGCTGATAATATTGCTGATACTGAAAACCTTAGATTAGTAGATAAGGCTAGAGTAGACGGTACATTATACGGCGATACAAAGTTGTACTATGCAACTGACGCATTAAAGTCAGCACCTTGGTTAAATGACGGAGAAATGACTAACTTATTAAAGGCTTATAGACCTAAGGCTCCAAAGTGCCAAAAAATCACTTTAGACGTATTCCGTCAAATTTCTTTAACTGTAGATTACTACTTAACAAAGAGAGCATGGTCTACTGAAGGCGTATTTAGTGAATTTAATTCTGTAATGTTAGGCTGGATTAGAGAAACTAAAAAGGTATATGATTCAACAACATATAACGCATTTATTGGTACTAGTGTATCATTAGCTAAGAGAGCTACTATTGAAATTAATGTTGACGCTGACGGTAATTCTATGGGCGAAAATATCGCAAAGGGTATTGCTAACTTATTAGATGATATGGAGGACGTATCAAGAGACTTTAATGATTATAAATTCTTAAGAACATACTCAAGAAATGAAATTAAGGTTATTTGGTCTAACCAATATGTTAATGCTATTGAGAAAATTGATTTACCTTCAATTTTCCATAATGACAAATTAGTTGAGAAGTTAACTGATGACAAAATTAATTATAGATATTTTGGATCAGTTAATACTTCAAGTGGAACAACTGCTTCAACAAATACAACTATTAGATCATTAATTGAGGCTGATTATGAGGTAGCAAATGCTGCTGCTGATGATAGAGCTGAATTAAATCCAGAAGATAATAAGTATTATGTTCATGTATTTGGAGGAGACTTACTTCCAAATTCAACTAATTATTTAGCAAATGAGACTTATACAGAGGACCAAACAATAATTGGTAAGGTTTTAGTCAAATATCCGCCATTTATGTCAAGCTTTGTCGTTGGTACAAGCTTCTTTAATCCAAAGGCTTTAAACGAAAACCATTATTTAACTTGGGGCCATAACACATTAGAATATTTAGAGAATTATCCATTTATCACAATTAAAGCTAAGACTACTCCAGCAGCAGCCGCAGCTGAAAGTGATAACTCTAATTCCTAGTTGTTAGTATAAGGATATAAGGGAGCAGTAAATGCTCCCTTAATTTTCTATTTAGGAGGATAAAATGAGTAAATTATTTTTATATAACTTTAATAATTATTTTAATAGAATAGTGAAAAGAGGTAATAATCTATCCGACTATGGTACTCCTATTTATCAATTAAGTTTAACAAATTTTAATTATAATGACGGAGTAAATACATACCATGATATTAATTTTGATAGCCAAGACGGAGATTATGTAGTAATTACAGATGATGAAGCTAATATTACTAGCCGTTGGTTTGTAATAGAGAACAAAAGAAATCGAGGCGGTCAACATAGAATCACATTGAAAAGAGATTTAATTACTGATTACTATGACGTAATTGTTTCTTCTCCAATGATTATTAATAGAGGTATGATTAATAATATTAATAATCCTTTGTTATTTAATTCGGAAGGCTTTAGCTTTAACCAGATTAAGGAAAGTGAGACCCTATTAAAAGATAAATGTGGTATACCATGGTATGTATTATATTTTAATGATCCAGCAAAAAAGACAATTACAATTCAAGGAAAAGACCCTATTGCTGACGTAGTTATATCTGGTTCAATTTCCTCAATTACTGGAAGCAAGTATTATCTATCTACAGTTAAAGGAAAAGTTAAATATATTACTGATGAAGATATATACGGTCCTAATAATTATAGATATTATAATATGGCTATCGAAAATGATAATCCTATGTCTTTGCTTGAGAGAACTGAAAGTTTTAGACAAAGACCATATATCTGGTTTGATGATAATGCAAACGAGGTAGTACAAGTAATTGATAATGCTTTTAAGAATCAATATAATGCTTTAAAAACATTAATTCTTAATGATGAAGCTCTATCTGGTGGAATTACTGATGAAGATTATAGTACTCTTAAATCATATAATAATAAATTAGTAAGAGATTCTAATAATAATTATTATACAATTCAAGTGGTAGAATTATTAACAACTATTAATAGATATATAGATGAAGATGACGTAAGCAGTACATTTGCTAATTCATGTAAGTCTATTATTACTAATACCGGATTAGATAGAACTGGAGACTGGGGAGACGGAGCCTTTAGTTATACAATTGTACAAAATAATCTAACAATAACAGCTACTCCTTATGTGAATGAAAATACAATTACAATTAGTGATTTATTCTTGAGTAATGAGACTCCAGCAAAGGCTACTACATTAGATTCGGATTATAGAATCATAGCAATACCAGCAGATGATTTTAGTATTTGGGCTAGTGATCCTACTCAATACCAGCCTATAGTGACAATAAAGAAAGAATTAAACAAAAAATTTTTAGAGGCTATTATGTTAGCATACTCTAAAGATGAATTAGTAGACGTGCAGTATTTACCTTATTGTCCTATACAAAAATGGTTAGTAGAAGGCGGATTATATATTGAAACAACTGATACAGAAGCAGCAAGACAATATGGAAGTTTTGATAATGGCTCAACAACTGATCCAAGTGTTGTAATGTGTATGTATATCGAAAATGCCAATTTATCATTTAATATTGAAAAAGGATTATATGTATATAATTATGATGATGAAACAATGGACCCTAGACCCATTGACTATAAGATAGAAAATGAAACAACATTATATAGACTTGTATCACCAAATTATAATGGCAACTTTGAATTTAGTATTGCAAAGAATCATGAGGTAGACTTCTTTAATGTAGATATGACTCTAAAGCCATTTACTCCATATATTCATTTGAATCCTAATTTTAAAGGATTATATGGTAGTGATTTTAATGACGCTAGAGGTTTGATTTGTCAAGGAGATTTTAGTATACCAATTCATAGCGACCAATTTGTTGAATATGAATATAGAAACAAAAATTACGAAAATGCTTTTGAACGTCAAATGCAAAATATGGATTTTAATTTTGAACAGCAAAGAGTACAAGGATTATTCGGAGCTATTGCTGGAGGCGTAGTTGGTGGAATCGGCGGAGCTGTGACTGGAGCTAAAGTTGGAGGACCAGCTGGAGGCGTAGTTGGTGGAGCAGTCGGTGGCGTAGCTTCTACAATAGGCGGAATAATTGATTATTCAATGCTAGAAGAGAGACAAAATGAGCAAAGAAATTATGCTATAGCCAATTATAAATATCAATTAGGTAATATTAAGGCCTTAGTAAATAATATATCTAAAGTCACTCCTCTATCATATAACAATAAGATTTTTCCATTTGTAGAGAAATACAGTGCTACTGATGAAGAGGTAGAGTTATTTAGAGAACATTTAAAATATAACTCTATGACTATCAATAAAATTGATTTTATTGTAAACTATTTAATAGAGGATACCTTAACATTTGTACAAGGAACTCTAATTCGTGCTTTAGGATTAAATATGCCTACTCATGAATTAAATGAAATAAATAAAGAATTAGAGAAAGGAGTATATATTTAATGGGTACTTTTCAAAGTGGTATTAATAATATATTAGGAGCTACAGCAGTAGCGGCAACTACAATTAAAGATACTAAAGATAAAAAGGATAAAGCAATAGCCGAAGAGAATGAGAAAAAGGCTTTGGCCGCAGCTAAAGAGCAAAAAATTCAAGCAGCAGTTGCAGCTAAAGAGCAAAAAGCTCAAGAAGCAGCCGCAGCCAAAGAAAAGGAAGCTCAAGAAAAGGCAGCGGAGCAAGAGAAGAAAGATATTGCCAAAACTGAATCTAAATTAAGAGACGCTAGATTAATGGCTATAGGTTATAGCGAAGGAGAAATCCGAAAAAAAGAAGCTTCTGCTGCCTTAGGTATTGAGGATAATAAATTACCAAAGTCAATTAAACAAAAGACTTATGATAGAAGATTCGCAAATGCCCAGGCTATGGAAGCAATACATACTAGATATGCTCAAAATAAAGAATTTAGACAAAGACTAGAGAAATTATCTTCAAAGGATATTGCTAAGGCTATTAAACCAGAGATTAATAAGACTATTAAAAAGAAGGAGGTAGCAAACAATGGCAAATAAAAAGGGCGGTGGTCCAAAAATGTATGATTTAACTGCTTATTTAGCAGCTGGATTCGACCCTAAGACTGGGCTACCTAAAAAATTTTCAAGTTTGTTAGGTATATCAAAAACGGATTTACTTGTTGGATTAAGAGTATTAGATGAACAAAATGCAGTAAATCGAGGCCGTTGGTATAATCTACCAGACGGAATTTCAAGTCAAGAGCTAGAGAGATTACTTTATTATAAAGGACAATTATGTTTCTTCTATTATAAGCCTCTAAAGAAATTCTACTTCATGCCATACGCCTTAGACGGCACAATAGATTTTTATAGAAGATTCAATACTATCCACCCAATTCCTTTTAGTGACGGAACTGAGAAAGATGAAAAGTCGAATAGATATAAAAAGCAGTTGGCTCTTCTAACTGATATTAAATTAAATGTAGTTTATGACGTAATAAGTGAAGAGGATAAAATAACTGAGGATTTATTATTCAATAGCTGTGTATTGCTTCATGATTATACTAAGCAATTATCTGAAACAATTATTCCAAGACAGCAAATTCAAGAGCCTCTATTAAATGTAATGTCAGAGATTATTCCATTAATGAGAACTAGCTTATTTAGTGGAAGTGGTACAAGAGCTATGAGAGTACAAGACGCTGACCAGGCTGATAGCGTTAAAGATGCTTCCGACCAATTTAAGGCTGCCGCATTAGCTGGAGAGCAATACATACCAGTAGTTGGAGCTATAGACTTCCAAGACTTACAAAATAGCGGATTTACAAAACCTCAAGACTATATGTTGGCCCTACAGTCTTTAGATAATTTTAGATTATCTCTATATGGAATTGAGAATGGAGGCCTATTTGAGAAAAAAGCTCATGAACTAGAGGCAGAGGCTGCAATTAATGGAGGCCCAGTTGGACTTGTAATGCAAGACTATGTTTCTATAAGACAAAGATTCTGCAATATTGTAAATTCAATATGGGGCTTAGGTATTTGGTATGAGCCTAGCGAAAATATCGCTGAGACTGATTTAAACGGCGACGGCGTAATGTATGATCGTGATGAAAATGTAGGAGGTGGAGAGTATGAGTCAAATGATTCCGAAGTATAGTACTAAAACATTTACTCAAGTATGGGATAATGTAGATAGCTTTGTAGATGATTATAAAAATTCTCCATTCTATAATGCAGTCGGTCAAGAATTAGATGACGCATATTTGATTTTAACATTTTATCTGTTATATAATAGATATGGGAATACTCCTATTGCTAACCAAGACGAAAATCAATTCAAATTTAAGACTTTTGGATTAGTAATGCAGTATGGACCTACTTGGGCTTTAAAACTTAAAATTCAAGAAAAATTAAGGGATTTAGGCCTAGATGAAGATTCGGAGATATATAAAGGTAGTAAAGCAATTTATAACCACGCATTTAATCCAGAGACTCAGCCTACAACTGGAGACCTAGAAGAGATTAATTATATCAATGAACAAAATACAACTGGATATAAGAAGTCAGTGCTTGAAGGATTAGCTTTATTAGCTGAAAGTATAAGAGATGACGTTTCTTCATCTTACGTTGATAAATTTAGAAAACTATTCAAACAATTTTTCTTTCCAATTAGACACGCCATTTACATTAGTGAAGGAGAGGATTTAGATGAAGATGAATCTTAAAGATGAAATTGTTTGCTTAACTGGTAATACTCTAAGCTGGACTCTTACAGTCTCTCAAACTAAAGAAGTATTTGAAATAATCCAAATAATTGCCTCTATAATCGTTTCTTTGTTAACGGTGGCTTACATTGTATGGAAATGGTATAAAAAAGCAAATTCGGACGGAAAAATTGAGGCTCATGAAGTCGTAGACTTAGTAGACCAAATTAAAAATGAAATAGGAGATGATGACAATGCTAAAAATAGGCAATAAGGTTTATCGAAACATGCAAGAGCAAGTAGCAAAGAATCAAGAAGATATCGCAGAGCTAAAAGAAATTATTGCTGGTCTTACTGGTTATACTGCTTCTAATGGAGTTAAACTAGTAGAAAATGACTTTCAAGCTGATACTTCTGTAATGGCTACTTTAGCTTATGCTCAAACTGCTGCAACTAATGCAGCTAATGGAGTGCGTAAATATCCATATAAAATAATATTTGATATTGAAAATAATGGCTATCATTATTACGTTCTAGCATATTTAATAATTAATCCTAATGCTCTTCCAACAACTAATGAAGAGTTAATTAGTGCATTAAAAACTTCTGGAACAAATACTGTCCTTATACCCACTCCTTCATATAATAAATTTCAAGGTGGGCCAACAGACAAAGGAGCATTTGTACTTAATATAGAATTTAATGCTTCAACAAAAGTAATAGATTTAAATATACTTGATCTAAATGCTAATGAAGTAGTATATAACCAATATTCAAATTGGACTTATGAGTATTATTAAAAGGAGGAAAAGAAAATGATTAATAATTCGCATGGTAAAAGAATGGTCCAAGAGGACCTAATAGCTCTATTAAAGAGCTTTAAAGAAAATGGAATCAAGAGCTTAGCTGTTGACGAACAAGGTAATTTCTTAGTCAATGGAGAACCAGTTGGTGGCGCAGAATATACTGCTGGTGATGGTATTTCTATTACTGAAGGTGTTATTGCTAATACTGCTAAGGGCAAACAATTGTATCAACATAATATTGTATTAATCAGGGAAGGATTAGAAATTACATTAGAATTTATTAGCGCCAAAGCAACATATACAAAAGAAGAATTTTATCAGTATATAATAGATAATTATGATAATACTAATAAATTACTATCTTGCAAGGGAATATATAAAAACCCTAATGCAACATCAGGTTATCTCGAAATAATTGGATTATATAAAACTAGTTCAATAACTCAAGATTATATTGGTCTAAGTTGTTATGATTTTAATTTTAATTTTGATGATAAAATAGTTAGTGCTACTCAAAGTAATTTAACTAATTTTAGATATAGTGATATGACTTTCAATGATGATGTAATTACATTATAATGTTGTAAACAAGGAATAATAGATAAACCTCCAAGTGAGGTTTTTTCTTTTACTCTCCCTGGAAGGGAGGTGGAGGG
>Ga0247608_10004696_pt1 | contig 15119 bp, 6 predicted proteins | sample 176DNAGHGlowgp2_FD_193490 | JGI IMG/M metagenome (GOLD analysis project Ga0247608, IMG submission 193490) | Sheep rumen microbial communities from Palmerston North, Manawatu-Wanganui, New Zealand - 1766 DNA GHGlow gp2 | ecosystem: Host-associated > Mammals > Digestive system > Stomach > Rumen ...
TCGCATCATACCTGAAGAGTCCCTGTCGGGATGCCACTACCGTTTCGCCGTCGATGCTTGCTATCGACACGTTGTCGCCCTTGGGCAGCAGGTCGGAGTTATAGCATCGCTTGCTCTTCACCCTTGTCAGGTCTTCGCTGAGTGTCAGCCGGAATATGCCCTTCTCTTTGTTTGCCACCCATATCCCCGTAGAGCCATCCTCCACGTAGAAGGTCTTTGCCGAGATGTCCGTTCCCTTCACCTCTTCAGCCATCACCCAGTCCTGCCCCTGCCTTCGCATCAGCCTGAGCCCCCAGTATGAAGCTGTCAGCAGCACGTCGCTGCGGTGTCCGAATGAGCGTACCCCCCACACTCCGCGGTTGTCATAGTGCGTGATGCGTTCGCCGTCGATGGTCAGGAAGAATCGCCTACCTCCGCAGAAGAGCTGTCCTCCGACGGTGTCGAGGCATAGCACCTGGCTGCCTGTGCCTTTAACGAATCTGATGCTTTCGCCAGTCATCTCGTAGAGTCCCTGGTTGGTGCCCAGGTAGAGTTTGCCGTTATATGCCATGCTGCAGTAGCCGCTTCCTATAGGCGACTGCCTGCTGTTGAGGAATCTCAGTGGCGAGCGCAGTGGTATGCAGTCTATTCCGTTGTCGAGTCCCAACCAGAGGTTCTGGTCGCGGTCGAAGGTCGTCGACAGCACGGTCTTGTTCTGCAGTCCGTTGTTTATCGACATGTGTTCAGCCGTGCCCTTCTTCATGTCCAGCAGTATTACTCCATCCTGCATCGTTCCCAGTGCCAGCATGTCTCCGCAGATGGCAGCCGACGAGAGTCGCCCTGCGCCTATGAGCCCGTCGGCAGCGGTATGCAACTGTCGGGCATGGCTGTCTTCATATACCCATAACCCCTTGTCGCTGCTGACGAGCAGTAGCCGTCCCTGTCCGTATGGCAGGATACTGACGATATTCGATGTCTGGCTGATGTCTACCCCCTGCACCCTTTGGAACTCCTTCCCCACGAGCACGAACAGTCCTCGCGACGATGCAGCATAAAGTCGGTTGTAGACCACGGTGGAGTAGGCGATGCCTGGCGGACAGGCAGTCCTTGTCTTGCTGTCATTGATATATAGCGCATCGTCACTCTGATAATAGATGTCGCTGCCCGTCAGTTGAATGTTCCAGATGTTGATCTGTCCACCCTTGTCAGTGCTTTCCGAGAGCCTCTCATATTCCAGCCGTCCCTTTCTGTTTCTGACGAATCGTCCGAACTGTCCGAGCGCTCCCACGTAGATGGTGTCTCCATAGGCTCTTACGGCCCTCACCTTCGCATTGCCGGGTAATGGATATGTCTGCCAGCTGCTGCCGTCGAACTCCAGAAGCCCCTTGTTGTTGGCAAAGTACATCCATCCCTCCTTGCTCTGTGCCGCCTGCCAGTTCTGGTTGCCGGAGTGGTATTGCTGTCTCGAGTAGTTCACTACCGCCCTCTGCCAGTAGCCCTCCGCCCTGGCAGCTGCTGTCAGCATCAGCAGGATGGTCCACAATGCTATCAATCCTATTCTTTTTCCCATTTGTGGGCAAAGATACGATTTTTTTTTCGAACGACGCACCATTTCCCCAAGAAATTTTGCATTCCGGGGCATTGCCTTTTGGGGAGTCTCCGTAAAACACGTTAAAATCGGGGGGATTACGAGGTTTTTCCAAAATAACTCCGTATCTTTGCAGCGCTATAAGCAACAATGTCTAACTTAAAACAGAATCTGCCCCATGTGCTCTTGTCCCGATGTGACATGAGAAAGTGGTATTGCTATACGACATCACTGATTATGAGCGACTTACGCTTTTAGTGAGAAAGTCGTGATGTAGTCGATTTCTTGATGTATAGTAATCGTGATGTAGTGATAATCTTGTTTCGTGTGGGGGAAAAGCCTACCTTTGCGCCATCGAAATTTAAGTTTAACAGCTAAAAGGTATTTTATGAAACTAAAAACAAGATCAACAGAAATCCTGCGACTGGCGATGGCCAGTAGTATGTTTTTCCTCTTAAACGTGGTCATGCTGGCGCAAGGCGTACAGACCGTCAAGGGCACTGTGCTCGATGCAGTCACGCGTGAACCTATGATTGGAGTCAGTGTGCTGGAGAAAGGCACATCAAATGGAGTGGTAACAGACTTCGACGGCAACTTCACCATCGACAATGTCGGAAGGGGCGCCACCATCGCTTTCTCCTATGTAGGCTACGTGACACAGGAGCTGTCGGCAAGCAAGGCCTCGGGCACTATCCTGATGAAGGAAGACGACAAGACCCTCTCGGAAGTGGTTGTCGTGGGCTATGGTGTACAGAAGAAGGTGAACCTCTCTGGCGCCGTGTCTGCAGTAGACGGTGAGAAGCTTGCTGGCAAGCCCTCCAGCGACGTGCTCAGTGCCATGCAGGGAGAACTGCCTGGCGTGGCGATACTGCGCAGCAGCGGTGAGCCAGGCTCAGAGACAAGTGGGATGCGTATTCGCGGATTCTCGTCGGTGAATGCCACATCGGCCCTGGTGCTCATTGACGGTATCGAGGGCGACATCTCTCTGCTCAATGCCGATGATATCGAGAGCATCTCTGTGCTGAAGGATGCATCAGCCTGTGCCATCTACGGTGCAAGAGCTGCATCGGGAGTGGTGCTCGTTACCACCAAGAGCGGTAGCGAAGGCACTCCGAAGATATCATACAACGGATACTATGCCGTCAACACCCCTGGCAACATGCCTGAGCGACTGCCCGCCTGGGAGGAGCAGCAATGGCTGAACCTCGGACGATACAATGCCGGAGGGTCATACGAGTGGAACAAGGAGAAGACCACATGGGTGGCTAACCCAAACTTCAACTACTACCCCAACAACAGCAACGGCCGCTGGGAGCAGTTCACTGCCACCAACTGGGTAGATGAGGGAACAAAAGACCACGCCGGACAGACCAACCACTCCGTCTCTGTCAGCGGCGGAACGAAAGCCATCAACTATCTCGTGAGCGGTAACTACTTCTATAAGTCGGGAATGCTGAAGTATGCGGATAACAACAATACCCGTGTGAACCTGCATGCCAAGATCAATGCCGAGCTGAACAAGTATGTCAGCCTGGGCGTAAACCTGCAGTACCAGTCGAAGAAGAGTAACCAGCCCTCAAGCGGTGCGGGCAGCATACTCAACACGATGTACGGAGCGCGTGCCCGACAACTATTGTGGCAGCCAGAAGAAACTCCAAACTACGACGCCCAGCCATATAGCGGTGACCTGCAGGTGAACCCTATCGACATACTGAAGAACGGCGGCACCAACACTGCACACTACGAAGCATTCCTCGGAAAGGGTAACATCACCATCAAGAACCTGCTGAAGGGCCTGCGTATCAACCTGAGCGCCAGCCGCCGCGCAGGATACTACTCGCAGCGCTCCGAGCGCCACTGGCTGGCTTGGTATGCCATGAACGGCACTACCATACGCCAACAGACGAACAACCCCAACTCGCTCTACCGACAGAAGAACAATGACTATCACGACCAGCTGGAGGCTACCGTCAACTATGAGTTCGACATCAAGCAGCACAACATCAAGCTGCTGGCAGGCACAAGCTATGAGAACTACCGCAAGGACCAGTTTGACGCTACCGCAAAGAACATGAACTCAAACGACTTCTACTCATTCAACTACTACGATGCCTCTGAGGCTACCAACACCACCCTCGGCGACCTTATCCAGCCCTGGTCGATGATGTCGTACTTCGGACGTATCAACTATAACTTCGCTGAGCGCTATCTCTTAGAGGCTAATATCCGCTACGACGGTTCGTCACGACTGGCCCCAGAGAAACGGTGGAAGGCCTTCCCCTCAGTATCTGCTGCCTGGAGAGTAAACCAGGAGAAGTGGTTTAAGCTCAACTGGGTGAGCAACCTGAAGCTGCGGGCATCATGGGGACAGCTCGGCAACGGAGCAGTGCTCGGACTATATGACTACATACCGACCATCTCGCAGTCTACCACCTATATCACGGAGAAGAGCTACTATCAGAGCCAGCTCGCTTCGAAAGACAAGAGCTGGGAGACCATCGAGACCACCAACCTTGGTATCGATCTCGGACTGTTCGACGGACGTCTGAACGCATCGTTCGACTACTACTGGAAGTACAATAACGACATGCTTTCCAACCTGCAGCTGCCTCACACGATAGGTATCGGCGTACCTGCCGTAAACATCGGTAAGCTGAAGACATGGGGATGGGAGTTCGAGATCAGATGGAACGACCGCATCGGGGACTTCCGTTACCAGATAGCATTCAACCTCTCAGACTCTAAGAACAAGCTCGTGGAATATGACGGTGCCGACGTTATCACTGCCGGGACGCGCCAGCTGATTGAAGGCTACAGCCTGAACACCATCTGGGGATACCAGACTGACGGCTATTGGACGAGCAAGGAAGAGTATGAACAGTATAAGGCAGCCCACCCAGGCTACAAGTCATTCTCTGACGGTAAGGTGGGAGCAGGAGACGTAAGATTCGTGACCCAGCCCGACAAGAATGGCTCTACCGACCATCAGGTGGGAGCTGGCGACGGTACTAAGGAGAATCACGGCGACCTGGTATATCTTGGCGATACCAACGGCAGATACCTCTACGGTCTGAACCTCTCAGCACAATGGAAGGGATTCGACCTGGCAGTGATGTTCCAGGGTGTTGCTAAGCGTAAGCTGCTCATCGACACAGAGGCCATCGCACCATTCGGACGCACCTACCAGATGCCTTGGACTATCCACCGCGACTTCTGGACAGAAGACAACCAGGATGCCTACTGGCCACGACTTTACAACTACAACGGTGACATGTTCAACTTCCAGCCCTCAGACAAATGGTTGCAGGACGCATCATATATCAGGCTGAAGAACATCACTCTGGGATACACCATCCCCGTATCAAAGCGCTACATCCAGAAACTGCGCGTCTACGTGAGCGGCAATGACGTATGGGAGCATTCAGACATACTGAAGGTATATGACCCGGAGGCAGGCAACAATGTAGGCCGAAACTACTATCCATTCTTCCGCACATGGTCGTTTGGCGTGAACGTAACATTATAATTAGGTTTCAGATATCAGGAAATTACAAATTATAAATTAGGAATTATGATTACCATTATAAACAAAAATAACTGGAATAAATACCTGACAGCAGGACTGTTCTCATTCTTACGTCCCTTCGGTGGCAAGCGGCAAGCCGATTACCACATTACATCCTTCCTCGTCATCTCCCTCCTCCTGACCAGCTGCGAGCTCGACCGTCTGCCTGAGACGACCCTCGCAGACAATACCTTCTGGCAGAGTGAGACCGACCTGCGCGGGGCATGTAATAAACTGTACGTCGACCTGCCGGGATTCTCTCACGACACCCGTGCCGACGACATCATCGGAACGGCTGCCAATGCCACTTCAAGCGGCAGCTGGAGCGTGCCTGCCACTTCCAGTGACTGGACAGGACCGTATCAGAAGATATTCGTCTGCAACAACATCATCGAGAAAGGCGGCAAAGCCCCGTTAAGCGATGCCCAGAAGAACCGCTGGACGGCAGAAGCATACTTCTTCAGAGCCTACCACTATTTCGACCTGGTGAGAAAATATGGCGATGTGCCCCTGATACTGAAGGCTTTCGACTCTACAAGCGACCCTGACATTAAGATGGCTCGCACATCGAGGGAGAGCGTCATCCAGCAGTGCTATAGCGACCTGAAACTGGCAGAAGAGTATCTGCCCGACATCGACGCCGTCAGCAGTGCTGCCGACTGGGGCAGAGTATCGAAGAGTGCCGCACGGGGCATGCTCGTACGCATCGGACTCTATGAGGGGACCTTTGCCAAATACCACGGGCTGGCCAGCGACGCAAAAGCTCATCTGAAGGTGAGCATCGACGCTGCAGAGCGACTCATCAGCAGTGGCAAGCACGACCTCTATCCCGACTTCCAGAAGCTCTTCTACTTCGACGGTGAGGGCCGACAGAACAAGGAGAATGTGTTCGTAAAGATCTATGGGCCTAATGGCGATGGGGCCGTCATCACACATAACAACTCACGAGGTATGGAGAATGCCGTCAGCGTGACTCGCCAGACCATCGACCAGATACTATATACCGACGGCCTGCCACGTGAGAAGACTGCACTGAAGGTGGAGGAGACACATCATAATGACGTGTTCACCAACCGCGACCCACGCATGGCCATGACATTCTATATGAAGGATGAGGAGGCCTACAAGGCGGGTTACAACCCCTTTGGCAACCAGCACGGCAATGGCTACGGACTGAAGAAGGGATTCATGCTCTCTGAGTGGAACACCACCAATAAGGAGACCGTCGACAAGATGATCATACGCTATGCAGAGATTCTCATCTCATATGCTGAGGCACTCTACGAATACAACGGGCAGATCACAGATGCACAGCTCGATGCCACGGTCAACAAGGTGCGAAGCCGTGCAGGATTCGAGGCAAGGCTTACCAACCAGTTCTGCGCTGACAACGGACTGGACATGCTCGGGGAGATACGCCGGGAGCGACTCGTGGAGTTCATCGATGAAAACCTGCGCTACAGCGATATCATCAGATGGAAGACAGCAGAGAAGGTGCTACCCCAGACAATGCTCGGACTGAAGTACAACGATGAGGATAAACTGAGTACACAGCGCGAGAACATCGAGAGCCGACTGACCGATGCCAACGGGATGTTCAACGGCAGGAAGGTGGCCGACCAGGCTGGCATCTACGTGATAGAGGACGCTGCCAACCGCGTCTTCGATCCTGCGAAAGACTACTACTATCCGATACCAACCTACGAGATTGCTACATCGGATGCCAACGTGACGCAGAATGCGGGATGGAAGTGAGAAGTTCAGAGTTAAGAGTTATAATAAAATAAGGATATGAAACGTTATACAAATATCTTCGCGATCGTGATGACAATGATGATGGGGATGACACTCATGACATCATGCAGCAACGACGAATGGGGCAACGATAACCCCGAATATCAGAATGTGTTCATCGTGGCCTTTGCCGACTGGGGGCCTAAGAGCAATAACGACAAGACCTACACCGTGAGTCAGGGCAGCCAGCTGGAAGTGCCGATTCAGCTCTGGTGCGAGGGCACGCGAGGCTTTGATGCCGAGGCGTTCGTTTATGTCGACAGCAAGCTCACCCTCGGTACCGACTACCAGATAGTGGACGGCAGTGGCAACGCCCTGCAGCAGAACGCCAACGGTGCATGGGTGATGAAGTGGGACCTGCGCTCGCCTGACACCACAAAGAATCACCGTGTGCAAAATATCTGCGTAAAGGCCCTGAACGGTGCAAAGGGCGACGTGACGCTGATGACTTTCGACCCTAAGGATGTGGATGAGAGCGGAAAACTGCGCATCTCCAACGGAGGGACAAAGGACGATGATACCCAATACTACGTGCCCAACAATAAGACCGGCGAGTACGAGGTGAGATGTATCACGGTAAACTATAAGGTGAAAGTGACTATAAAATAAAGGCAGGATGATATGAAGATCAGTAGGTTAGTTGTATTCATACAGTTAGTTTTGTTAGTTATGCAGGCAGGTGCGCAGTCCATTTGGGACGGTGCGCACCTGGCCAAAGTAAAAGCCTGCCTGGAGCAGCCCGCCTATTCTACGGCATATCACCAACTGAAAGACGAAGCCGACGGACTGATGCAGGTGGAGCCTGTATCGGTGATGATGAAGGAGAAGGCAGCAGTGAGTGGCGACAAGCATGACTATATGAGCCTGTCGCGATACTTCTGGCCTGACCCCAGCAAGCCCGACGGCCTGCCTTATATCTCGCGCGACGGAGTGTCGAATCCGGAGCTCGAGAAATACGACCGGGGAAGGCTGGCACTGATGGCAGGAAGAGTGACCACACTATCGCTTGCCTGGTACTTCAGCGGCGATGAGCGATACGCGCAAAAAGCCGTGGAGCATCTCAGGGTATGGTTCCTCGACAAGGCCACACGCATGAATCCTAATCTGGACTATGCCCAGACCATACCAGGCAAGTTCGGAGGCAAGGGAAGATGCTATGGGGTTATCGACGGCTATTCGTTCGTGAAGATGCTCGATGCCGTTCAGATGCTTGAAGGTTCAAAGGCTTTCACGGCGAAAGACTCGAAGGCGCTCAAACAATGGTTCTCACAGTTCCTTAACTGGATACTTACCAGCCAACAGGGCATTGAGGAAGGCAATCAGAAAAACAATCACGCTACTGCCCACGACGTGCAGGTGATAGCCTATGCCAGATACGTAGGCAACAAGAAGGTTATGGAGCAGTACCTGTCGCAGTTCTATGAGAAGCGTATGAAGACGCAGATAGAGCCTGATGGACGACAGCCATACGAGTTGAGCCGTACCCTCGCCTTTGGCTACTCACAGTATAACCTGACCCACATCATCGACGTGATGCAGATGGCCCGAACCGTCATGGGCGCTGAGGGACAGGCACTCCTGGGAGGAACAGAGGGGCTGGCGCTATGCGAGAAAGCTGCCGACTTCCTGGCACAGTATCTGGGCAAGAAGGTGGAGCAGTGGCCCTATCAGCAGATCAGCGAGTGGGACTACAAGCAGAACGAGCTAGCCAAGGACCTCTACCGCCTCTATCTGCTCGACCCGCAGCGCAAAGACTACCTGCAGCTGGCGAAGGAGCACGTGGTGAAGCGCTTTGCCGACAGGTTCTTCCTGCTATATTATACCCCCGACGAAACAGACAATGCCTTTGCCCGTGCCGACGTGCAGCTGCGATATCAACTGGAGCAGGTAGACAAGCAGCGAAAGGAGAAGAAGGTCTGGGACCTGATGCCACGATGCGTAGAGAGAGACGGGGGGCTGAGAACCGTTAGAGTGCCCGACTGGTGCTGCGGATTCTTCAGCGGTGAGCTGTGGATGATGTACAAATACTCGCACGACCCCTACTGGAGGCAGCAGGCAGTGAGCAACACGTGGCCCATCGAGAGGGTGAAGCTGCACAAGGGAAGCCACGACCTGGGATTCATGGTATACAACTCCTTCGGCAAAGCCTGGGAGCTGACGGGAGAGCAGTCGTATCGCGACGTAGTGGTCAGGGCGGCAGAGAGCCTCGCCTCACGATATGACGAGCGAGTGGGATGCATCAGAAGCTGGAGCTGGGGGACACCTGACAGATGGAAGTTTGCTGTCATCATCGACAATATGCTCAACCTCGAACTGCTTTTCGAGGCTTCCAGGATAACAGGCAACAAGAAATACTACAACATCGCCACGTCGCACGCCAACACCACGATGAGGAATCACTTCCGCAAGGACGGTTCGTCGTATCACGTAGTAGACTACAATCCCGACGACGGAAGCGTCATCAAGCGCATCACTCATCAGGGACTCTTCGACGAGTCAGTGTGGAGCCGGGGACAGGGATGGGGCCTCTACGGATTCACCATGTGCTACCGATATACCCGCGACAAGGCATATCTGCAACAGGCGCAGAAGATAGCGCAGTTCTGGATGACGCAGCCCGACATGCCCGACGACCTTATACCCTACTGGGACATGCGCGACCCTGCCATCAAGACGGGAGTAGGTCCGGCACTCGACGGAGGATGCCCGCGCGATGCATCGGCGGCGGCAGTCATAGCATCGGCGCTCTACGAGCTGGCTGAATATTCCGAAGACAACGAGGCTGCACGATATCGCAGCTATGCAGACAGAATCATGCACTCGCTGCAGTCTGCCTACCAGCCCGAGCCGCTGACGGCGCAGGGATTCCTGCTGCTGCACTCCACTGGCAACTATCCCGCAAAAGACGAGATAGACGTGCCCATCAACTATGCAGACTATTATTATCTCGAAGCACTTCACCGTAAAAAGCAATAGGAATCATGTCAGTAAAGTCGGCTATCCTCTTCATCCTCGCGATACTCTACGCAGAGTCGTACGCACAAGTAAGAACCCTCAACGACGGCTGGAGCTTCAGCGCCGATCAAGGGGTTGTGAATCTCCCACACACCTGGAATACAGATGCCTATACGGTGAAGGATTACACCAAAGGATGCTTCAGCTACGAGCGGCATCTGACGTGGAAGAAGAGCGACAGGCAGACCTGGCTGAAGATAGATGCAGCCTTCAAACGGGCAGATGTGCTGGTAAACGGACAGTGCGTTGGCAGTCACATCGGAGGCTATACGGCATTCGCCTTCGACCTGACACCGTATCTGCACGAAGGCAGCAACACCCTGCAGATAAAAGTATCTAATTACGACGAAACCATCGCCCCAATATCAGCCGATTTCACATTCATGGGGGGCATCTACCGCGACGTGTGGCTCATAGAGAAAGCACGGCAGCACTTTGACATCGTGGACGGTGTAAACGTAACTGCCGACACATGCAATGTGACCGTGGAGTGCAGGCTCGCGGGGGCTGAGGGATGCAGCGTGGCTTGCCTGCTGACCGACGCAGAAGGGCGCACGATGGCACGCCAAAGCCGCAAGGTATCAGAAAGCATGAGGATAGTGCTGCCACTGCCTGAGAACACCCACCATTGGTCGCCAGAGTCGCCTTATCTCTATAAGGTAGTAACCACACTTCTGGCCAAGGACGGCAAGACAATACTCGACCGCCAGGAGCGCAGCATCGGCATACGCTCCTGCCGATTCGATGCAGAACGCGGATTCATGCTCAACGGCAAGCCCTACAAGCTGCACGGAGTATGCATACATCAGGACCAGAAGCCATTCGGCATCGCTCTCGACGACGACCAGCACCGGCGCGACTTCAGGCTGATGAAGGAGATGGGTGCCAATTTCGTAAGGCTGGCCCACTATCCGCAGGACGAAGCGCTGCTGGAGATGTGCGACAGAGAAGGGATGCTGGTGTGGGAGGAGATACCAGTGGTGGACATCGTGCCCGAAGGCGAGGCATTTGCAAGTAACTGCGAGAGTCAGCTGCGGGAGATGATACGCCAGCACAAGAGCCATACTTCGGTGATACTGTGGGGGTATATGAACGAGATACTGCTGCAGACGGGGCGGCGATACAAGGGCGCGGCACTCGACACGGTAGTGGAGCGAACACTGGCACTCGCCCGCCAACTGGAGAGCATCGTCAGGGAGGAAGACCCCAGCAGGGCGAGCGTGATGGCATTCCACGGCAGCAACGATTACAACCAGGTGGGCTTGGGAGACATACCGCAGGTGGTGGGATGGAACCTGTATCAAGGCTGGTACGGTTCAGACATGACCGACTTCGAGCGATTTCTGGAGCGACAGCACAGCCAGCAGCCACACCACCCCATGATAGTGAGCGAGTACGGGGCTGGCAGCGACCTCAGGCTGCACAATCCCTACAACCCTGCCGCCTTCGACTTCTCGATGGAATACCAGCAGAGATATGTCGAGCACTATCTGCCAGTGATAGAACAGAAACCATACGTCTGCGGTGCTGCATACTGGAACTTCATCGACTTCGCATCAGCCAACCGCGACGAGTCGATGCCGAGGATCAACAATAAAGGGCTAGTCACCAGCAATCGACAGCCCAAGGATGTGTACTACTATTTCCAGACATCATGGCTGACGACTCCCGTAGTGCATATTGCCACCCGTGACTGGGCAGAGCGCACATCGCTGCAGCCCACGATGCCCGTAAAGGTATATACCAACCAGCCGACGGCAGAACTGATACACAACGGGAAATCACTTGGCAGGAAAGCTGCCGAGGGCTGTGTGGCAGTCTTCGACGTGACATTTGCCGAAGGAGCTAACACCCTGCAGGCTGTGGCTGAAGCAGCAGAGGACATGACCACCGTGAGATATACCAAGCCCGACGAGATAGCAGTCAACATCGGCAGCTACTGTCATTTCCAGTCGGATGCATCAGGTCTCACCTGGCTACCCGACCAGCCTTATCGAGAGGGCAGCTGGGGATATATAGGCGAAGCGACGAGAGCAATACAGACACAGACGGAAATACACAATACTGCCGACGGTCCGCTCTATCAGACGATGCGAGAGGGAATGGAGGCATATCGCTTCGATGTGGCTGAGGGAAGATACGAGGTAGAGCTGCTTTTCGCAGATACCAGCAAGCCGCAAACTGTGAGTGCATACCTCCTCGGCAGGGACAGAGGTCAAGGGGACAGGTCGCATGCCCCTGGCTACCACAGGGGTCAAGGACCTGTCCCCTTAATCGTATCCGTCAATGGAGTGACAATAGAGCCCAACCTGTCGACATCGCTACCGTTCACTGCCACACGGCGCAGATATGTAATAGACAGTGCCGACGATCATCTGACAGTTTCATTCAGTCCGGCAGGATGCCTGTCGGCAATCAAAATCAGAAGACTATAGCATGATTAGAAGAACCATTACGCTCGCAACAACAGCCTTGCTGCTGGCAGCATCAGCCATTGGCCAGGTGAGGCAGCGCATAGACAGCGGCTGGCAGTTCGTGCGGCAGGACATGTCGAATGCCTGGGAGGTGTTCCGCCCCGTGCAGCCCGGCAAGCCCGAAAGCGTGCCACTGTGGCAGAGCGTCAGCCTGCCTCATTGCTACAATGCCGACGACGGTGTTGAGCCAAGGGCAAACTACTATCAGGGAGCTGCATGGTATCGCACTTATCTCACGATAAGCAATCCATATCCCGACGGACATACACTGCTGGAGTTTGAAGGGGCAGGACAGAAGACTGAGGTATATGCCGACACGATAAAGGTGGGGGCGCACATCGGAGGATATGACCGATGGACAGTAGACATCACCCGCTTTGGCAACGGCAGACTGCCGATAGCAGTGAGATGTGACAATAGCCGCGACGTAGAAATGATACCCTCCGACCTGTCCGACTTCTGTCTCTACGGAGGCATCTACCGTCATGTCAGTCTGCTCTACATGCCAAATCGCTATATCGAGGATGTGCGAATCGACGTGAGCGGCAACACCGTCACCATCGCCCCAGAGCACCGGCTGAATGTGGAAATCATCGACCCCAACGGCAAGAGAGTCTATAGCGGCGACAACCGCAAGCCGATAACCATCGCCAATCCTGCCCTTTGGGATGTAGACACTCCCCGACTCTACACTGCCCGCATCACCTACGGCGAGCAGCTGATAGTGAAGCGCTTCGGACTGCGCACATTTGAATTCAGGGAGCACGGACCGTTCTATCTTAACGGCAGAAGACTGCTTCTCAAGGGCACTCACCGCCATGAAGACCATGCCGGCGTGGGGGCTGCGATGACCGACAGCCAGACAAGACGGGAGATGCAGCAGATAAAAGATATGGGAGCCAACTTCATCCGACTGGGGCATTACCAGCAGAGCGACCTCGTGCTTGAGCTCTGCGACTCGCTGGGGCTGCTGGTGTGGGAGGAGATACCCTGGTGCCGAGGGGGAGCAGGAGGCGACAGATACCAGCAGCAGGCGCATCGCATGCTTACAAACATGATCAACCAGCATCGGCATCATCCGTCGGTAATCCTCTGGGGACTGGGCAATGAGAACGACTGGCCCGGCGACTTCTCCACCAAGGTAGACACCCTCGCGATTCGAAGGCTAATGACCTCGCTAAATGGCCTTGCCCATAGGCTCGACCCTCTGCGCATGACCACCATACGCCGATGCGAATTCTGCGCAGATATCGTAGATGTATATTCGCCCTCGATATGGGCTGGCTGGTATTCGAGACGCTACACCGACTATCGTGAGATGGAGCAGTCGGCCATCAGGCGATATCCCCGATTCTTTCATGCCGAATGGGGAGGCGACAGTCATGCCGGACGACATGCAGAAGGAGGATTCGACATCGAGGCTGGCGACCGCAACGGCGACTGGTCGGAGAGCTATATCGTGAGGCTGTTCGACTGGCATCTGAAGGAGCAGTCGCTGATGGACAGTCTTACCGGGTCAGCCTTCTGGACCTTTAAGGACTTCTGCACACCCCTGCGCCCCGACAACCCTATACCCTACGTCAATCAGAAGGGGGTATGCCAGCGCGACGGCACGCCAAAGGAGAGCTACTATGTGGTTCAGTCGTACTGGTCGGGCAAGCCTATGCTCCACATCTACGGTCACAGCTGGCCTATACGCTGGGGCAGTGAGGGTGAAGAGAAGGAGATACTAGTCTACTCCAATGAGCCTGAGGTAGAGCTTTTCGTCAACGGCCGGTCGTATGGAAAGAAGCTCCGTAGTATCACCGACTATCCAGCTCAGGGCTTCCATTGGAGAGTGCGGCTTGTCGAAGGCGCAAACATCGTCCGCGCAGTGTCGGCCACCCTTGTCGACGAGATCACTTGTGAGTATCAGACAGCCAGATGGGGCACTCCAGCGCAGATAAGATTGAGCTGTGATAACAACTTCGTGACGGTACAGATATGCGATGAGAAGGGCATCCCTTGTCTCGATTCGGATCACTGGATAGAATTCTCGCTCATCGGAGAAGGCCGGCTCCACCAGAACCTTGGTACTGCGACTGGCTCAAGTCGTATACAGGCTGCCAATGGGCGAGCCTCCATCCGTCTTGATGCCTGGGGCGAATATGCGGTAGCTGCCAAGTGCTACGTCAGTGGAAAAACCTTGATGAGCATTAAGAAGAAAAGCGAGCAGTAAGGCTCGCTTTCTTCATTTGTCTATTCGTTGCTGAGCGACAGCATGCCATTGATGTCTCTTACGTCGCCCTGTGGATCACAGGGGGACAATACCGTGTGAGGTAAATACTGATCAGGAAGCGTGTCATTTGTTTACTGGGAATTGGATTATTCATCGTATCAATCCAAACGTAGGATATAGATTGCCTGATTCGGGGTGAATAGTGCCATAATTCGGGTCGAAAAGTGGCACTTTCCTCTCTGAAACCTCAAATGTATATAATACATTTGTGTAACGAGTGTAACGAGAATATGAACCTTTCATATAGGAAAAATATTTGGTTAGAGATAAATATATGTATTATTAGAGAAGTTAGTAAAACTCATAGCACTCGTTACATTTTTGGCCCGTTTTCAGAATGGTAAATCCTGCTCTATCTGTTTGCCATTCAACATGTTAGAGATAGCAAGCTGGGCCTCCTTGCAGACCCTGTACCAGCAGCTGAAG
>Ga0247608_10004699_pt1 | contig 15113 bp, 10 predicted proteins | sample 176DNAGHGlowgp2_FD_193490 | JGI IMG/M metagenome (GOLD analysis project Ga0247608, IMG submission 193490) | Sheep rumen microbial communities from Palmerston North, Manawatu-Wanganui, New Zealand - 1766 DNA GHGlow gp2 | ecosystem: Host-associated > Mammals > Digestive system > Stomach > Rumen ...
ACGAGCAGGGCAACATCGACTACAAACAGGACTTCTTCGGCAAGTCGACCAACTTGACCGTTTCGGGTCAGCTCGAAGGCGAGTTGGCGGCCACGGCTTTGGGCAAGATTTATACCTTCGGCCCCACCTTCCGCGCCGAAAACTCGAACACCACGCGCCACTTGGCCGAGTTCTGGATGATTGAGCCCGAGATGGCCTTCTACGACATCACCGACAACATGGACCTGGCCGAAGAGATGCTGAAATACTTGATCCAGTATGCTTTGGACAACAACATGGACGACCTGCAGTTCCTCAGCAAGCGCCTCCAAGACGAAGAAAAAGGCAAGAAAGAGGAAGAAAAATCGATGGAACTCATCAGCAAGCTGCACTTTGTGCTTGAGCATGAGTTTGTCCGCCTCACCTACACCGAAGCCATCGACATCCTTCACAACTCCAACTACAACAAGAAGGGCAAGTTCCAATATCCCGTCACGGGCTGGGGCATCGACCTGCAATCGGAGCACGAGCGTTATCTCGTCGAGAAGCACTTCAAGAAGCCCGTCATCCTGACCGACTACCCGAAGGAAATCAAGGCCTTCTACATGAAGCAGAACGAAGACGGCAAGACCGTCCGCGCCATGGACGTGCTCTTCCCCGGTATCGGCGAGATCATCGGTGGCTCGGAACGTGAGACCGATATTAATAAACTGCTCGACCGTATGCATGAGGTCGGCATCCCCGAGGAATCCATGAACTGGTACCTCGACAGCCGTCGCTTCGGCTCTGTGCCGCATTCGGGCTACGGCCTCGGCTTCGAGCGCCTGTTGCTCTTCGTCACCGGCATGACCAACATCCGCGACGTCATCCCATTCCCACGCACGCCGAAGAATTGCCTGTATTAAATAAGTGGTCAGTTGTTCAGTTATTCTGTTGTTCAGTTGATGGACGACGATAACTGAACAACTTGACAACTCCAAACTAACAAACTGAAATGAACAACCAACGATTGACTCAAACCCAGCGGCAGGAACTGAAACTATCGCCGCAGCAGATCCAGCTGATGAAGCTACTGCAACTGCCATTAATCGAACTCGAACAACGCATCAAGGAGGAACTCGAGGTTAACCCCGCCTTGGAAGAATCGAGAGAAAACGACTATGACGACAACGAGCCAATCGCTGACGACACCGACAACGGCGAGAACGACGACTACAACGACGATGAAGTCGACTTCAACAAAGACGACGAATTCGACATCACCGACTATTTGCAGGAAGAAGACATTGACGACTATTCATATAAACTGCAGGTCAACAACCACAGCAGGGACGACGATCCCTACGAAGCGCCCAACGTTGAAGAGGAGACTTTCCAAGACTATTTGAACCAACAGTTGTCGTACCGTGAACTCACCGAGAAACAAATCGAGATCGGCCAATACATCATTGGCAATCTCGACGACAACGGCTACCTCAGTCGGCCCATTCCCAACATAGTCGACGACCTGCTTTTCACGATGAACATCAGCGCATCTGAAGAAGAGGTCAAGGAAGTGCTCGACATGGTGCAAGAACTCGACCCGCCAGGGATTGGAGCGCGCGACTTACAAGAATGCCTTTACATCCAGCTGAAACGTCAGCAAGAAGAGAATCCCTTCGCCAACTTAGGTCTCTCCATGACCATCGTCAAGGATTATTTCGAAGAATTCACCAAGAAGCATTACGACCGCATCGCCAAGAAGCTGGAAGTCAGCAACAGACAATTGAAAACGGCCTTGGACGAAATCCTAAAACTCAACCCAAAGCCAGCCGATGCCTCCAACACTTCGACGAAAAGCATCCACTACATCACCCCCGACTTCTCGATCCAAGTCAACAATGGCAAGGTGGAACTTTTCATGAACGACCGCAACACCCCCGAGTTGCACGTCAGCAAGTCGTACATCAAGATGCTTGAAGAGTTCTCGAGCAGCAAAGACATGCGCAGCAAACAAGAGGCCTTGCAGTTCGTCAAGCAAAAAATCGACGCCGCCAAATGGTTCATCGACGCCATCAACCAGAGGCAGAACACTTTGTATATCACGATGAAAGCCATCGTCGACATTCAAGAAGAGTATTTCCTCACCGGCGATGAGACCAAACTCAAGCCAATGATTCTCAAAGACGTGGCAGAACGTGTTGGGCTCGACATCTCCACCATCTCGCGCGTGGCCAACAGCAAATACGTCGACACACCTTATGGCACCCATCCACTGAAATTCTTCTTCAGCGAAGGCATCACCAACGACGAAGGCGCAGAGGTCTCAACCCGTGAAATCAAGAAAATCCTGAAAGACTGTGTCGAGAACGAGGACAAAGCCAACCCCATGACCGACGAGCAACTCATGCTGGTGCTGAAAGAGAAAGGCTATCCTATTGCCCGACGCACTGTGGCAAAATACCGAGAACAACTAGGCATCCCCGTCGGAAGGATGAGGAAAAAGATATAATATTTCGGCCAAACCTTCGTTTTTATCATGGTGAAAACGAATCTCTATACAAACAAGAAGCGCTGGAAATGGGCCTTGGCCGTCATCGCCCTCCTTTTCATCGCTGCATCGCTGTGGTACACCAACAGGCTCGTGAAGTCCATTGCCGAGCAGGAGACCAAGCAGGTGAAGATGTGGGCTGCGGCCATGGAACAGCAAGCCATGATGATGAACTCCACCGAGGTGTTTTTCAACAAGGTCAGCGAACAAGAGCAACTGCGTGTCGACCTGTTGGCCAATGCCTACCGCCGTATCATCGACATCTCGAGCGACGAGAACACTGCCGTCTATCTCGACATTCTGAGAAGCAATATCAGCATCCCTCTGATTGTCACCGACACCAAGGACAACATCCTCTTCAAGAGCAACTTACCACCTTCACAAGAGGAGAAAAAGACCTTTGATGCAGAGATGAAACAGGCCTATTCAAAGTTCCCGGCCATCAAAATCGACCCTGGTTACGGGCTGGTTCAGTATTTGCACTACAACGAATCCCTGATCTATACCGAGTTGAAAGCCGTATTGGAAGGCATGATCGACCACTTTATGGAAGAGATCACACTCAACTCGGTGGGCGCTCCCGTCATCATCACCAATGAAGACCAATCCAAGATTCTCAGCTTCGGCAATCTCGACACCCTGATGATGAAAGACACCAGCTATGTTGCCAAACAGCTGGAAATCATGCGCAACGAGAACGATCCACTGCAAATCGAGTTCATGAATACGGGCAAAGCCACCATTTTCTACCGCACCTCCGACCTCGTAGAGCAAATGCGCTATTACCCTATCATCCAACTGATTGTATTCGGACTTTTCCTCATCGTGGCCTACCTGTTGTTCAGTTACGCCCGACGTTCAGAGCAAAACCAAGTGTGGGCCGGCATGGCGAAGGAAACAGCACACCAACTGGGCACCCCCCTCTCTTCGCTGATGGGCTGGATCGAGTTGCTCAAAATGCAAGAAGAGCCCTTCGTGGGCACACACGAGATGGAAAAAGACATCGAAAGGCTGCAAATCGTCACCGACCGCTTCTCGAAAATCGGCTCTGTGCCTGTGCCCGAGCCTACTGACATCAACTACCTCATCCGCGACACGATGGACTACTTGCAAAAACGATTCTCCAAGAAATTTGAGTTCGAAATCAACCTGCCTGAGGGCGAGCTGATTATGCCTTTGATTCCCTCTTTGTTCCGCTGGGTGCTCGAAAACCTGACCAAAAACGCCATTGACGCCATGGGCGACCACGGCAAAATCACGCTTGACCTCATCGACGATGGCGACCATATCCACCTCGACCTGAGCGACACCGGAAAAGGCATCCCGAAGTCGCAAATCAAGCAGGTGTTCAACCCTGGCTTCACGAGCAAGAAACGCGGATGGGGCCTTGGCCTCTCACTAGCCAAGCGTATCATCGAAGAATATCACAAGGGTAAAATCGGTGTGAAGTCGTCGGTGGTAGGACAAGGGACAACGTTCCGGATCACGTTGAAGAAATAAAAGAAAAAGGAGGCAAATGCCTCCTTTTTTCATTTCACCACAAATCTTTGTGTTTGGTTGTTGCCCTCTCGGTCGTACACCTTAATAATATATACTCCGGATGAAAGACCTTCCACATTCATCTTGTTTTGTAGGCTCTCAACCAGTTTCTGACCAGTAAGACCATAGATTTCAGCCTTTTGGAAACCATCGGCCTCAATGAAAACCTCACCATGGGCAGGCACAGGATAGACCATGAAACTGGGAACGGCATTGTTCTCGTTGACGGAGGTCAGGTCGACATACTCTACATCCACAATGTAGCCGTAGTACACGATTTTGTTTCCATCGCCAAAAAACATCTCTATGTCGCCGTCGGCAATTATCCATTGGCTACCGAGTTTTCCCTTACTTTCGCCGTGCTTGGCATTGCCGTTCACGTCGTATTCATAGGTGAACAGTTTGTCGTCTTCCCAAGCCGTTCCATTCCATTCCTGGATGGTCTTGGAAGGAAACACATCGCCTTCATAATTGTATGTCGTCAATTCATCGTTGACCCAAGAAGTGCCCTCCCACTCTTGTTCGAGGATTTCGGTGACTCTCTCATTAAAGTTGAGGGTTATGATTTGTTTCCCTTCGTTTTGCCAGGCTCCGCCTTCCATATACTGCATAATCAGTTCGATGGTGTTGTCCGTGCGGGTGTAGGTGAAGAGTTCGTCCGACGACCAGTTGTTGCCATTCCATTCCCAGTAGAGCACGGTGGTCACATCGCCGTTGTAGTTATACACTTCCTTGGTATCGTTCACCCAGTTGCCGTTTGACCAATACTGATAAATCACTTCGCTTAATTCGTCGCCGTCGTAGGTATAGGATGCCTTATAATCGTTTATCATCCCGCCCGTCATGTTGGCCATCTCACCTACCATTTCAATCACGTTGCCGTAAAAGTCGTAATCGTACGAAACGCGATAATAGTCCATCCAGCCATCGCCTTCGTCTCTTTCATAAAACTCTTCCATGAGGTAATAGTCGTACTCGTCGTAGGTGTAGGCCACACGGAAGTGGTCGTTGTAGGCGTCAGTCCATTGGGCTGTTTGCGGCACAATGTTTGACTCGCTACGCACGCCATAGTGCTTCAGCACATTTTGGGTAGCATCACTTTTCAAATTAGCCTTGCGCTGGGCAAAGCTCGTGTTTCCGAAAGCCATCACGAAGACGGCCAATGCAATGATAACTTTTTTCATCGTTGTAAGTTTTTAGTTTTTAATGACATCGAAGTAATAATTGATATAATCCATGCCAATCTTTTTGCGCACAAAGCCATGCAGGCGAACCTCATTGGCCTTGTTGGTGTAGACTGATGCCGTCAATTCGAATGGCATCGTCGTCATCTGCATCAGGAAGCCTTGGTCGTCCACCATGGGACTGCCTTGCAAACTGACCGTAAATCCAATATTGGGCGACTTCAAATCGAACTGGACCTTGCCTCCCACATTGGCAATGGTTACCTGAGCATCGTAACATACGTGGCAAAAAGCGCTCTCCGTCAAGCCTTCAAAAGCTTCCGTAATGTTTGAATTGGTATAAGAACCAATGATATCCGCATTGGTATAGCCTTTATACTGGCTCCATTCCACCTCCTGTTTTCCGCACGAAACGAGAAGGACTCCCAGCAACAACAGCATTGCTGTTAATTTGAAACTTTTCATTGTATTATTCATTTTACTATTAGTTTTTCCGTTGCCAAAACCGTGCCATCCTTAGCGAGAAGCATCACCGTGAAGCAGCCGCGAGGCAAATCATCGGTTGAAAGCTGCAGTTCCTCTTCGCCATTGAATGCAACACGTTTCAATTCCTTGCCATCGGAACCGACAATGCAAATTTGACCTTGGCATGACTCGGGCCAGCCTATCCGCACCTGACCCGTGGCAGGATTGGGGAACAATTTCAGCTGCCTTACATAGTCCTGGTGCTCATCGACGCCCAAGGCTTCCTTGTCCCAAACGGCGATAGCATATTCGCCCGTAGGCAAGTCGTTGACGATGAGACGACCATGCTTCCACGTGCTGCCAGGATAAACCGTATGCTCTATCTCATGCCATGCTTCAGACGCATCACGACGATAGACCAAAGTGGCCGAGTCGTTTTCGGTATGGATGATGTCGTCGTCCGTCGAATTAGTGAAATCGAACATACCCATTACCTCTGCCGCACCGAAATCGTGTCGATTGACGGTCCAGAAATGTTGTGTCGACAAGGTGAGATTGGGAATCAACGGGTCGTCGTAAGGCCCGACCAAATGGTTTTCAATGGCGACAAACACCGAATCAGTGAAAGCCGTTGCCTCAATCTTGAGATTGCCAAGACTCTGTTGCACCGATGATTTCAGCATAAAATTCTTCTGGGTTCTGCCATCGAGCCAGCCGTTATAGAAGTCGTTGACCAAACCAACAGGTTCAAAATCAAGAAAACCGGATATTTCAGCGTGTTGGCCATCCCAATGTACCCTACGGGTGCACAACTGAAAATCGGGACCGATGAATGTCACTTCGTAGGCATTATCTTGCCCAACGTGGTCATCGCCAATATGCTGATAATGCAAGTCGAGTTTCACCTCAAATCGGTTGTCCACCTCATTCACATCTTTAATGGAAGCATAGAGATGAGGCATCCCGCTTGAATAGACATAGCTGTCGAAGAAGCCTTGCATATCTGTGCCCGAATACTGGGTCAAGGCATCGCAAAGCAATTGGGAATTGGCGGTTTGATAGGCATATTGCTGAAAATATTGACGCATGGCCGGGAGGAAGACCTCACGTCCCATGTAGTTCATCATCGTGCTCACAATGACGGCACCGCGGTTGTATACGGCATCGCTGTCGTAGGTCATGTTCAAAGGCATGTTATTGAGCGGCATCCAATGGATGGGGTTGTTGCACCAATTGGCCGCGCTGTTCACCATCCCCGACATGGTGTTTTGGAAATGACTTTCGCCATAAACGCCCACTTCGTAGAACGCGCCCCAAAATTGGGCAAAGCCCTCGTTGAGCCACATGTCGCCGGCGTCCTCACACGTCACCAAGTTGCCCGACCACATATGGGACAGCTCATGGGCCACATACTCCTCGCCCGAGGTGTTGCCGTTGATGATGCTTGATGCAAAGGCAATGTTGTCGGTGTGCTCCATGCAGCCCTTGCTTGTGCTGACATAGCCGATGCGGTTGAAAGGATAAGCACCAAGATTCTCTTCGAAAAACGAAGCGATTTCCTTGATATGCACGAAGGTGCCAGGTACACTGTTCATCTGTGAAGGCTTGGCCCAAACCTCAATCGGGATGTCGCGATCGATGCCATGATAAACGTCTTCCCAAACCTCATAATCGCCGATGGCAAAAGAGATATGATAAGTGGCGATGTCCTGAGGTGTGAACCAATGCCAGGTGGAGGTGCCATCACCATTGTCGATGGTCTCCACGTGGTTGCCGCCACAAATGGCTTTCTTATCGTTGGTCACGGTGACGTAAACGTCGAAATCAGCCTTGTCGATGAAGTTGTCGACGCAAGGATACCAGCTCTTGCCCAAGTTATGCGGCTGGCTATCAAAGCCTACGCCGAGGTTGTAGACATACTCGCCCCACCATTCGATACCGCCCCACGTCTCACTGAAAGTGGCCCCGCCGTAACGCACATCGAGGACAGCGCTCTCGCCTGCGACCATCGGCTCATCGAAAGTGATGGTCAAAAAGTCGCCGTCTTGGTTGAAACGCTCAACACTGTAATAATCACAAGCCACATCGGAAGCGACAAGGCTCTTCAGTTCCAAAACGATGGTACTGGTGTTGGCCGTAGCCGTAAAGTCGATGAAAGTCTCGCCTTGTAGCGTACGATTGGTGAAGTCAAAGCCCCAGATGTGGATTTCATAATGCGTCACGTCAATGCCTTCGCCTGGCGTTTGGGCAAACATCATTGTCATAGGGAGCAACAGCCCCAATATCAGAGTTAGAAACGTTTTTTTCATTTTATCATTGGATTAGTATATATAGCCTCGGTTTGTATCGTATTGCTTTCATGCAAGTCGCGGTCGACGACACGTATCTCAAACTTGATAGTATCGTTGGGAGAGAGCGGGTTTTGCACCGTCAGCTTGTATTCCATCTTGCCTGAAATGGCCTTTGGCTCTTCTGAATCGCGCAGGCGACGGAAACGGGCATTGAAGGTCACGGTGTCATAGGTTTGTGTTTGGGCATTCCAACTTAGCAGAGGCGTCTTCACGTATGTTCCATTGACACATTTCAGGTAGTCGACGATCATATTATAATAATGTGCATCATGAAACCCAAAAGGAGGCAAGGTGTCGGAATCGTCAAGGCCAAGGTCGCCATCGCCGTCGGTATAAGTGAACGAAACTATGCCCTCACCGCTGAAGGTGCTGTCGGCATTCAACAAATAGGTGAAGCCTTCGTAGGCAATTCTCGGCTCAATGGGATATTCCACAGGCTTCTGGCACGAAAGCACGGCCACTGACAAAAGTAACAGTCCGATGAGATTCCTGGTCTTCATTGTTGTCGTTTGAGGCGGTAAAAGTACAAATTTTTTGGAGAATAGGGACGAACTGTGGACAGATAAATAAACGAAACATTTTCCTTTGATTTTCAGGACCTTATTTCATAGCATCGAAAAAAATATCGTGGAAAAGTGTGGAAAAGTGTTGACTTATTCACAAAAGTTGTATCTTTGCGGCGTGTTCTGGCACGAAAATGGCAGGACAAAAACGAGCAGAACTTTTATTTGATGCCGAGTTTGTATATCATATCAGGTTGTAACGGAGCAGGAAAGACCACCGCTTCCTTGACTGTTTTGCCAGAGACGCTGCAGTGCAAGGAGTTCGTCAATTGCGACGAAATCGCAAAAGGTCTGTCGCCACTCAACCCCGACGGGGCCAAGGTTGCCGCAGGTCGCCTGATGTTGTCGCGCATCAAAACCCTCATCGCTGACAAAGAAGACTTTGCCATCGAGACCACTTTGGCCGCCAAATCCTACCATTCCCTTATCATCCGCGCCCGCGAGCAGGGCTACAAGTCGAGCCTGATCTATTTTTGGCTGCAAAGCCCCGACTTGGCCATCAAGCGTGTGGCCGAGCGCGTGAAAAACGGTGGCCATCATGTGGATTCCGGAATCATTCGTCGCCGCTACAAAGCGGGTATCAAGAACCTATTCAACCTTTATTGCCCCGTCGTCGACTACTTTTTGTTCATCGACAACAGCGTCATGCCTTCCGAGGTCATCGCCGAGGGCAACATCAAATCCATCAAGTTTTACAATGAAGAAAAATTCAAAAAAATCAGACAATATGACAACAGTAACAGTGAATGCCAAGAAGGGTGAAGTCTCGTCCTTCACGAAGAAACTCATGGGGGGTCTCGACCTCTCACTGCAACGGTTAATCACCATGCGTTGCCGCCACAACGGTTCCTTCTACCTCTGCGATGCAGAGGGCAACATCTACACCGTGAAGGCCAAGGAAGTCAGGGAGATGATGACACAAGAATAAAGTTTTTACGTTACATAAAAAACAAAAATCCACAACTTGCAGAGGTGCTGCGGGTTGTGGATTTTTTTGTGCTATCCGTCGGAGCCTCACTTCCCAAATCCGCCCAAGGCGGTGTAAAGGCTGATGAGCGCCCTAACCATCTCGTATTGGTTCTCCACTTGCGTGAGTTGTGCCGAAAGCAACGACTCCTGCGCGGTGAGGACTTCCAAATAGGTGGTCGAGCCGTTGTTCATCAACTCGGTGGTGGCTGCGAAAGCCTCCTGCAAGGCGTTGACGCGGATGTCGATGTGGCTTGATTTCTCCTCTGCCGTCTCGATGGCTTGCTTGTATTTGTACACTTCGCTACCGGCGTCGTATAGCTTCTGCACAAACTGCAACCTTGCCTTTTCTTGTTCGGCTTTGGCGTTACGGAGCTGTGCCCTGAGTTGCCCACCTTGCAGGATGGGCTGCGTCAACGAGCCAACGGCTTGGCCGATAATGTTGACCGCGCTGAACGTGCCAGCGACGCCAAACAATCCGTCGAGGCTAAGCGAAGGATAGAAGGACTGACGCGCCTGCTGGGTGCCATAGTAGGCGATTTCCATGTTGCGCTCTGCCATGCGGACATCGGGACGGGCAGCGAGCAGACGGATGGGCAAACCAACGTGAAGCTGCTCAGGCATCTCAAACGCGCCGAAAGCGGAACGCTCAATGTGATGGGGCGGCTCGGCAAGCAAGAGGCAAAGCGAGGCCTCGGTGGTGGCGATGCCGTAGCGCAAACTGACAATATCGGCACGCAATGCCTCCAACGAGGCTTGCATTTCATGCACGGCAGGGCTGTTGTAAAGGCCCGCCTGAAACAGGGCTTGCGTGGTGTTGTACGACTCTTGATAGAGTTTTTCGGTGGCTTCCGAAATCTCCAACTGACGGTCGAGCATCACCAAGTTGTAATAAAGGGTGGCAACGTTGGCTGCCAATTCGACTTGCACGGCCTGACGGTAATCCTCGTCATACGCGAGTCTTGCCTTGGCCGAACGAACCTTGCTCCGATTCTGGCCGAAAATGCCCAACTGCCAGCTTGCCCTAACGGGAACTTGAACAGTATAGCTTCCAGCTCCACCTTGATAATTATAGGAGGCACTGGGTCCCAACGACAAAGTGGGAGCATAGCCCCACTTGGCCGACATCAACTCGTTCTGCGCCTGCTCGATGGTGAGTTGGGCGGTGCGCACATTGGTGTTGTTGGCCAAAGCCGTCTCGATGAGCTGCTGGAGCAACGGATCCTTGAAAACGTCGCGCCAGCCCATGTCGCCTATCGACGTGGTGTCCTGCGGATTGACCACCTCGCCCATGATGTTCTCTTGGACGGTGGCACTCGACTCGTATTTCTTATAGAGGTTGCAGCCTGGCAAAAGTAGCAGACCTGCGAATAATACTATGATATACCTTTTCATCTTTTCACTAATTTTATTCACTCTCAACGATTAACTCTTCTTCATCTCTGTCTGGCGTAAAGCGTTCGTGGAGTTTTTGGAACACAATGTAAAACGCAGGCGTGACGAACAGGATGGCGATGATACCCACCATCATGCCGCCAACTGCAGCGATTGACAGCGACTTGTTGCCCACAGCGCCAGCACCCGTTCCCAAAATCAGCGGGATCATACCAATGACCATGGTCAAAACAGTCATCAAGATCGGGCGCAAACGGTCTTTGCACGCGCCAATGGCAGCATCGTAGATCGACATGCCTTCCTTGCGCTTCTGCACGGCGAACTCGGTGATAAGAATGGCTGTCTTGGCCACCAAACCCATCAACATGATGACACCCACCTGCACGTAGACATTGACACCTACGCCCATCAAAGCCTCCATGGGGCGGACCGCCAAGTAAGCGCCAAAGATGCCGAACGGAATGGACAACAGCACGGCAATAGGGATAAACACCGAGTTGTACAACACGGCAAGGATAAGGTAAACCAGCAAAATGGCGATGGCATAGATGATGGCAGTGGTGTTTGATTCTGCATTGGCAGCCTCTTCACGCGCCATACCGCCAAATTCGTAGCTGTAGCCTTCGGGGAACACTTCATCCATCACCTCATCGACGGCGGTGCGGACATGCGACGACGTGTAGCCCGGAGCGGCAATCACATTAAGGTTGTAGCAAGTGAACAAGTTGAAACGGCGTTCTTGCGAGGCACCCAAAGTCGGGGTCAGGGTGACCAACTCCGATGCGGGCGTCATCCCGTCGCCAGCTTGAACGTAGATGTTGTTGAGCGTGCTCGGCTCCATACGGTATTCATTGCCAGCCTCCACAATCACATAGTATATCTTGCCATACTTGGTGAAGGTGCCGATAAACGATCCGGCAAGATTGGTGCCGATGGTCTCGATGACGGTCTTCGGCGAGATGCCCTTGCTCTTGCAAGCTGCCACGTCGACAGTGAGCGTATACTTCGGGAAGTTGTCCGAATACGAAGCCATCGCAACGGCCACCTCCGGACGTTCATTCAGTTTCCTCGTGAACTTGTTGGCATAATTAATAAAGGTGGTGTCGTCGTCACTCGAACTGTTCTGGAGGTTCAGATCAATGGCCGATCCTGAACCATAGCCCGGAATCTGCGGCATCTGGAACGCGGTGACATCGGCCTCCGGCATGTTCTCCATGGCCCAAAAAGTGATTTGGTTCACCACATTGGCAACGCTGTAGAACTCGCGCTCTTCCCAGTTTTTCAGACGCACCATCAAAGTGCCGTAGTTGGTGCCAGCGCCACCGTTCATGATGGAGAAGCCCGACACGGCACTAAACAATTCGACATCGTCTATGGTGCTGATGTAGTCCTCCATTTTGGCGACAGCTGCCTCGGTCTCGTTAAGATACGTTCCGGGAGCGGTTTGCACATCAACGAAGAAGAAGCCTTGGTCTTCCTGGGGGACGAGTTCCGACTGGGCGGTCTTCATAAGCCATACCATACCCAGAGCGAAAACCGCCAATATTATCCAGGAAAAAACAGGGCGCTTGATGAATTTGCCCACACCTTTTATATACTTGTCCGACAGGGCATTGTAGGCCGCATTGTAAGCTTTCTTGACGTAATAGTTGATTCCCTTCCGCTCTTTTTCGCCTTCGTTTTTCGGCTTGAACAACAGCGCGCAAAGGGCTGGGCAGATGGTCAAGGCGGAAATGGCGGAGATGCACACTGAACTCGCCATGATGAAACCAAACTGCTTGAAGAAGGTGCCTTGCGTGCCGCCAATGAAGGTCACGGGGATAAACACGGCCACAAACACCAATGTGGTTGAAATGGCGGCATTGGTTACCTCGTTAAGTGCATCGGTGGTGGCGGCAGCGGCGGATTTGTATTTGCCCGACTCCAACTTCGCCAGCACCGCCTCGACGACCACAATGGCATCGTCGACGACGGTACCGATGGCCAGCACCAAGGCGAACAGCGTGATTAGGTTGAGCGAAAAGCCCAACGCCCACACGACGGCGAAGGTGCCTACCAACGACACGATGATGGAAATCGAGGGGATCAGCGTGGCCTTGAAGTCCTGAAGGAACAGATACACGATGAGGATCACAAGGAGGATGGCGATGATAAGGGTCTCAACCACATTGTGGATGGAGGCGTAAAGGAAATCGTCGGAAGTTTCCAACTGCCTGAATTCCAGACCAGCAGGCAACGACTTTGAAATATCCTTGATCACCTTGTTGATTTCCGCGTTGACCTCAGTGGCGTTGGCACCAGGAGCCTGTTTGACGAAGAACATCGCGCCAGGATGTCCGTCGACCCTCGAACGGAAGGAATAGGACTTGGTTCCAAACTCCACATCGGCCACGTCTCTCAGGCGAACGATATCACCTCCGGGCGTGGCACGCACAATGATTTCCTCGAAGTCGCTCATCTCTTCGAGTTGTCCCTTGAACTCGATGTCAATCTTGTTCACCGCGCTCTCAATACTTCCCACGGGCGACACAAAGTGTTGCTCCTGAATGGCAGAGATGACTTCCTCGCGGGTGATGCCGTAGGAGGCCATTACGTCAGGCTTGATCCAGATACGCACACCGTAAGTGTCGCCAAGGAGGTTGATGCTACCCACGCCCGTGATGCGGCTGATACGTGGTATCACGTTGATGTCCAAATAGTTGATGATAAACGTCTGGTCGAATCGGTCGTCGGTGCTCTCCAAAGACTGGATTTGCAGGATGGAGTTGACGCTCTTTTGCACGGTGACACCCTGCTGGGTCACTGCGGAAGGCAACTTGCCTTGCGCCTGACTGACACGGTTTTGCACGTTGACGGTGGCTTTATCGGCATCGGTGCCTTGCTTGAAATACACGTTGATTTCGGCGCTACCATTGGAGAAGGCCGATGAGGAGACGTACATCATGTCCTCCACGCCGTTCACCTGCTCTTCGATAGGAATGATGACCGATTTCATGATAGATGAGACATCGGCGCCGGTGTAGCTGGCCGAGACAATGACCTGCGGAGGCGCAATGTTAGGGTATTGCTCGATCGACAGCGAGTTGAGTCCCACTACACCGATCAGGCAAATCAGCACGCCGACGACAAGCGCCGACACCCAGTGCTTTACGAAATATTTTTCTTTTCTTGGTTTTTCCATGGTCATCTGATTTTCTGTCCATTCGTCAACTTGCCCACGCCGTTGGTGACCACCTCGTCGCCTGGGTTCAAACCTTCAAGAATGTAATACTCCGTTCCATCGTTCGAAGAATACACTTCCTTGCAGATGATGCCTTCCACCGTCCCGTCCTGCTTGACGCGGTAGAACATCATCTTGTCTTGCAGGCGCACGGCGGCCGTTTGGGGCACGCTCAGCACACTGTCGACCGCAGTCGGAATGATGACATTGGCCGACAAGCCCGAACGAAGCACGCCGTCGGGATTCTCAAAGCTGGCTTCGCATGCCGCCGTACCCGTGTTTTGGTTGACGATTGCGCTAATCATGGATATCCTGCCTTCATGTTCATAAATAGTGCCGTCTTTCAGCTTGAGCTTCACCTTGGGCAACACATCGCTGACGAGGGATCCGTTGGGACCTTCCATGCCGTTTTTGCCCGAAATCAAATGATACACCCTGACCAAGTCCAGCAAGTCGGTTTCCGTGATAGAGAATTTGGCAATCACTTGGCTGATGTCGCTCACGGTGCAAAGGGGTCTGGTTCTGCTGACCATGTCGCCCACGTCGAATTCGCTGCCGGCAATGAAGCCTGTCACCGGCGACGTGACGGTGCAATAGCCGAGGTTGGTCCGAGCAATGTTGAGTTGCGCCTGAGCCTGCGAAACGGTGGCTTGTGCCGAGTTGTAGGCATTGAGGCTGGTGTTGAGCACGTAATCGCTGATGATCCCTTTTTCATGCAGCTTCTGGTTCGACTCATACTGCAATCTCGTGGTCTCCAAACTGGCTCTCGCCACTTTCAGGTTTGCCTCAGCCGACTGCACGTTGAGTTGATACTGGGTCGGGTCAATCACATAGAGTGTCTGTCCTTTCTGGACGATGGTTCCCGAGCTGAAGTTCTTCTGCGTGACAACGCCTTCAACCTGCGGATACACCTTGATTTCC
>Ga0247608_10004700_pt1 | contig 15112 bp, 16 predicted proteins | sample 176DNAGHGlowgp2_FD_193490 | JGI IMG/M metagenome (GOLD analysis project Ga0247608, IMG submission 193490) | Sheep rumen microbial communities from Palmerston North, Manawatu-Wanganui, New Zealand - 1766 DNA GHGlow gp2 | ecosystem: Host-associated > Mammals > Digestive system > Stomach > Rumen ...
CATTACTTGGGAATCTCCTTTTTTTCGTTAATAATACAGCCTATTTTTTTTAAATAATTTCTGCTTCTTTTTCACTGATTATTCCCTTTATTTCTTAAATCGAACAAAAACTGCATTTTGCGCCGCCCGTCGGCCACTGATGCGATGACCAGCGGCCAGTCGGCGACGTTAACGGCCACTCCTTACGAAGTGCCTTTTAACTGAATCATGACGATATAATGCTTGGTTGCCCTTTTCATGATGGCATTTGATGATACTTCGTCATTCATGATCATGGACTTCCAGCTTTCCGGCTCCCTTTGGGAGCAGATAATAGTGCTCCTTGACAATTCAATACGCTTCTCCATGATTTCCAGAAGGATCTTGACTTCACGCTCATCAGTTATCGTGTTGAGCAGAAAGTCGTCCAGAATCAGCAGATGGAAGTTAAGAAGCCTACGCATTCGCTTCTCATAGCGACTGTAATCATCGAGTTTCAATGCAACTAGACTTTCCAACAGTTCACTGCAGCGGTTATAGCTGACGCGGTATTTTTCGCATGCCGAAGCTCCAAGTGCTTTTGCAAGGTAAGTCTTCCCGCTGTCGGAAGCACCGAGGATACAGACGTTCTGCCCGTCCTCTATAAACCTTAGTGAGGACAAGAGTTTTGGCGCACCCGTTGGCTCATACCGTCGATGCTTGGAATCCTTACAGGATGTTATCTCGCATGGAGTTCCGATGATGTGTGCGGTCCGTAGCCGATTGTTTATGGTCTTGGTGACCTTGTCCTTGAATTCCGGTTCAAGCAGGGCGGACAGGAAATCCAGTTTGTCCATGTGCAGGTAGTCCGGTGACCGAAACAACTCGTCCAGCTTAAGTGCCATGAGCGGAAGCTTGATCGTGTTCATCTGTTCAACCAGATCAAGTACAATGTCTTCACCATTGATCATTCGTCATCACCTCCTTCGCTGGCTCCATCCATCAGTAAACGGCTCTTCTCGAGCAGATGGTTAAGGCTGGAGGCATCTGAACCCATGACATAAGCGCCCTTGTTCTTTTCTTCATTTATGCGTCTGCGGTCAGCATCGGTCATTGTTTCCTCTGCGATCGCAGGGATAGAGTTCTTTATGAACGTGTAAGTCGTCTTGTTGAACTCTAGTGCTTGTCGGCAGCACTCCTCAAGCGTACGTTTGCTGTATTTCTTGGCAAAGTTCAGCACGCCGATGCATGAACGGTATGTTTGTACTTCATATGACCGGCTGGCAAGAATCCGACGTATGACCTCTGCCGTATCGGGACCTATGGCCAACGCTTTCTGGATAAAGTAGGTACTGTTCCATTCCGAGAAACCTTTGTAGTGTTTCGGAAGGTGCTCTGGATTTGTCATCCATTGTCCACGGTATGTTGCCCGCGGCCATTCACACAAAGGGGTTCCCGCTTGATCGTAGATCTTTACAACAGTAGCAGTTGCGCGGATCAAAACCTGTTTGTGCAAGTATTGCTTTGGTACGCTATAATAAGCATTATCAAAGCGGACGTGGAAGTCGCTTGATACTTTTGCCGTCTTCCGCTCCATGTAGTGATACTGCGTGGGCGGCAGCGGCATAAGCGCTCTTTGTTCTTCGCGGAAGCGGTCTGATCGGCTGTAGTCTTTGCCTTTCAGATTTCCGTCATTTAACTCAGACAGCTTCTCCCACAGATCCTCATTAAACGCCTCGAGGCTGAAATACCTGTTTTCTTCGAGATCATGGAACAATCCCTTTTCCAGTATGCCCACGGCGTTCTCTACGGAGCTCTTGTATTTGGGCTTCTTCACCTTCGCCGGAAGGATCACGGTATGGTTGTGTTCGGCCCATTCTGCGTAATCCTTATTAAGTTCAGGTTCGATCCAATCTTTGTTTGTAATAACAGCCTGCTTGCAGTTATCGCAAATGATTAGCGGAGTTACACCGCTGAAATAACTGAGTGCATTGTTGTTGACCTCGATCCACTGAGGCTCCTTGGTCGAGAGCATTCCTTCCGCATAGATGTATTGTGAATACGGAAGCACTGCGACAAAAACTACGATTGTGTGTGTCTCACCGGTCAGTCTATCGATCAAGTCGAAGGTTTTGCCGGCAAAGTCAACCTCGATCTTCTGACCGATGACTGAATTAAGGTGAAGAGATTCAGCATTCTCCTCGCACCACTGCAGATACAAATCGCAGAACTGCCTATAGGAGTAGAACTTCTTTCCTTCGGCATTGCACTGGTTTTTGTACCTGCCCCACAGGAAGACAAGTGTCATGTTCCTGCGGTTACTCATCTGGGCTTCAATCTCGGCATAGTCCGGAAGCTCATAACTGAGATCGCGGCCACCGCTCTTACAGTTACCGTATACCAGCTCGGCTATACCGTAGTTAGTAATACCTTCTGGGAGCGGATACTGAAGCGTATTGCATTTCTCGAAAGCACTTAGGAAGTCATTGACTCCTGATTTGCTCACGCCCAGAGCAGATGCAATCTGTCTGCCCGACATATGCAGGGCGTAGTGTTTGATAATGATGTCTTTGTAATCAAGCATGCATTATCCCTCCTTGATGTTAGATTTACCGCTTGTGCGGTATAACATCATTATGAGGAATAACCTGTGCTTAAATCAAAAGGAGTGGCCGCTCGCTACGCATCGCGGCCGTTTAGCTCCGCAAAACCGGCCGACATAGGCCGCTATATGCATAAAATCCCCATAAGGCAAAATACAAACATAAAATTGGAATTAATGAACAAAATAATCGAGCTAACTAACATCGTAATTGCCTAAAATGAAAGCACCCTCTGAACTATTCAGAAGGTGCTTTTTAACGTGTTCTCTTATTTGGTCGTAAATTGGTCGTAAATTTTGACCTTGCCTACTTGTAACCGCTGATTTTACTGACCTTATTCTTTGACAGATTTCATTGTCGGGATTTATAAAACGGATAATTCAAGGTTTTTCATCTTGTTTCATCTTAATTTGAAAATCGCATAAAATCAACACTTTTCACAAAATCTGCTCTTTTTTCGTTTCATCTTGTTTCATCATCTTTTTTTCAATTGGTGTAAAAATTGGTGTAATTGGTGTAAAGCATCGGCAGCAGCAAAAAAGCCGCAACTTTGGGATTGTTACGGCTCTTGCATCGGTATTTTATTATGCTTTTATGAAATCTTAAACTTGCCCTCAAGCTGCTCCATCGTTTGCCGCTTTTTCTCTCTTGTGGCCTCGGCGTATATATTCATTGTGGTTTGTATATCCCGATGCCCCATAATCTCTTGAATAACCCTTATATTGCTTTCATTCTCACAAAACCTTGTGCAAAATGTATGCCGCAATTGATGGATGCTAAAATATGGCACTATAATCGGCTCTCTGTGTTCTTTTTCTGCTGCCGCCTGCTCCTGCTTGTTACATTCCTCAACAATCCTTTTCAGCGACCTATTTATAACGCTTGGCTTTAACATTCCATTGTATCTATTTGAGAAAATAAAGCCTTTATACTCGTTTCCCTGCTCATCATATACAACCGCTTTATTCTGCCCACCGGTCATAAATTGCAATCTCATTTCATCCTGCAATGCTTTTCTCACATCGGAAAGCATCGGTATTTCACGGATGCCTGCCGCTGTTTTTGGCGTTGTAATATGATACTCGCTCCTGCCTACTCCGTGCAATTGATAAATGCAATTGTGATTGATGCTTATAATGTTATTTTCAAAATCCACATCATCCCATCGCAAACCGATTATTTCACCCACACGGCAGCCTGTTCCCAAAAAAACTGTAATAAGATTTTTCCAATGCCCGAAAACATCCGATTGATTGATAAACTCAAGCAAACGCTCCTGTTCGGGAACTGTCAAAGCGTGGCGTTGCGTTTTCTCAAAACCGCTGCTTTTCTTTATTTCTGCCATAACTCCATCGCTTGGATTGCTCCGTATAATGCCATCACGCACGGCAATTGTAAAAATCGGATGTATTGTGCAATGAATACTATCAAGCGTGTATGCACTCAATCCCTGCTGCAAAAGGCCGCTGTAAAATGCCTTTATATCCGAATATTTGATTTTTGCTATCTTTTTCCTGCCGATGCTATCCATTGCATAATGCTCATACATATACGCATAATTGCCTTTTGTATTGGCTTTCAAATCGGTTTTGCTCTCCATATATCTATGATACATATCATTAAGCGTGATTTTCGTATCTGTGGAAATACCATCATCAATATTACGCTCAATCTCTTTTTCCATATCTCGCAACTCGGCTAAATCCATACTGTAAACAGTTTTCCTGCTGCCGTTTGCATCCGTATAACGATACATATAACGCCCATCGGCTCTTTGGCTCTCGCCCTGCCGTAAATTGCGGCCTTTATTGTCTTTTCTCTTGCCTGCTGCCATATTCTCAACCCTCCTGCTCTGTTTCAAATAACAGCCTCAATGCCTGCCGTATTGCCTCGCCCTTTGTAATGCCGTGCTTTTCGCAATACTCTTTTAATTCCTGCTCTGTTTCCGCATCCATCCGAATACTGTATTTTATTTCCTTTGGCTTTTCTGCCTTTGGCCTGCCTGTTCGTGTCACCTCATCACCTCCCATCTACATATTTTTTGCCACACATAAAGTCAACAAAAAGATGTATTGTTATTTTAGGAAATGCAATCTTTGGCAGCAGGAAACCTTGAAAAATAAGGCTTTTCACGCATCACGCACCAATGTTTACACCACAATTTACACCATTTGCCAATAAAACCGCTCTTTTTTATGATTATGCCCTGCAATTTGCATCAGCTTTTATTCACACCGGTTTTACCATCCTTGCGGCATTGGCACACCCTCCGCATCAATCTTGTATATTGTATTGATTGCGGCTATTCTATCAGCATCGCTTGTATCGGATGCCTCCACAATCTCAATCAAGGCCTGCCGCATCTGCTTGTATTCATCAACTCTTTTTCTTTTCGCTGCAATTATCTCTTTGCTTGTTTTTGCCATCTTTTACACCTCCATTTGTGTTATTATCCTCATCTTGCACAATCTCCCATATCTCTATGAAAGCATCCGCATCACCTTGTAACGCTCTATCAAACAGCTCCAATGCCTCCTGCAATTCCTCTTTGCTCCTGCTCAAAATTGCAAACCTCCCCCCTAAAATATGAAAAAAGCGGAAATAATCGGAACTTTTGCCTATTTCCTAAAACTCAAACATATCATTGAAAAAGCTATTCTCTTTTTGTATGGAAACATTATTTTCATCCTCGCTTAAACGCTCCGCAAATTTGCCTGCATTATTCAATATGCTTTGTGCTGCCTGCAATCTAACAGCAGGGTTTGCATCCTCGCTATTCATAATCGAAACGATCGTATCAATTGCCTCTCCAATATGATTATTAAGGGATGCAACCGCTTTTCTCACAACATCGGCCTTGGCACTCTTATACAGCGACTTAAAATCTCCCTCGCTCATCCTGTCATAAATTGTACGCTCGGTTATTCCTAAAACGGCAGCAGCCTCTTTTTGTGTTCCGTGGCTCATCAATGCCGCCACAATCTGCTCATTGGTAACCTTTTTTCCCATCGCTTTATACCTCCATCATTTTATTTGGCTCATAAATGCTTGAACATCCTGCAATTGCCTTTTCGATTGTAATTGCTCCGTATGTTTTCGCTCCGTGCCTCTCATCCCATTTGGAACGCATCAAACCCGATGCCCTAAACATTCTATCCATCACACCGGTATTGCATCCTGCCCAAAAAGCAAGCATATTGCATAATGCTAAATCTGCCTCGCTCTGTGAGGAATAAACGCCTTCCCAAAAACCGCTGTAAAGCATATCAAACAAAACTCCGTTTTTGCTCGCTCTCGCCTGCTCAATCAGTTTTTCATCATCCATACAAACACAAGAAACACTCTTGCATTGGCTCTTTATAATCTCGGGCGGCAAATACTTATGAAATAGCGGCTTTATGCTCTCCGTGCAATCCACAATCTCGGAATACATCGGATTGTATATATTCCCTGTGCAAATGAAATAACGCCCTTCGGAATACATTTCAACGCCACCTTTTCGCCTGCTGCCATCGGGCAAAACACCCTTGCAAATTATATGCAATCCTGTTCCGCTCCTGCTGTACTCGTTATATGATTGCAAGCCATCAACGAACTCATCACAAAATGCTTTATTCTCTTGGCAATGGTCTAAATCAATGCCAAAATATCCGCCACCCTCACGGAACACAAAACCCACACCATCGAAACCGAATTTCTCGCAAGCCTCAATTGCCTGTTCAAACGATGCCCAACTATCCGCATTATTACTTTGGGCGTTGCCGCCTGTTTTCGGGTTTTTCGGTACTTTGCTATCACACCAACACACCCATTGCGGCAGCAGGCGTATTTCCTCGGGCAAATTGTAAAGCTCCTGTTTCATTCTGCAAACCTCCATTTGTGTATTTTGTGGATTTTCAAACTAAACTTTTTCTATAATCACTCTCACGGAAAAGTTTAGGATAAAAATAAACATTTTACACATCACGCATCATCTAAAAGCACATAACCTGTTATCACATTAGAAACTGTTTTTCCTGCAATTGTGGCTCTTTTCTGCATCAATCCTCTATCTCTCAAGGATGCAAAGAAAACGCTTTTTCCCTCCGCCGCAAATCCTTTATCATTACACCAATTGCAATAAACTTTGTACGCATCCGCTCCGCTTGTGTTCTCTTTGGATTGTTCCATACAATCATCAAAGAATTGCCGTATTTTATCGGATTGCAATTTATATTTTTCTGTGGATGCAATCACGCACTTTGGCGGCCTCTCTCCGTTTTTCTTAAAATCTCGCAATCCCTGCAATGCCCAATTAAGAACGGATGAAAGAACATCTGCTGCCTGCAATTCCTGCTTTAATTCCTTGTTTTGCTCCTGTGGCTCAAAATGCCTGTCAAATGTAATAATTCTCACTCGCTCCGATTGAAAAAGCGTTTCATCCGTAACAACAGGCAGGGAATTGCAATTGATGCAAATCTTGAATTGCGGCCTATATTCAAAAGGCTCTTGATATAATTTCCTTGCGGATATTGTTTCGCCACCGGTCAAACCCTTAAACATTGCCACATCAAGCAACATTCTCTTTGGCGGCTCGGAAACATTCAAAAACCGAACGCCTGCAAGCCTTGCAATTTGTGGCGATGCTCCATCACTATTTCGATTTTTCGCCAATGCCAATGTTTCGGGCGGAATAGCTGCCGCATAATCTCCCATCATATTACGGAATGTTTCGGCAAATGTGCTTTTTCCGTTTCTCGTTGTTGCTCCGTATAGGAAAAAAGCGGCCTCAAGTGTGGTTTGTGCTGTGAGAAAATAACCGCAAGTACGCTGTAAATATCGGCTTTTTTCTTTATTTCCCTGCATAATCTCATCAATAAACTTGATCCATTTTTTACCATCGGCAGCAGGAACATAATTGCAACCGCTCACCTTGGAAAGCATATCCGATGCCCTGTGTTCGTGGCTTTTCATCGTATCTAAATCAAGCGTACAATTGAGGCAATTGAAAAGATTATTCTTGCAATCAAAATCCTCTTGCGTTCTTGACATTATCGACCTTGCATCCTTTACAAGTGTTTCTCGCTTGTGTAAATCTCCATACTTGAGAACATATTTCAAGAACGCCTGCCCCTGCTGCTCATCCTCAACCCTGCTGCCGTATAATTTCAACAGCTTATACATTTCCTTTGCCTTTTCCGCTGCATATACTCCGCCCACATCATCACGCCACCGGATGCCATCATAGAAAAACCAATTTTTCGCCGTGACATTGTAAATCAGCTCATCGGAATAAAGCTCGCTGTAAATCTGTGAAAAACCCATCTCGTTATATTCTCGGTTTTTCTCGGGTTGAATTTTGCAAATCCTGTTATAAAGGATGCTCTCTCTTTTTGCTTTTTTATTATTTTTTTCCATCATCTGCCACCTCATCAAATACACCCTCAAGGCAATCTGTGAGGCTCATTTGGCCTTTTATCGTTGTGAGAGTATTTATTATTGGTGATGCCGTTTTTATGCGTGAAAACGCTTGTTTTCGCATCATTCCCACATATCTATTTATTTCCTGCTCGCTTGCTGCAAAATAATATCCCTCTGTTCCGCTGCAAATCTCCAAACCCTGCCGCCGTGCCGCTCTAACAATATTCTTGGCGGCAGCAGGCGATGTATGCAATTTGATTGCTAAATCTGCTTGATGAATAGCGTTCTCAACGCCAACAGGGATGTATTGATGCAAATAGCTATAATCCATTTTCAACACCTCCTGCATTATTCTGTGGCTATACTATCAAGGTAACGCTGCACTTTGCGAACATTCCACAAAACACGCTTGCCCATCTGTATTTTAGCTCCTGCTGCCTCTCCGATTTTCACGGCTGTACTCCTGCCACAATCAAGGCACTCCGCCAATGTTTCCGTGTTCGCTGTCAACCGCTCCGATAATTGAATAACATTATCTGTGGTTTTATTCATTTGCCATCACCTCCGCCCTTGGATGCAATCTCATCGACATACACCTTGAAACGCTCCGCATCCTCTCTTGAAAATTCTTTTCTTAATTTCCTACTAAATGCTGCATCCGTGATGCCGAATTTTTCGGCTACTTGCCACAACCTCACACCTTTACTTGCTGCATATAGTTTCAATTCTCTGTTGTTCATTGCATACCTCCTATTGAATTATTGCTATAACTTTGTTATACTTATATTGTAAACAATGTTATTGTTATTTGCACTCTGCAAATAAACCCTCTTTTGAGGTATGTTTTGTTAGAATTGGAGGCAAATTATTATGAAAAATGAGAAAATTTATAACAAAGAACTCGCAAAAAGGTTTAGAACATTGAGAACGGATGCCGAACTAACGCGAGAACAACTCGCATCAAGATTACACATAAGCCCTGCTCAAGTCTATAATTACGAAAAAGCACGGCGGCGAATAACCGAACAAACCGCCGATTTAATGGCAATGATATTTAGTATTGATGCAAGTTATCTCTTGGATGAAACTGTTAAATATAGAACGGCAGCGGAAAAATTCAAAACAGAATTGCAAACCGCAATGAATGAAATCGATCAAGATGCCTATTATATGTATAACGCAATCGGCCTGCTTGCTACCCTTAACGGATATACTGTGGAAATAAAAGGAAAATCGGATATTGCAAATGATATTAGAAAAACTGTTTCAACAGGAAAAGGAACAATTGCGGATGCCTACAAAGAATATATGATATTCTATCGAAACGGCAAAAAAGAATTTTCTTTATCTCTTGCGGATGCAAACCGGTTTGGAAATATAATCTCCGAAAACTTTATGTCATACATCAAATGGAACATCAAACAGGAATAGAACGGCAGCAGGCCTGCATTTTCCCTGCCTCCAACAAATAAAACCCCTGCTCATTGGCAAGGGTTTTTTCTTTGGCAATTGGTGTAAAAATGGTGTAAATCGATAAAAATAAGGCTCTCCGATATTGCGGAAAGCCTGTATTTTAAGGATTTTATTGATTGATGCTTTTCATTGTCGGGAAGAGCAAAACATCGCGGATTGCCGGACTGTTGGTAAGCAGCATCGTCAATCTGTCGATACCGTAACCGATACCGCCGGTCGGTGCCATACCGACTTCAAGTGCATTCAGGAAGTCCTCATCGGTATGCTCCGCTTCCTCATCCCCCGCTGCCGCATTGGCATCCTGCAGCGCAAATCTCTCACGCTGGTCAATCGGATCGTTTAACTCAGAATATGCGTTGCACATCTCCCAACCGTTGATAAACAACTCAAATCTCTCTACCTTTGTCGGGTCGGACGGTTTCTTCTTGGTAAGCGGGGAAATCTCAATCGGATGGTCCATGATAAAGGTCGGCTGAACCATTTTATCCTCACAGTACTCCTCAAAGAAAAGATTTAAAATGTGTCCCTTTGTATGGAACTCTTCAAACTCAATGTGATGTTCTTTTGCAAGTTTCTTTGCAGCCTCGGTATCGGGAACCTGAGCAGGATCGTCAAAATCAATGCCGGAATATTTTTTCACTGCTTCCGTCATTGTCATTCGCTCAAACGGCTTACCGAAATCAAGTTCAATGTCTCCGTACCTGAATATCGTGGTTCCGAGTACTTCCTTTGCCACATGACGGAACATGTTCTCGGTTAAATCCATCATTCCGTGATAATCGGTATATGCCTGATAAAGCTCCATCAACGTGAATTCCGGATTATGTCTGGTATCCAGACCCTCGTTACGGAAAACACGACCGATTTCATAAACTCTCTCCAATCCGCCGACAATCAGTCTCTTAAGGTATAACTCCAGGGAAATACGAAGTTTTAAATCCTCATCAAGCGCATTAAAATGCGTCTCAAAGGGTCTTGCCGCAGCGCCTCCCGGATTGGCAACCAGCATCGGTGTTTCCACTTCCATAAAGCCCTGATCATCAAGATAACGACGAATGGAACTGATAATTTTGGATCTCTTGATGAATGTGTTCTTTGCCTCTTCATTCATAATCAAATCCACGTATCTCTGACGATAACGGATATCCGTATTTGTAAGGCCGTGATATTTTTCGGGTAAAATCTGTAAGGACTTGCAAAGAAGCGTTACCTTTTCTGCATGAATGGAAATTTCTCCCATCATCGTGCGGAATACATAACCTTCAATTCCCACGATGTCGCCCACATCATATTTCTTAAAATCTGCATAGGACTCTTCCCCGATTCCGTCACGGGATACATACACCTGGATATTTCCGAGTTTATCCTGTACATTTCCGAATGATGCCTTACCCATTACACGCTTACTCATCAGACGTCCTGCGATGGAAACATGAATCGGACTTGCATCCATGATTGCGCGCTTTTCCTCATAATCTGCTTTTACTGCTGCCCTCGCATCCGCTTCTTCCATTCCTTCCGTATTCACGGTAGGTCTGTCGCCCACAAGTTTTGCCTCCAGGGCTTCATATTCCGCCTTTGCTTCGGTGGAATGATGCGTCTGATTGTATTTGGTAATCACAAAAGGATCTTTTCCCGCCGCCTGAAGATTCGCAAGTTTTTCGCGGCGAACCTTTAAAAGCTGTCCGATATCCTGTTCCGCAGGTGCATTTCCCTTTTGGTTGTTCTTCTGATTATTGTTCTGATTATTCTCTGCCATGATTTTCCCTTTATCTTTCCTGAAATGTTTTAAAAAGGATTCCCTTCGGAATCCTTTTTAGACTCGTTTAAGTTTATAATGTAATTTTATTTCTCTTTCTTCTGCTTGGAAAAACTCATTACTTTGTACTTAAGAATACCGGCCGGGCACTCTACCTCAACGGTCTGGCCCTTCTTGGAACCGATTAAAGCCTTGCCGAGGGGAGATTCGTTGGAGATGGTTCCTTCCAGACTGTTTGCTTCGGTTGCACCCTTAATGGTAAAGGTTTCCGTCTCCTCGGTTTCCAAATCCTTTACGACAACGGTCATACCAAAGGATACCTTTTTGTTGTCCGTATCATCTTCATCTGCGATTTCCGCGTTGTTTAAAAGCTTCTCAAGTTCAAAAATTCTGGCCTCGATATCACGCTGTTCATCCTTTGCTGCGTCATACTCCGCATTTTCGGAAAGGTCACCCTGTGCTCTGGCCTCTTTTAATTTCTCTGCAACGTCTTTTCTTCTGATTTCCTTTAAGTGCTGCAGTTCTTCTTCATATTTCTGAATACCTTCACGTGTCAGCAGATTTTTCTTTTCTTCCATGGTTATTTCTCCCTCCATTGAAAGTGGTTTTCAAACATATTAATTCGTTTTTCCGCCTTCTTAAAAAGCGTACTTCTCCACTATCTTAATTAAAGACAAAAACGATTATATACTACTACACTTGAAAGTGTCAATAATTAACTCATGCCTCCCATTCCGTGGACCTGCTTCGGAATAATAGCGGAATGATTCATTGTATTTTCATTTCCGTTTTTTTCGCCCGTCGCATTCAGGTCGATACCGTTCTTTCCGCCTGCATTCGGTCCTTCTTTCTTCACGACCGTTTTCAGTTCCGGGCCTTCCTTCTTTGCTGATTTGGAGAAAACATTTGTGTTTAAAAACTGTCTGACACGATTTGCAACGCCCAGTAACAGTGTGGAATTATTGACTCTGCTTTCCAAAGCAGCACTCAGTTTTTCCTCTTCATCGGGAAGACGGTAAGATGAATTCAACAGGTACTCCGCCACATCTTTACATACAGTGGCATGATCTTCTTCCCCGAGCCTGCTCATCATTTCAAGAACATCCCTGTATTCCGGTTTTTTCATGGCAAGATTCAAAAGATGCTCCGCAAGAATGGTGTGCGAATCCCAATATCTGTTACGAAGTTTTCTCTCTTCATTTTCTCTTTTTTGCGTACTGTCATTATCTGTATTTTCTTCCAGCATTTCATCGATTGTAATCCCGGGATGAAATACTTTATCAATCTCACTATGCAGCTGCAGCAGACCTTCCGGTCCCGAATAACGATCGGCATTTGCTTTCACTTCTTCCAGATACTTATCTGCCCCTGCATCCACACGTGCCCATTTTTCAGCCCATTCCGTGGGATACGTTCTTACGATATAGCGAAAATACAGATTTTGGGATAAAGTCTCCAATTCTTTTCTAAACGGTTTTACGCGAATCTGTTCATTGATATCAATAACATCCTCCAACGGAAGATCCATCTCTTTTATTCTGTCTAAATACTTATTTGCAAGGAAATTCTTTGCCGCATTATCAAACCGGTCATTTATATTATCATACGGATTAAACGTTTTCCTCTTTTCTTCCGTATTAAGCCCCGTCTTTCGAACAAAACGGTCGGTAAGTATTTTTTTCTCCGCTTTTGCTTTCGCGCTATCCATTGCCGCCCGGCCTAAATCAAGCAGTTCATCCTCTTTTGACTGGTTTTCGATGTTTTCTATCTCATCATTTTCATCTATGAAATAGTCGTTTGAAAGTCTGTTATCCACCTGTTCGATAATATTCTTTAAAGGCATATTCCTTATGTTAAGGAACAGATTTCCGTGTTTCTCCTGTCTTTCGACATTCAGCATGTTCGTCTGCAGCTTATTTACCGTATCTTTTAAAAGAGCATTGTGAGCCGCAGTCAGTTCGCTCATGCTCTGAATGATTTTAAAGCGCTCCGCCGTTTTCTCCGTTCTGTGCCCGATAAAACGGGGAGTATGTTTTCTTACATACTTGTCTTCTTTCTTTTTCAGCTCACCGAATGCATTGATTAATTCATCCGGCGTAGCATTGGTTCTCTCTACGATTTCTTTGCAGTTTTTTATTGCGGTACAAAGCTGTCTGTAATCATTCGGTCCTTCCTGAATCTGACTGTTAAAATTGGCATCTTCCTGTATCTGTGTTGCAGATAACAGTTCCTCCATTTTTTCAAGGTCTTCCTTCATGGCGGTTCTAAAACCGTCAAGCATTCCGTAAAGAGCTACCGATTTTTCCGGTAACGAAAGTTTATCCAGGTCAATATCAATTGCTTCCCTCATCTTCCATGCCGTAATATCGGAGGTACCAAGACCTTTGAGACTGACGGCTTCATTCTCTACCCATTTTTCCTTTTTGAGTTTTTCCTGTTTTCCGACATACACATAAGTTCCGTATTCCGGAATATACTTAAATCCCTGTTTTTTCAGTTGCTCCGTTTCGTCATCGATGACATCCTCCTGCAAAATGTCCTGTTTATCGGATTTCTCCGTATTCGGCAAATCACGCCCGGATTCGTTCATCTCGGACTCATTATCATCAACCAAAGGACCGCCTTCGATTTTTTCCCCTAAAATAGTCGCCTCGACGTTTTCTCCTTCAAGATCTTTAATATTACCTCTGTTATCTAAATTTATATTTTCGATTCTTTCCTCATTATCAAAACTGTCATCGTTATCTTTTATTTCGATATTGTCCTTATTTGCACTAACAATATTCTCATCGGGTTTTGCAATTTTATTCCCGGCTTCGGCTTTTTTATCCCCCGCCTGTTTGGAGAACGTTTCCATCATATGCTGAAAAGCAGGAAGCTCCTTAACAAAACCAACCTCATTATTGTCGGCATGGGCAAAAACAAATTCCAAAAACGCATTGGCATAATTTCCGTATTCCTGCATCGTATTTGCAATAATTCCCTTATTGTAAACCTTGGTAAATTCTTTCCTCAACTGCAATGCGTTATACAGTGTCGTCTCGGCATTCAACAGATTTTTATACTCTTTACTGTCCCTGTATTTTTTATCCTTCCCGCTTAACTCATCTACTTCCTTACTTAATTTTTCTACTTCCTTTTTTGACCGGGCCACAAACTCATTAATCCTGCCATCCACCGCAGAAACCAGGCTGTTCAGTTCGCACACCTCGGCATTCTGTTTACATACCTGAGATAGGGCATAACTTCCCAGCATGCTACAGACGGTAAAAAGATCCTTTCCGTCCTTTTTCGGAACAACCAGAGTAACAATCGGTTTCTTTGAATGTGCATCAAATGTCTTGAAAGATTCCGACTTTGCAACGGCTGCACAAATTTCCGAAATTCTGTCGACATTTTTTTCGATTTCTTCCCATTCCTCTTCATTCAAAGAACCGGTTTCCTGCTGTTTACAGCCCAGTTTCAGAACATTTACTGCCAGAGTTTCCATTTCAATCATCGTGGCAAATTTTAAGAAATCTTTGTTGTTCTTCTCCCACTGCTTTGCCTGGGTCATCATCCGATCCGGATTGTTGATTTTGGAGAGAATGCCGTTTTCCGCAAAATCAGCCATAGACTGTATGTAAAAAATATCCTCACATGCTTTCTTCAGATTTTTCTTATTTAAATCAGCCAGTGCTGCCTGATTTTTCTGATGTTTTCTGATTAGTTCTTCCGCAGTCATTTTGATATTATTCTTCTTAGGCATATATTTTTCCTCCTACATGACAGTCCGTACAGGCTGGTATCTCATATTAGTATTTCAGTCTGTACGCATAGTATATATGCGTTTGTCCAACAAATGTCCAACATATCAGGATGATTTTTGAAATATAATTGCTGTCTGTTTCAGGGTGGTATTATCAGGCACGTTTTTCCG
>Ga0247608_10004701_pt1 | contig 15111 bp, 10 predicted proteins | sample 176DNAGHGlowgp2_FD_193490 | JGI IMG/M metagenome (GOLD analysis project Ga0247608, IMG submission 193490) | Sheep rumen microbial communities from Palmerston North, Manawatu-Wanganui, New Zealand - 1766 DNA GHGlow gp2 | ecosystem: Host-associated > Mammals > Digestive system > Stomach > Rumen ...
AAAACACCTCTCCTCAAATACCTGATTGTGAGTTTGTCAAGACAGATCATTATTAATTATATCATAAATATAAAAATAAAAAAGTTGTTTGACAAAATAATAACGAATTATTAAAAACATTCTTACATATAATAAGACAATAAGTTTATTCCCAAAGGTTCATACTTTTGACAATTTTTCCGCGTTCCCTTGCATTTTTGATAACTTCGGAAGTTTTAACCCCACGAAGTTTTTTGTTGTTACCAATAAACCGAACGATCGCCATCACCCACAATATCGGCCGAATCACAGCCATTCTATAAGCATTCGGCCAATTTTCATAAGAAGCTCTGTCAACCTGCCTTATCATCCCGCAAAGTCCCGGAGATTCATTTCCAACGACCCGGGCCCTTGAGGTTTCGCCGAATCTTCCCGCCTGTAAACATTCTTTTATGAACTGTGCGCTTATGCACTCGTCACATTTACCCTTTTTGCCCCCCGTGATCTTAAGTGTCTTATTCGAATCGAGATCCATATAGCGATATGCACATTGAACTATTGTTACAAGAAAGCCTCTTATACCAAGAGCATCGATGTAATACAGATATTCTTCGAGACCTTCATCGTCGAGTGCATTAAGCATTACAAGGTTGTCACAGATCAACTTCATACCCATTCCCGCGCCCATATAATGTTCAAGAGAATGCAAAAGAACATGAAGTGCAAAAAGCGGTTTATCAAAAACTTCGTACACGCTGTTGCCTATATTCGCAGGAACGGTATACGAACAGGCCTCTTTGAAAAGTTCCCGAATGATACCGTCTTTTCGCGGATTTAACGGCCTTATGACATCTGTATGAAGTTCGATAAGTACTCCATTCGGGGATCTGAACGACAGATGATGAGGATGCTCTTTTTCAGAAAGATAGTCATATCCCCTCTCCGTAAGAACCCTTACCGAACGTGCCGCCAGGTTTCTTTCTTTAAGATAAAGATCTATGTCCGAAAACTGCCTTAGCTCCGGCTTAGGATAGAATTCGGAAAGTGCCGGCCCTTTTAAAAGAACCGTCTCGACGCCGTCAGCCTCAAGAAGGTCAGTGACTTCGCGAAGTGTTTTAAGCATGGTATCGTAATGCAGTGATGCAGAATCGGCACACTTTACCATATATTCCTCGAATCCACTCTTTACTCCTCTGTAGCTGTCATGATAAAACAAAGTAAAAACTCCGCTTTTGACCGCATTGGTGGTTATGAGCCTCCTGCCATCATCATCGACAGCAAAGGGTCCTTCGAGCAAAGTACGTCCGAGGAGTTTTAAATACTTTGCTTCATCATCTGTTAAGTTTGTTGAATTATCGGTATTCCTTCCCATATAAGCTACTTGATTATCACATTCCCGAGATAAAGTTCAGATCCGACTCTATTGCACCTTTTGTTTGCAAAATAAACAGCCTGTCCGGTAGATGCCTTATAAAATCTCAAATATGCGGCACCGGTCACAAAAGGTGTCATGCACACAAATGTATGCTTGCCGCCTGCGGGAACCTGTTTTAAATCAAACCATTCACTTACCTCGAAACGGACACTGCTTCCATATTCGTCAAAAGTATCCATTACGCAACCCGCTTCAAAAAATGCGCGCGCAAATCCAACATTTTCGACCGTGATATCCCATCTTAACTGTTCTCTGTCGCTGTTAACAACACGACATCTGACATCCCTTAACACCAACCTGTACCCCAGGTGCCTCGACATATAATCAAAGCCGTTCATGCCATGATAAATACCGTGCCCCTTGTATCTCATATTGGTGAGGTTTTCTATAAATTTCACGTCATGTACCCTGTTAAGATATGTAACGTGCAGATTGGCAAAATAACCGGCCATACCTTTCACGGAACTTCTCGCCTCATGGATTGAATCTTTCTCATCATTCCATAAAGCCTCTCCTCCGTAGGGTACCCTGTCGCATAGTGCGGATACGTAGTTTAACTCATCCTTAGGAAGCCATGAGTTCTCACGTCGCACCTCCTTGGCCGGTTTCTCACCGAATGTTCCAAGGTGTGTGGGTGATGCAAGAATGGCATCATCGAAAATTCCCACCTTGTTCTGTATAAGATCCTGTCCTTCGGGGAACATTATACGTACATACGCGGGACGTCTTACGGCCAAATATGCCGTATCATTAATCCTTTCCACAAGTCCTGCGGACAATCTCTGAAGTCTTGCAGGGGACAGAAATTTAGAAGAATGCATCTCACCCCAGTTACCGATAAGTAGGCCCTGATACACAAATATCCTATCCTTGTATTGTTCCATGACATCAACGAGCTGATCTATGTGTCGGATTATTATTTCTTCATCGTCCGGTTCGGTACGCAAACAATCACCCACTGTGTCATAAACTACTCTTACGATCATATCGAGACGATAATTCCTGAAAAAAGAAAATATCGTGTTAAGCCCCTCGATCGCGATATCATCAAGCAGTTTGTCTTTGTAAGCACCTATATCGATCATTAGAAATGCAAGACTGTCAGTATTGTTGAGCGTATACTCCCTGTCAGTCATTGAAACCGGCTCTCCGAGTTTAAACGTATGGATCTGATACCAACCCCGATCAGGATTGTTGAAATCCTCCGTGGATTCAACAAAACTTGCCGGATTAAATAATATCTTCTTGCATTTTCTGGATGGTTTTCTGTTCATTAATCACTCCGTTATCAATCTTAAACAGTTTTACTCTTGCCCATACCGCCAATAGAGAAAATACCATTCTGATCATATAAATACAAGGCTTGATTATTCCGGAATGCATGCTCTTTCCTTCTGTGCGTGCATACATGATCGCAGGTATCTCCATTACTTTGTAACCGAGCATCAGCATCTGCATCAGCATGTTCGCGTCGGGATACTTGTCATCAAAATGCTGATACCTGGCATAATACCAGAATGTTCTTCTCGAAAGTCCCTGAAGGCCCGAAGTGGGGTCCATGACTTTTTGTTTGCCTCCCCACTTAATGATAGCTCTGAACAGTACAAAAGCGATCTTTTTGGAGACAGGAACCGGAAATGATACCGCTCCCTTTACAAATCGCGATCCGATCACAATATCCGGATATTCTCCCGAAGCATCCGGTGTGGTAAGAGTCTCATATAACTTGAGTACATTGGACGGATCATGTTGTCCGTCAGAATCCATCTGAATAACATACTTGTATCCGCGTCTGTAAGCATATTTGTATCCAACCTGAAGCCCGGAACCGTATCCTAAGTTAAAAACGTGAGTTACGCAGTTTAAGCCATGCTTTCTTACAAGATACTGCGTCCCGTCTTTGGATGCATCGTTCATAACGAGCACATCACAAAGCGAATATATTTCAGGCTTCTTGAGGGCCTCGAGAACAGGTTCTATTGTTTTGGCTTCGTTATAAGCCGGAATAATGATCAATACTTCTTTTCTGCCGGATTTGTTTTCCATGTTTTTTCCCTTTCACGGCCGTCCGATCAGTTCCTCGATACGGTCGTAACTTTGTGAATCTCTTTTTATATTTTCGTATGCCCTAAGACCCATTTCCCGTGCTTTTCCGAAATCTGATAACATCGAAACGATCTTTTCGCACATATCCTTTGCATTTATACCACATATAAGTCCATCGACTCCGTCCGTGATCTGCTCACGGTTTCCGCCGCAGTCCGTCACTATCACCGGACATTTTAAAACTTTCGCTTCCTGAATGGCCAGACTCTTACCCTCATATCTTGAAGCCTGAACATATATATCGCATTGTTTAAGATAAGGGTATGGATTATCGGTGTTCCCCGGCAAAAAGAAAACGCCCTCAAGTCCCTTATTCTTTATCCTGTCTTCCAGTTTTGCCCTCAGTTCACCTTCGCCGAACACATACCATCTGGCATTTAAACCTTTTCTTACCAGCATTTCCATGGCGTCGACAGCTGTCTCAAAAGCTTTTTCCTGCGTAAGCCTTCCTATGCTCAGTATTCTGATCCCTGCAAATCCGTCATCAAATCCGCCGGGTTCCAAAGAGCGCTTTTCTATTGCTGAAATATCTATCAGATTCGAAAAAACATCGGTCTTGTCGAACAGTTCCGGATAAACTTTAAGAAAAGAACGCTTAACACTGTCTGAAACCGCATAGATCCTGTCAAAAGACGAATAACACTCCATATCAAGTTTTCGTGAATAACCGGCGAGCGAGTAGTCGGTATGTACAAACACCTTCTTTACCGTAGCATTCACAAAATCTTTTACATAGTATGTGGAACCGCCTTCTATATAGGCAACAGCCAGGTCAAACTTTTCGTCAAACACGGGTGCGCCTGCCGCAACGACTCGCCACATAAGCTTATCCAAACGCACATCTTTCGCTTTTTGCATTTCACGAAAGTTTGAAGTCATATATCCAAGGTATTTAAACCCATTAAAATCTTTAAAAAATGCAGCCAGCGCTTTTCTTTTTAGCCGTCTTAATCCACGCCTTGTATGAATGGGCGTGTTATCAAAGTTTTTGTTTAATAGTTTTATCCCTTCCGGAACGGCGGGCAACAATTCGCCCTGGTTTAAGAGCACAAAGAGCGACACATCATATTTAGAAGTATCGATCTTTCTAAGCATCTCCAAAAGAGCTACTTCGGCACCTCCTGTACCGAGAGTGTTTATGACAAACAGAATTTTATTCATATCAGATCAGATGTCACGGACATCAACATCCGCCATTTGTGATACTCTTTTTAAAAGTCTCATATTCTCTTCGTTAAGAAGTGAAACCTGTATCGCAAGTTCCTGATTCTGTCTTGCGAGTTTTGATATCTCGGTGCTTACAAAGAATCCCGCGTACAGCAAACCGAAAAAAATGATGAAAATAATAACCAGTCCCCATATGCTTATGTTCTCTGTCCAGTGAGTGGGATGAACCAATATTCCGGCCAATATGAGTGCCAAGGAAAGAACACTCCAGGCAAGACAGAATGTCTCATTCATCATTCTTCGCGCAAGACTCATAACCGTGAAAACGAGCATTGCAACTCCGGTCACGGCCAAAATAACTCTGATAAAATCTCCTGATACAATAAAATCCATTTCTGTTCACACCTTTCTATTTTCTTTCGTATACAAGGTTTGAAGGCATACGACCGCGACCCTTTTTAAGCATGCTGCCACGACAGAATGTATGCACATCCATGGTTTTCTCCATGCGACGTATCCTGTAATATGCAACAGAGAAACCGAGGAACGATCCTATAAACAGTCCTATTCCATACCATAAAGTAGGAAGTTTGCTTGCAACGATACTGCCAAGCAACGTAGCCGTAAAGAATGTCAGGGATGTCCATACCGCACCGTTTAAGTCATTGAAATAATACAGGAAAATAATAATCGAATACATTATAAACATAACAAAATATGCGGCTGCAAGACAAGGATATATTCTTATAACATTTCCTCCGAATCCGAGTCTCGGAAGAATTATCATAGCTATTAAGAATAACGGTGTTGTTACAATGAACTGTACACGAGTCAGTGTCATTAGTTCTTCCATTATCTGGCTGAACATCCTCTGCTTTCCCGATTTGATATCCAATCCTCGTCCGCCGATCACAGCCTCGGAGTATGCTTTATATCTTGAATGAAAGTACATTTCGACACGCGTGATAAAGATAACGCTTGCGGTTATATTTGTAAACATAGCCAGACAGCTAGCCATATCATAAGGCTGATGGCACACAAATGTTTTTACCACGATCAAATGTCCCGGAGTAGTCCAAAATACAAAGTTGTGTATAAAAAGACCGAAGATGTAGAAAAAGTTCGCTGCAATGAGTTGCCAGTATCTTGCGAAATATCTAAGCACGGCAAGATAGTTTCCGGAATTATCCTTAAAATACCTTCTAAAAAGTGAAAACTCCAAAACTGCTATGACAAACAATCCAACATCAAGTGACACAAGCATCGCTATGTCTGTCTTTACTCCAAATACATAGTGAAGGATCAGCGAAAGAACAAGAGTTATCAGCATTCCGATAACATAAAAAAGCGAGATCTTTTTATAATCCTTACAGATTGAAAGGTAGAGCATGGTGTAAAAAGTAAACATCAGACTCATAAATCCAAAAAATCCGGCAAAAACATACCAGATATTCACTCCGCCGACTACAAATTCATGTATGCAGAAAGGAACTGCTACGATAAATGAAAAAACTGTATTCATCAAAAGTCCGGTATAAAAGCACGGAGTTATATCTTCATATTTTTCCTCGTAGATAATGTCGGACATATATCTTGAAATAACTGCGTTGAACGGTGATGCCGTAAGCAACGAAAAAATAAAGATATAGAGCACGGTGCACGCATAGAGTTCTCTGGACGCATAATCAAGTTCGGAAAATCCCAATAATAACTGCATCAGCATAATGACCGCTATGATTATGAGCATAGGAGCGATCGTTACCACTACAGAATAACCGCATCCGATCACTCTGGAAATAATTGAATCTTTATTAAAAAACTTGGTTAACTTAATTCCTATTCCGGCCATTTTACGTTTCCTTTTTTACCATAGTTCATTGTATATCTTTCTGTATTTGTCACGCATCTGATCGATGCGGTACTTGCTGTTTACCCTTTTATAACCGGCTTCGCCCATCTTAAGACGCATTTCCTCGTTAGTCGCCATGTCGATCATGGCGCCGGCTATCTCCTGTGTATTCATAATATGCGTCAGAATACCGGCAGGACCGAATTCGTCATCCGCAGATCCGTAAATAAGTTCACGACAGTTTCCGACATCGGTGGCGATAACGGGCTTTTTGGCTGCGAATCCTTCAAGTATCGTAAGCGGTTGTCCTTCGCTTATACTGGTAAGTATCGTGCAATCCATTCTGCCCATATATTCCGCTACATTGACACGGCCTGTAAAAATAACATCTTTAACACCAAGCGCATCGACAAGATCGAAACATTCATCGGCATACTCTTTGTCTTCGTTGAACGGTCCCAGGATCCAAAGCTTTAAATTTGTCACTCTCGCCTTAGCAAAAGAAAATGCCTGTATCATGGTCTTGACGTCTTTGATCGGTGCTACCCTGAGTATCGCACCGATATTAATATATCCCTCATCCTCCTGTGTCTTCCCGGGTATGGATTCAAACCTTGCTATATCTATACCGTTCGGGATTATTACCGTCTTCTCCTCCGGACATCCGAGTTCGATCTGCAGTTCCCGCGCATGTGAGTAAAGACTCGTTACCAGGTCAGCCTTTTCGTATGCCACGAGCGACATCTTTTTAAACTGATCTATCCATATGCCTTTATATATACCCTTGACCCACGTTGCTTTGATTATCTCCTCTTCTCTTTCGCGGGTATAAATACCGTGTTCCGAGATAAGAAGTCTTCCCCCGTAAAGTTTATTACCCATCGCACCACGTATTCCTGCATACCCGGTAGCAACACAGTGATAAACGTCTGCTTTGGGGATCGGTGTCTTTAACATCAAAAACAGCGGAAGATATATCGATCTCATGGTCCACAGAAAATCCGAAAAAGGGATCTGCGGAAAATTCAGATTGTAATACTCTGTAACAATCTTTAAAAAGTCAGCTCCCATTAAAAGGTCGTCAATAGAAAAACTTGAGTTTTTGAACATCTCAAAAATAGCATCCCACTCAACCCTTTTATTCATCAAAAGACTTCTTAAAGCCCTGTATTCACTTCTTTTGAGTTTTGTACGCCGCCCCTCTTTTTTGCCCTCGCTCCAGTCAAGATCGTCAAGGTATGCCTCATAAACCGAACAGACATTTTCGGGAAGTTTATACTCAAACTTTCCGCTTATGTCGCGGTTGGCAATAATGGCCAGTATAATAAAATCATGTTCCGGAAAAGCCTGTATCATACTGTGAATCCAGCCGGATACACCCCCGACCACGTAGGGATAGCAGCCCTCGGCAACGATACAAATCTTCATTCTATTACATCCCCTAACCTATTACTTTGGTTTTTTTGACGTCTATGATTACTATATCACCGGTTACCTCAAGAAGGTACGCATCGGTTTCGATCTCGGTGTAAGTTGCCCCACTGATACTGTCTATACTTTCACCGTGAGTTCTTAATACAAACCAGCACTTCTGCCCGTCAGCACCCTTGACGTTAAGCGTTATCCTGTCACCCTCACGTGAACTTTCGGAGTGAAGATTTAAAAACGTTCTGACTCTGACATCGCTTTCGGTTAGTGTAGTACGTTCAAACGCTCTGAACGGACTCCAGTATGTCTTTAGCGAACTCGACATGTCATTATATATATTTTCCCAATGATCCGCATCGTTCTCCGGCCACGAAACTTCGCTCAGATCAAGCTTTGCGTTGTCATATCCCAGCGCCGTTTCAACGCTTTTAAGCATTAAGTCCTTGGAATATGAAAAATCCTTGGTATCACTGGTAAGACTCTGGAGTGTAATATCATCGTTAAGATAGCTGAATATCGGTATCTCAATATCCGCGTCACAAGCGATCGTACGCACGTTGCTGACATACGGATCGGTGAGTATATCATCGAGATATCCAACATCGGATATATCCATAAATGCGGATGTCGACTGATACTTCTTTTCAATGAGATCGTAGTACTGCTTGTCAAAATCGAGTTTTTCAAGCAAAGATATCCCGCCTTCATGCTCAAGGCTTAAACCGACTTCCGTCTTTCTTTCCGCAAACATTTTAAGAAATGACTCATACTTGTCGTATTCCGGTTGCGCCGGATCCGAATAGTCATACTTAGGAGCCATAAAGCATGTATACTGGATCTTGTCGTTCTCCGCGAATTTCACCAGCGTCGGCCAGATTACATCCATCTGGAAGGCACTTACCGGACGCGAATAAATCCTCTCAAATTCTTCATCATTCTCGTCTGCCATGAGTGGAAAGTCTATAACCAGCGTATTCTGCGCGTTTACCACCGGATACAACTGAAAGTTGCTCAATTCATAAACCATGGAACTTAAAAGCCCAAGCCCCGCCGTATCGGACATAAAGTTACCGTTTACACAGAATACCTGAGCCTTTCCGAAACTGTTACGCCATACAATTGCAGGAAAAAGATCATTTTTATATTCATAATCGTTGTAGTATTCATCCATCATACCCACAATATATGTTTTGGTACCGCCTCCGGTAATATACCATGGCATCTCAAGTTTAAGGTCCTGCCTCTTCTCTTCATTCTTCTTTTCGGGTTTGTAGATCGTCTCACCCCCAAACATAAATCCGCCAAAGAGTTTTACACCTTCAACAGTCACGCTTTTTTCTTTGATGTATGAGATACCCATGAGGTCGGCAAGCGTTTTGTCCTTCTCTATGATCGCGGGATCCGGAAGATTTAAAAAAACAATCGAAACACCGTTATCCGTAAAACTCTTTATAGCAGGCACATCTTTGGCAAAATCAACAAACTGCGCATCAATAAGCACAAATCCCGGCATTCCGTAAGCGAAAGAACTGAAATTGGATAGTTTCTCCGTTAACAAAAGGTCTCTCTTTGAATAAAGCGTCCACTGATTAACAATACTTCCGATATTAGTGTTTAGCTTACCAAGAAAGAGTATATATTCATCTTCTAAAACCACATTATCTCCCACACTTGCGACGGTTTGCTCATAAACGTGTCTGTCGGGAACCTTTATCTCAGTGTAGGGATTGGTAGAATAATCATTTCCGTAATCCCTGATCCACTGACTGAACTGAAAGAGCATCAGTGTAATGCCCATGATTATTACCATGATAAAATAGTTTCTTTTGGTTATCATCATATCTTATTCACCACCGATTCTCAGATTGTCCGGTATGTTGTAACCGTAATCAATAGCAAAATTAAAGAGTCTGTATGTATTCTGCTCAACTCTGTAGCAAACAAAATCGTCGGTCTCATAGTAGATTGTTGTCTCATTCGGATATAGTTTTCTGAATTCCTCGGCCCAATAGTAATACCTTGACATGCATATCCACCTGTTCTCTCCCTCATAGAGTGCACGGTTATTTCCAAGAGGCAATGGCATTTTAGCGTAATCTTCACTTATGGAAGTGCCGCTTCCCTCCCAATGGATATAGTAGTCAATCGGATGTTTTTCGACAAAGAAAAACACCGTTTCCGTTGGTATCCTTATCCAGCCCGAACTACCCACCAGTTCCATACCGCGCAGAAACTCGATAAGTTCATAGTGGAACCCATGTCCGTATACCATACGGCCTTCGTCGTTGGCCGAACATATCGTCCATTTATCATCCTGGCAGTCTTTTATTATCTTAGTAAGGCATGTGATGGCATCATTGGATTCAAACCCGGATTCCCGCATGGGAGACTTGATATAACCGGTTCCGATCGCTGCAACCAGTGTAACTATCGCAACCGCAAGCGAGACAGCATTTCCAATGAGCGTTCCCCTTACATTACGTAACACAAGATATAACAACGAATCTGCAAACAGTACCATCGATGAGCATACCGCATATGCAAAGAAAATACTGGATCTGTTAAGGTCCATTAACTGAGGGAGATTCAATGCTTCAGCTGAAACAAGAACCGTCATGAATATCATGAATATACCCATGCTGACCAGAACGGCTCCATACATTTTATCTCCGGTTTTGGGAAAGATATAGATCAATCCCACAAGTATCTGGAGCACAAACGAAATCATCAGAATATAAATATATGATGGATGCTCCGTATTGATCACAGCATAATCTATTTGCTGTTTCATGGTGGCTATGATAACTCTTGCTTTACTGATATCATCGCCATATTGGTCTTTCATAACTCTTAAGTTATAGTCGTACAGGCTTTCGTGAACTTCTTCGGTCGATTCATGAGTTTCTGTCTGATTTCGGGTATCATTGACATCTCCGGAATCATATTTAACGCCGGTTATTATTGAGAGTCCCCATTTTAACGAATATTCCAGATCCGTTCCTGTAGCATATGCGATACCCATAGGCAATATTGCCACCAAAAGCGAAAGCATCGTGGTGATAAAAAGCCTTGTGAAATATTCCCACTTGATCAGCCAGTTTATAAAACCCAACGCTATCGCCGCTATGAATATCCCCACCGCTATCGCCCCATAGAAGTGCGAGGTGATCGCCATAGAAAAACTGAAGAGAAAACCGCCGAGATATTTGTAGCATATATGGGCTTTGTTCCCATTGCCTTCGCGCCTCTGTTCTCTGAAATACGCAAACGCACAGTAAGCAGTCGGAAAAACAAAGAGCATAGAGTATTCCTGCGGAATAAGGGCACAGAATCTTATATATGTGCCCCGTTCAAAACAATTGAATAAAGCATATGCATACGCCCCGATAAATGGCAAATATTTTGACTTGCACAAAAGCTTAAGAAAGCAAAGTAAAAGAAGGACCACCCACACGAATACAATAAGATTCATAAGCCGTAGCAGGACATATGTATCAAAACCAAACACCTCATGCATGTAATAGAGCATGTTATGGTATCCGTATGGGTATACTCCTTTTGTAAAAATGTCGTTTTCACTTAATTTGTTGATAAGAAAATTATGTACGACAACATCCGTCAGTTTATAGCCGTAATCAGTAAAAAGGTTTGTTCCGACAACATAAAACGCGGCTCCGAACAGTCCAAGAATCAGCAGAAAATCTGCAAGATTCGTGATTATGAGCCTTCCGGTTTTCCGTACAAACTTTCTGTTTCTTTTCTCTCTTTCCGCCTTGGTCTGTTCTCTGTACGCACGGACTCTTAACTGACCACCCGTAAACTTTCTAAGCCATTCCCAACGTGTGTAAAGTTTTTCTTTGAAGGGAATCTTTTCAAGCCTTATCTTGATATACGCAAGCGGGATCACCGTAAAAACAATAAGGGTCACTTTGTTGGATATGTGAAGAAGCTCAAGCAAATATACGATGTTCATCACATAGAAATTACCGCATATCGTATAAAGCAGAAATCTTTCATATCCATTCCTGAATCGGACACTCTTTCCGACAATAATATGCGGTAACAACAGTGTTATAACAGAATAGGCGGCAAACATTCCCAATATATTAAGAGCCGTATCAGCGGTCATTGACATAAAAAACTCCTTACGAGAACGTTCTGATCAATTCCAGAGTCTCGTTATCTATTATGACCGGAGAAGCTTTGAGTTCATTGAGGGTCTCAAAAAACTTCTCTCGCTCCGAACTGTTGAAATACAGTTTGAGTCTGCAAGTATACGAAGAAAGCGTATTGGGATATCTTATCATGGACCTGTCACACCAAACGGACGATCTTTCAAAGTCCTCGACTTCCAGTAGTCTTAATGCAACAGCTTCGTAGATCTCCGGGCCCATTTCCTCCGATGTCTCCAGATACAGAATCTCTGCCGTATCGGCCATTATCTCAGCAAACGATTTCTGCTCCATAGGAGTGAAAACGTTCTGGCTCAGAACCTTGTCCATATATTTGATAAGATTTAAGGCAGTTTCCGAATATCCCTCCTCACGAAGTCTGATTCTGTTAAAATCTGTTGATACACGAAGTCTGAAATCGTTTAGAGCGTCCTGCAAAACGGAAGCTGCGTAATGAGCTGTTTCCGAGTCGTCACAATTTAACGCAAGCGCAATGGAGGCCAGCGACTTACTGTAATCGCCCTGTGCTACACCCATTACAAGACCCCTTAATTCGGTATTGTCAGAAATCTCAATAGCTTCTTCGAGCGGTACCATATTTCGTTCAATGCTTTCATTGGTACGCACAAGTTCACGCATACGCTCTTTACTGAACACAACGTCTGAAAGATCCACATCTTTCCTGAAAATAAACTCATATCCAAAAAAGCTTAGGGCAAAGAACAGAAAACCGACTCCCGGTGCCAGAAGCATCGGAATGGCACGCAGATATGCAAGCTGCCTTTTTATCTTTCTGAAATATATAGCCATAATAAGATAAATGACCGTTACTATGAAGTTTACTGCCAAAAACACTATAAAAGTCCCAAGACTCCATGTCATATCGAGCTTTCCTCCACGATATCAGCCTTAAGCCCCGCATCCTTAAATCTGTTGAGCACAAAGGATGCATCTTTCTGCGAAGTGTTTGAAAGAAGTGCATAAACGGCATTGTCATCAAGACTGCCGAGATAATCTGACTGCCTTAATGATTTCGTAACTATGGAAACAACTTCATTTCTGTCTTTTTCATCGATATCAACACGAACCAGCGTACATTCCGTAAGATTTGCACGTTCCGCTTTTAAAAATGCACTTACCAAAGATCTGAAACTGTCTTTTGCAAGAAGATGTGTTCCCTTTTCGTATCGTTCATCTTCCAAAGCGGCAATATATCTGTTTGCACGAAGCACCGCGTTCTGGATGAGTGAAGAAACGACCACGAGCTGGTTGGCCTGTCCCAGCGTCATGTTTTCCCATGAGAGGCCCCAGACCATTATGATCATCTGCATCTTATCATTCTCATATATGGCATTGGCCATAAGCGGATATCTGGAATCCATATTCCTGTTAATGTATACCTTTCCGGAAGCAATGGCCTCATAAAGAGCACCCATTTCAGGGTATTTTATGGAGTTACCAAGACATCGCGCTTTTTCGGAAGTTGAAGAAAAAAGTCTCGCATAATCGGGGTTTGATACAAGGTAGATCGCAACATCCTTACTCTTGATTACTTTTCCAACCGTCTCAGCAGCATAGAACAATACTTCCTCCGGACTATACTGATCGAGAGAAGATGTTATGGAATAAATCTTTCCTACAGAATCTGCCTGGTTCACAACCTGAGTCTCAAGTACATCCTTAACTCTAGCATTGGTTGAATTGATGACCTGAATATCGTCGATCTGTTGTTTTAAGAACTCTCTTTCCTCAGCAGTTTCCTTTTTAAGTTTTATGATCTGGTCTCTTAAATAGCCGACCGAAAGACCTACTATAAATATCTGCGCGATCCACACATATGTGTTGGCATCAAGCAAAAGTTCGAATCCGGTACGTTGCTGTGTATTCTTTAAAAAGAAACCGACCACCGCAAGCAACGCTGAAAACGTCGCCTGTTGCTGACCGTGAACGATCGCAAACAAAAGTACGTAAAGAAGGAAAATGTCAAGCCTCGTAAAATAGTCTGTACCGAATTCACTGTTATAGAAAAGAAGACACGGTATAAATATCAGGACATTCTCGATGAACGGGATCACTGCTTTGAAAAACCAACCTGCTTTCTTACGAAATCTTGCAAAGAAAGATATCTGTGTCTCCTCGTCCGTCAGAAATACGTATTCCTTGTTTTTCATGGTCTGTGCAATACGTTTAACGGTCGCATTAAAGTCGCTGAATCTTACATTTCCGAATTCTTTTATAAAAGCACTTCCGTCAAGAACACAGCGATGCGAACCCGTGCCCGGAGCAGCATAGATCGTACATTCGGGATTCACCGCATCACGAACAACGTTGGCGATCATTTCCTCTTGCATTGGATTATTTGACGCTATATGGTATTTACTGCTTTTGTGTCCTGCTGATGAGATGAATCTGTTGATGGCTTCAACGGCATCATTCTCAAAGAGAGGTGAAATGACTGAATTTTTGGAATAGTGAATGGTCTTTTCGCCAAGGGCTTCCAGACACATGGAGGTAACCGTATCCTTGACATCCTTGCGCAACATCGGGATATTGTAGATATGGTCCATGCGAAGTATCACGATATCCATATTGCGGTTTTCGCGGTAGTTTTCGCACATATTCTCGCCCTGATAGATGGCCTGGGCTTTAAAACCGTTCGGAGACGCAGTGGTAGTCTCATCAAGATCGACAGCCGAAAAATCTCCGAAAACTTCGTGTGAGGAAAGATAAATAAAGCGCCCTTTGCCAAACATCGCATAACCCATAAGTATGTTTGCCAAAGAAGCAGTATATTTTACCGCATCGGCCTCTTCGTTTTTCCACTCGAAATTAGTGTCAAACGCACCCATATATATGGTCACATCGGGAGAAACACTTTCAAATATCTCGTTAAGGCAGTTTGCATCATACGGAAAATTGTAAAACTCAAAAGTTTTGCGATAGTCATCTTTTGAAGCAAATCTGTTTCCCGATAA